>Ga0185299_10000300_pt1 | contig 147225 bp, 119 predicted proteins | sample PaiPotPPA55metaG_FD_128002 | JGI IMG/M metagenome (GOLD analysis project Ga0185299, IMG submission 128002) | Iron sulfur acid spring bacterial and archeal communities from Banff, Canada, to study Microbial Dark Matter (Phase II) - Paint Pots PPA... ...
GAAATTCAAATCGCAGGTCGCGCAGATTGTCGTAAATCGTGTCTCGCTGTTCCATCAATTGATCTAATTTCGTGCGGTGAGGCGCAAGATCCGAGGCGTCCGGCTGAATGTAGAAAATGAAAAGCACCGTGGCCATGGCCAAGGCCAGGCAGGCCCCAAGCACAGCCCCGTCGGCCGAGGTAATCACCAGAAGCAGAGAAGCCGGAAGCAAGATACCAACCATCAATCCTCTGTGTCGCGCGCAACGCGCCGCCGCGCCCGCTCCAGCTCTTCCACCGAAAATCCGGAAGCGCCGCCGGCAGTGGCGGGTTCCCCGAGCACTCGGGAGCGCCATCGCGAAATGATGAAAACAACGAGTACCGTCCCGATCAGCAGGTAGACGCTGGGCAAAACCCATGCGACCAGGCTCAAACCCGACTTCGGCGGCTCGGCGTATACCTTTGTACCAAATTCCTGGACGAAGCCCTGTGTGATCACGTCTTCCGAATCTCCGCGCGCCACCGACTGGTCCAATTCTTTCAGCATCGCGGTTGATGTCGTGCATCCGACGTGGTTGCATTGCGTCAAAACCTGGTTGCACCCGCACATGCACATGAACTTGCCGCCGATTTGACGCGCGCGGTCCACCTGGGCGACCGCCGGGAAGCTAAACGCAACAATGCCTGCCAGGCAAAAAAAGAAAGCCACCAGCCGGTGAGATCTAATCATGTCCTTCCCGCATTGTGATCGAAGAAGGCGCCAGGGTTGGCGTCATGGGGTGAGCAGCAGCAGGTTCCCGCGCTCCAGAGAGCGCCAGAACACTGCGTCGATTTGGCAGCAAGGTGACGATAGTCCCCAGTACCACGATAACGCCTCCGAACCAGATCCACTTCACCAGCGGATTCAAATAAGCATGGACGACCGGCGTCTGGTTGTCCGGGCTTTGTCCCGCATACACAACATACAAATCGTGCTGGAGCGTCGAGTAAATCGCCACCATGGTCCCGGACTGCTCGTTGGTCTGGAAGAAACGCCTCTCTGGATAGAGCATCATCAGTGGTTTGTTGTCGCGCATCACTTCCACGACCATGCGCTCTGCGGTGTAATTCTTCTCCGGCTTAGACTCGAAGCTCTGCAGCAGCAGGTTGTAAGGCCCGATCTGCAGGGTCGAGCCGATCTGCATCTCTTTCTGCACGTCTTTGTTGAATGCGGCGCCCGCCAAACCCACGAAAATCAATACCATTCCCATATGTACGACGTATCCGCCGTATCGCCGCGTATTCCGCATCGTCAAATCCACGGCCGATGCGGCGAACGAGGCTCCCGATCGCGACCGGACCACCTTCGCCCCACGGTAGAACTCGATCAAAATCGTGGAAGCCACAAACAGGCACAAGGTCAAACAAATCAGGGAATAAAACTCGCGAAGTCCCAACGCGAACGCAATCGCACCCGCGATCACACTGAATACCAGCGGTCGCCCGAAATTGCGCTTTAGGCTGTCCTTGGAAGTCTTCCGCCATGCCAGCAACGGCCCAACGCCGGTTAGAAAAAGGAGCAGAAATCCAAGCGGAATATTTACCTTGTTGAAGAACGGCGCGCCGACGCTGATCCGCGATCCCGACAACCATTCCGAAAACACGGGGAACAGCGTCCCAGATAGAACCGCGATACATGAAACCAGCAAAATCAGATTGTTGAACAGAAAGCTCGATTCCCGCGAGATGATCGAATCCAGATGATTCTCACTCTTCAGGTAGTCGCGATTCTTCACGTACGCCACAAAGCAAACCACAAGGATCAGCGCCAGGAAGCCAACGAACCAGTTCCCGATACTCGACTGCGCAAATGCATGCACGGAACTAACGATCCCGCTGCGTGTCAGAGTCGTCCCAAGAATACACAGCATGAACGTCAAGAACACCAGCCAGACGTTCCACACCTTCATCATCCCGCGCTTTTCCTGCATCATCACTGAATGCAGAAACGCCGTGCCAGTCAGCCACGGGAGCAAGGACGCGTTCTCCACCGGATCCCATCCCCAGTAACCACCCCAGCCCAGCACCGCATAGGCCCAATGCGCGCCCAGCAAAACGCCGGCCGTTTGGAAGCACCATGCGATCATCGTCCATTTACGAGTAAGGTGAATCCACTTTTCGCCGGGATAACGAGCCAGTAAGGCTCCAAGGGCAAACGCAAACGGAATCGTAAATCCGGTGTACCCGGAATAAAGATTCGGTGGATGAATCACCATCTCCGGATATTGCAGTAACGGATTCAACCCGTTGCCATCCGCGCGCGTAAAAATATCAAGCGCGCCATTGGCACCCGGCGTCGCTAGCACTTTGAAAGGGCTAGCCACGAAATTATTCAGTGTTAGAAAGAATATTTGTACACCAGCCAAAACGACGCCAACGTACGGCATCAGTTCCCCGTTCTTGTTGCGGTAAGCGAATAGAGCGGAGAACACGTAGATGGCGAGCAGGAAGCTCCAGAAAAGCAGCGAACCTTCCTGGCCGGACCAAAGCGCAGCAACTTTATAAAACGTGGAAAGGTCGCGGTTACTGTGCGCAACAACGTATGCGACCCAGTAACTGTCGCTGAAGAAAAGATAAACCAGGCTGAAGGTGGCAATGAAAATAAGTCCGCAGGTCGCCATCCCCGCTTGCCGCACGCTCTTCACCAGCAGCGGGTGCCGCGTGCGAATAGCAAAAATGCCGCCTACAAACGCGTATACGGCACAAATGAAGGCCAACAGGAGTGCGAATGAGCCAAATACATCCACTTAAGACCCGCCTTCCACCGTGGCACCGCAATTTCTGGCTGTGCGCATCATCGCTCGCCGGAAAACGGCAGCATGGGGCTCGCTGCCAAGTTCTATGACCGCTGGTTTCCTCTTATTATTCCCGTGGTCCGTACGAATCCCGTGGTCCGTACGAAGTTGGAACGCCGCACTCCTAGTGTGCGGCACTACACTACATCGTGCTTCCCGGCTGCGCCGAACCCGATTTAGTTTCGGCCGCTTTTGCCGGTGTTCCAGCCGTCGGCGCCGCCTCATACTTGGATGCACACTTCGCCTGAACCTGCTCCGCCACGAAACTCCCGTTTTTCGCGAGACTTCCTTCCACCAACGCCTGAGACTTGTCTACGAACGTATCCGGCAGCGGATCGCTACCCACGTAACTCACCGGCAGCGACTGTCCTTCGCCCTGCAGCACAAAATCCACCCGCCCAGGCATCCGGTGGATGCTCCCCGGCTCAACCGTACCGCCTACCCGCAGACGGTGTCCCCGGGCATCCCCCCGTAAAGTCGGTAACTCCGCGATCGTGTGGTAGTACGTCTTGCTCTCGCCGTAACCAAGCCAAGCCAAAAACGCCATCGACACCAAGATCACGCCAACGCCGATCCCGAATTTCACTCGTCTCTGCACAGGTGCCGCTCCGGCGCACGCCCAGTTTCACGCTTCCCGCCGATTCTATCATAGCTCTGATGCGGCAATAGGGGTCACAAGACCAGATTATCTCGGCCAGCCCGCCGGACAGGACAGGCTCCCCGCACCATCTAACGGCTCTGAGCAGCGGCGGCCAAGATCTGACGGAGACGCGCAGCCGCATCCTCCCCTCGAGCGCCGTCCAGAGCGAACGCCCTACCGTCATCGAGAATGACCGGACATCCCGTATCAGCCTCTCTCATCGACGCCATCAGGGGCTCCAGCAAGCGCGATATCAGCACGATCCGCTTCGGTTTCAACGACCGCCGGATGCGCGCCAGCAGCGCCGGCCGTCGGGCCTCCAACAACGCTTGCACCGCGGCCTCACCGACGCCGGAATCGATTGGGCATTCGAGCGCATATGTCAGCAGGAACCCGCCGCGCTGAAATTCCGTCAAGACCGCTTGCCAGGATTTTCCGGCAGGAGCCACACCCGTAGCAGCGAGCACATGCTTTGCTTCGCCCCGAATGGCGCCTCCCTCAGAATACAGAAACTCACCGTCATCATGCGGCGCATACGCCCCAAGCAACACTGTTCCAATGTGGATAGGGCGGTATCGTGTCGTCCATTCCAGTCGCTGCAGCCTCCTGGCAATATGCCCGGAAGAGGCCTCCCGGCCGCACCCATCACATTGTGAGAAATCCGTTAGCCTCGTCATCATTCGCCTCGAATCGTAGTCGACAACAAAGAGGAAGCGCAAACCCGCACCGGTTGCTACGGCCAGAATCCCACGCAGACTCCAGCGAGAGCAATAAGATTGGCCAGGTGCTCGAGGAAATAGACGCGGACTAGTTTTGGAGGCGGCTGTGCGCCGGGGGTAAATAAGGGTTTCGACGTCGCAGAACCGCCGCCACGCGATCGTATGCTGCTTGTGAACACGAAAAACCCGAAACGTTGCAAGGGATTGAGCGGGAAAATGCTTGTAACCAGCGGATTTACTGGCTAACCGGCGCATCCGAGGGAAGCTTCGCCCGCAAGCACCACTTCAGCTCCTGGCTGAGTTCCGTAATTTCCATCCCAGCCATCACGATGAACTTGCAGCTCAGCATCTCCCGTGGCTCATCATCATCCGGCAATTGGCACGAAACCCGGCAATATTGGCACTCCTGGTTCCAGCAGAACCTTCCATACGGAATCGTCTCGGGGCTGATGAATTGGAAGCACCGCAGCAGAGAATTCCTCTCCGGCACCTGAAACTTCTTCCCCTGGATCGTGATCTCCACGAGCTTTTCATACGGGCGGAAAGGTTCCGACATGATGAGTGCTGTTCTCCCTGGACCGGCCACCGCTTCACGGCAGTTTCCCTGAGCCGACCTACGTTGGATGATGGCTTATCCAGAATAAGCCCGCCGAGGAGGGGTCACAACGCACCTCTAGGTTAAAGTAGCCAATGTGCCACGGGTACAAAGGGGGGAATCAAAAGGGGTAGCCGGACGCCAACCCACTGTCATTTACTTCAGTACTTCAGCTTCCTAGATCGAAGAACTGTCCCATTTTGCGGAATTTCTCATACCGGGCATCGACGAGGTCCTTCGTCGATTCATTCGTCAAAACCGCCAGTTGCCGGTCAATCACGGCATCCAACAACCGCGCCGTACCTTCGTACGAAGTGTGCGCCCCACCCTCGGGCTCCGGTACGATCTCATCGACAATACCCAATTCTTTCAAATCATTCGCTGTGATCCTCAACGCCACCGCCGCGGTTTCCGCCTTTGACGCATCGCGCCACATGATGGCCGCGCAACCCTCCGGCGAAATCACCGAGTAAAAGCTGTTCTCCAGAATGTTCACGCGATCTCCGACCGCTATGGCCAGCGCGCCTCCGGAGCCGCCTTCGCCGGTCACGGTCACAATAATCGGCACCGGAAGCCGCGCCATCTCTCGCAAGTTCTTGGCAATCGCCTCGGCTTGGCCGCGTTCCTCCGCGTCGATACCCGGGTACGCCCCTTGCGTGTCGATAAAGGTAAAAACGGGCCTGTTAAACTTCGCCGCCAATTCCATTACCCGCAAAGCCTTGCGATAGCCTTCAGGCTTCGGCTGGCCGAAGTTGCGCAGGAGTCGCTGCTTGGTATCTCGGCCCTTCTGGTGGCCAATGACCGCCACCGGACGGCCGTGAAATTTCGCCAGGCCCGCCACGATCGCCTTGTCGTCCCCGTAGGCCCGGTCGCCGTGCAACTCCATAAACTCAGTGAACAACAGCCCGATGAAATCTTGCGTATACGGTCGCTGCGGATGCCGCGCGATCTGCGCCCGCTGCCAAGCTCCCAAGTGAGAATAGAACTCGTGCCGAAGTTCAGCCACTTGTTGTCGAATTCGCTCTAGTTCCGCTTCGGCGGTCGGGCTGTTGGCGAGATGCCGCAACTCCTCGACATCCTTCTCCAAGCGATCAATCTCGCGCTGCCGGTCACCCGGTTCGTGAACCACTCGTATTTTGTCTTTGGGCGCCATCACATCACCAGGTCGATCGACTCGCCGCCACAGACTTCACGGATCGCCGTCACCAACTCCGCCGTAAGCTGAACCCGGCGTTGCACTTCCATCTGTGCCACCGTTCCATCCGGGCTAAGCAGATCGAAGATTACCGGATTACGCCCTGGAAAGGACGCGAATATATCTTGAAGGCGGTCGACCAGGTCTTCGGGGCAATTCTCCAAATTCATACGGATGCGCACACTCGAGGCCGCTTGCGACTCCCCAAGCCCTTCCAATACGCGGGCCTCCTGCAACGAGAGGCGAGTTCCCGACTCTTCCACCTGCACCCGCGCCTTCATCAGCAACGGCACCCGCGGCTTCAAAGTGTTCTCCAGTTTGCCGAACGCCTCGGGAAACGCCAAGAGCTCTTGAATACCGGTCATGTCCTGAATCGTATAAATGGCCCACCTGGCGCCCTTCTTGGAACGCATCGGCCGTACGCCGACAATCAACGCGGCCACGGTGATCTCTTTGCCGTTGCGCTGCCCCTCCACTTCCCCGAGCGACACGGTCTTCAACTCCTGCAAGCGCGAAGCATACTTTGCCAACGGATGCCCGGAAACGTAAAAGCCCAGCATCGCGTACTCGCTCCCCAGCCGCTCTTCCTCACTCCAGGGCGCGGCGTCGCGCATCTCAAACGCCACCGGTGCTGGCGCGGCTGCGGTCCCAAACAATCCATGTTGCCCCGATTCACGAATGCGCGTCGCTCGCTGTAGCGCCGCGACCGCATCGTCCACGGATGCCAACATGCTCTCTCGTGCGCCCAGCGAATCCATCGCTCCAGATTTGATTAAGCTCTCGAAGACGCGCTTGTTCAGGAAGCGCGACTCGATGCGCTCGCAAAAGTCATAGAGCGAGCGAAACTCGCCCTGATTCAACCGCGATTCGCGAATTGCCTTGGCCGTGTTCTCACCTACGTTTTTGATCGCCGCCAGCCCGAAACGTATCGCTTCCCCGACCGGTGTAAAGTACAAATCGCTCTCGTTCACGTCCGGAGGCAAAATCGAAATGCTCATTCCCCGCGCTTCATTGATGTATTTCACGGCCTTGTCGGCATTGCCCGTTTCCGACGTAAGCAGTGCCGCCATAAACTCGACGGGATAGTGGGTCTTCAAGTAGGCCGTCTGGTAGGCCAGCAGCGCATACGCGCAGGAATGCGACTTGTTAAATCCATAGCCCGCAAACTCTTCCATCAAATTAAAAATCCGGTCGGCCTTCTTCTCGGGAATCTTGTTTGTCGCGCAGCCCGCCATGAACTTGGCTCGCTGCGCCGCCATTTCTTCCTTCTTCTTCTTCCCCATCGCGCGGCGAAGGATGTCAGCTTCTCCCAGGGAAAAGCTGGCCAGCCGGTTGGCGATCTGCATCACCTGTTCCTGGTACAGAATCACGCCGTAGGTTTCTTCCAAAATATCTTTCAGCTGCGGAAGCTCGTAACTCACCTTCGTCTTCCCATGCTTCCGGTTGATGAAGTCGTCGATCATGCCGCCCTGAATCGGCCCAGGACGATAAAGCGCGTTAAGCGCCGTCAGATCTTCAATTCTCGTCGGCTGATAGCGGCGCAGAATGTCACGCATCCCATGCGACTCAAACTGAAAGATCGCGGTTGTGTCCCCACGAGTAAAAAGCTTGTACGTCTCGGCATCGTCCAGCAACAGGCTGTCAAGATCGACCTTCGCTCCACGGTTCTGCTCGATCATCCGCACCGTATCGTGTAGTACGGTCAGCGTCGTCAACCCAAGGAAATCCATCTTCAGCAGGCCGATGCGTTCCAGCGCGTTCATGTCGTACTGCGTCGTGATTTCATCCCGGTTGGTCTTGTAAACCGGCACGACATCCGTAAGCGGCCGAGGCGAAATGACCACGCCAGCCGCATGCGTCGAAGCATGCCTGGAAAGCCCCTCGAGCCGCAGCGCCACGGCCATCAGATCTTTCAGCCGTTCGTCACTGTTGACGGCCGCTTTCAATTGCGGCGCCTGGACAAGAGCGTCCTCCAGTTCGATTCCCAGCGTGGTCGGAATCAGCTTCGCCAGACGGTCTACTTCCCCGTACGGGATGTCCATCGCGCGGCCTACGTCCTTGACGGCAGCCTTAGCCGCCATCGTTCCGAACGTAATAATCTGCGCGACATTTTCCCGTCCATACTTCTGAGTCACATATTCGATCAATTCGCCGCGCCGCCGCATGCAGAAGTCGATATCGATGTCAGGCATGGACACGCGCTCGGGATTGAGAAATCGTTCAAACAGCAGGTTGTATTGCAGCGGGTCGACGTCCGTAATCCGCAGCGCGTAGCTCACCAGACTTCCCGCCGCCGAACCGCGCCCAGGTCCAACGGGCACATCCTGCGTGCGCGCGTAGTGAATGAAGTCCCAGACGATCAGAAAGTAGCCTTCGTAGCGCATCTGCTGGATCATCTGAATTTCAGACGTCAGCCGCCGCTCGTACTCCGAAAGCGGATTGTGTAAAATGCCCTGTTGCGCCAGCCGTTCCAGGCTCGGCACCCGCGCCGCAAACCCTTCCCGCACGACTTTCTCAAAATAACTGCCCGCGGTATGGCCTGCAGGCACCTTAAATTCCGGGAAGGGATTCGGAATACGCTCGACCTTCACGTTGCACCGATGCGCTACGTCCACGGTGCGGCTCAGCGCGTCGGGTACCTCTCGAAACACCTTGGCCATCTCTTCCGCGCTCTTGAAATAAAACTGATCGGTGGCGAATTTCATGCGATGCGCATCGCTCATGGTCTTGCCCGTCTGAATGCAGAGCAACACCTCCTGCGCATGCGCGTCTTCATGATGCAGATAATGGCAGTCGTTCGTCGCAATCAGGGGAATCCCAGTCTCTTTGGATAGGCGGACCAGCTCCCGATTGACACCCTTTTCGATCTCAAGCCCCTGATCCTGAATCTCAAGGAAAAAATTATTCTTGCCAAAAACATCCCGCAGCCGGTATGCATTCTCACGCGCCACATCCAACTTCTCTTCCACGACGGCCTCGGTCACAGGCCCGCGCAGGCACGCGGACAGCGCGATCAGTCCCTTACTATGCTTGGAGAGCAGATCGTAGTCGATGCGCGGTTTGTAGTAGAAACCCTCGAGAAAGCCCGCGGACACCAGCTTGATCAAGTTGTGATAACCCTCCAGCGATTCGCACAGCAGCACCAGGTGATTGCTGCCGCGCCCGCCGGAAGGCTCCGCCGCCTCGCCGCGATCCTGACCATTGCCGCCGGTCGCCTTGTCACCGCCGCGATCGTGCCGGCTGCCTTTCGCAACGTAAACCTCGCACCCGATGATGGGCTTAACATCGCGCTTGCTCGCCTCATAGAAAAAATTCGCCGCGGCAAACAGATTGCCGTGGTCAGTGATAGCCACCGCAGGCATTTTCTGCCGCGAAGCCTCGTCAAGAAGTTCCGTGGTTTCGCAAGCCCCGTCGAGCAGACTGTAATCAGTGTGAACGTGAAGATGAACAAACTGCGGTTGACCCATGGAACTCGATTGTAAATCTCTCTCAAGAGAATTGCGACACGCATTCTGAAGTTTCCCACAGGCATCGGCCACAAGTATCGGAAGGTCGCTGTGAGCAGCGTCGCTGCAAACTACTTGCGGCCGCTGCTCTTTTTCGACGCCGCCGCACTCTTTCCATGCGTCGCAGGAGGACTCGCCTTCCCCGCCGCCCCGTGCGCCTTGTGCTGTGCCTTGATGGCCGCCTTGCCCGCCGCGGTGCCGTGGCTTTGTTTCGCCGCGGCCTCAGCACTCCCGTGTGCTTTCTCCACAGTCTTCGCAGGCTTCTTCTCTTTCTCTTTTTTCTTCGGAACTTCCTTGATTCCAGAAAGTTTCCGCAAAATCTTCTCCCGCTCCTCGGGCGTCTTGCCGCGTCCCGTCAATTGAATGGCAAACACCTGCTCGACAATCTGATCAAACTTCTCTCCGCGCGCCATTCCCAGCGCCTCAAGTTCATTTGCCACCATCGGCAAACCGATCCGTACCGGCCTCCACTTGTTCAAGTAAGCCCGGATCTTGGACAGCGCCGCGGAATTCGTCGATTCGGCTAGCAAATACGCAATCTGATCCAGCCGCATTTGCTCCAGGAAGCGGTAAGCATCAATCGGCGCATTCATTTTCTTTCCGATCAATTCCTTTTGCGCCTCAAGGGTTTCCTCTGCGAAGCCCAATGCCTTGTCGATCTCCGCCGATCGATACCCAGCCCTGGAAAGCACGGCACCCTGCTCGCGATCCTTGAGCTTTCCCAGTATCGCCAGCAACATCGGCGCCGCCAACCGCGGACGGAATCCAGCCGTAAACAAGTCCTCGCGCACCTTCATCAACCGCGCGATCCCCTCGTAGTCCGGATGCCGCTTCGCCAGGTTCGGATTCACGACCTCCAACAAATGGTGCTGTTCCCAGGCCTTCAACACCACCGCGGGACGCTCCTCACGCGCCACCGCCCGCAACTCCCCTCCTGCGTCTTCGGGCGTTATGGTGTGATGCAGATCCCGCTCGATCGCCAGGTCAAACCATTCCTGCGTCCGCCCCTCCGGCTTGAATCCCATCCGCGCCGAAAACCGCAGAAGCCGCAGCAAGCGCACCGGCTGGTTCGTAAAGCTATGGATCGTCAACGCCCGTACTTCTCCGCGTTCGATGTCGGACAACCCGTTCGTAGGATCAAGAAGCAATCCGCGCGACGCCGGATTCAGCGAAATCGCAATCGAGTTCAGCGAAAAGTCCCGCCGCCGCAAGTCCTCCATGATCGTGGACCAGCGAATCTCCGGCCGTGTCCCAGGACGCACGTAGTGATCATCACGCGCCGCCGAAATACTGCCCTCCACGTCTCCGGCGAACAGCACTTCGATATGCCGCAACTTCTCGTCTTCCAGAAGAATCTTCGCGCCACCCTTCTCCAATTCCCGCGCGATCTTCGACGGGTTTCCTTCGACGGTAAAATCCAAATCGCGCAGCGACGCTCCGGTGATCAGGTCCCGCACCGTGCCGCCAGTCAGATACAAATTGAATCCCATGGCCGCCGCCAGCTCCTGCACGCGCATCATCACCGCGCGCTGCTCCGGCGACAGCCGGCTTTCCAGCAAAAACATATAGTCTGGCATTGCGCTCCTTCACCTCCAGGTGTCTTTGCCGCTCGTCGCAAGAACAGATGGACATGTCCGTCCGTTCTTCGCGGCCGCACCTGCTCTGCGTTCTCGGTCCAACCCGCTACGCGCGCGGGTGGTGTGCCTTGTAAATCTGCTTCAACCGCTCCTCGACAACGTGCGTATAAATCTGCGTCGTGGATATGTCGGCGTGCCCCAACATCAGCTGTACTGACCGCAAATCCGCGCCGTTCTCCAACAAATGGGTCGCGAAACTGTGCCGTAACATATGCGGCGTTAGTGCCACTCGCAACCCCGCTCGCCGGCCATAGCCCGACAAGATCTTCCACACTCCCACTCGGCTCAGCGCAACTCCGCGCTTGTTCACGAACAGCGCCGTGCTGTTCATCGCCTTGGCCTGCCGCAGCAACTCCGGCCGCCCTTCCTGCAGATACTTCTCGACCATCGCCAACGCCTTGCGGCCCACCGGCACGATGCGTTCCTTATCGCCTTTGCCGATACACCGCACGCACCCAGCCTTGCTGTCCAGATCGCCCACGCGCAGTCCCACTAGTTCCGATACGCGCAACCCAGTCGAATACAATACTTCCAGCATCGCCCGGTCACGCAAACCCAGCGCCGTCTTCGAATCCGGCTGCGTCAGCAATCGTTCCACTTCTTCCAGTCGCAAATATCCCGGCAACGACCGCCGGATTTTCGGCGACTCCAGATTCGCCGAAGGGTCCGCCGCAATCAAGTCCTGTATCTGCGCATATCGGAAAAAATTCCGGAGCGTCACCAACTGCCGCGCAACGGTTCGACTTTCCAGCTTCTCCCGGTACAAGCCAGCCAGAAAGTCCACCAGATCGTCCCGGCTGACCGCCTCCAGCGCCAGTTTCCGCTTCTTCGCAAATCCCTCAAACTTCAACAAATCGCGCCGGTACGCGCTCACAGTATTAACGGACAAACCCTTCTCCACCTTCACGTGCGTCACGAAAGACGTTATGGTGGCCGAAATCTCCATCAAGCCTCCACGTACGCTTCTCCGCCGCGATTTTTTCGCGTGGCGATCCCGTAGATCTCTTCCATTTCACGACACCGGAATACCCAAGCCAATGCCAGATACAACGCTGTCGCCCCACCCAGCAAACCCACGAAAACCAATATCTGAATGTAGCCCCTCGAATACATCGTAAATGCCGTGTAACGCGCCCCAAACCAGCAAGCTAACCCCATTACCGCTGAACACAAGAAAACCCTTGAGAACGAGGATAAAATCTCGCGGGTCCCTAAAACGCCATGCCGCAGCCGAAAAATAATAAACAGCGCGAAGAAGTCGAAATAGCAAGCCAGCGCTGTCGCCAGTGCCGGCCCCCCGTTCAACACTCGCGCGAACAACGAAGTCTTCAGAAACAAAAAGTTTAGCAGGATGTTGATCACCATCGAGATCGCCGCCACAATCACCGGAGTCCTCGTGTCCTTGGTCGAATAGAATGCCGGCACGATCAGCTTCACAGTCGCCAGTCCAGGCAGTGCTATGGCGTAATAAAGCAGCGCGCGCGCCGTTATGCGCGTAGATGCCGCCACGAATTGCCCGTGTTGGAACAGCACACGGATGATCGGTTCCCGCAGAATCATCAGTCCCAGCATCGCAGGGATCGTGATGAAAGCCACAATCCGCACCGAGAAAGTGAGCGTTTTCTTTAAGCCCACGAAGTCGTTCGCCGCCGCTTGATGCGACATCATCGGCAGAATCGCCGTAGCGACCGCGATCGCGTACCCTCCCAATACCAATTCCATGACCCGATCGGCCAGGTACAACGCCGTCAGGCTTCCCGGAGGCATAACCGCCGCCGTCGCGAACCGCGTGTCGACCAGCAGATTGATTTGCCCGATCCCGATCCCGAAAAGCCGCGGAATCATCAATCGCGCCACATTTTTGATCCCGGGGTGCGAAAATGAAATTCCAAACTTAAACGTCATTCCCTTCCGCACCAGTGTCGGCACCTGAATCAGGAACTGCAATACTCCGCCGACTAGAACCCCGACCACGATCGCCGTCGCCGGATTCTTGAAGTGCTTCCACACCACGGCCACCGAAAACAGAATCGCCGCCGCATTCCACACAATGGGCGTCGCTGCGGGCAGTCCAAAAATGTGGAAGCAATTCAATATACCCATGGCCAGCGAGGCCAGCGCCACAAAGAACAGGTATGGGAAAACCACGCGATTCAATTCGATGGCCTGAGCGGCCGCGGGACTCTTTCCCGCGAACAAGTGGACTACGAACGGCGAGAACACCATTCCCAAAATCGTAATGATTGCCACCAATAACGCTAGGGTCCAAAACAGCTTATTCGCGAAATCCCAAACATCCTCCTCCGACTTCTCCCGCATATACGTCGTGAAAACAGGAATAAATGACGCGGTCATCGATCCCTCGGCCACGAGCCGGCGGAAAAGATTGGGTATTCGGAACGCCAGGTTGTAAGCATCCCCAACGTACGTCGCTCCCAAGAGCATAAAGATTCGCTGATCTCGAACGTAACCGAGAACACGGCTTACAATGGTGACCAGCGAGATGATCGAGGCGGACTTGAGGATCTGTTTTTTTTCGGTCAACGGGCGGCGCTCCGGGGCCCTAACCCTAATGGAAACAAGGAGTTGACAGGAAAATCCCGCTTAACATAACATACATCAGCACGTTTCGCAAACAGGTAAGTCTTGGGCGTACTCTATCTTTGAAAACTCGCTCCCCAGCCTCGACGCACAAGAAAGTGATCGTCGCGTTGTCCGACAGGAAATCCCTGCGCGGCTACCTCAATCCCACGAACCTGGGCCATTCCGACCCCGTCGACCTGCTCACCCCCGACGGCGAGCATGAGTCCATCCCGCTAGCCAAGGTCCGCTCCATCTATTTCGTCCGCGAGTTTTCCGACGAGTACGAACCCGAGCGCAAAGCCTTCCTGAGCCGCCCCAAACTCGACGGCCTCTGGGTCCGCCTGCGCTTCTTGGACGGGGACACCCTCGAAGGTGTAGTTCCCAACGACCTGCTCTCCCTCCTCGACAACGGCCTCCAAATCACGCCGCCCGACCTTAACTCCACCACCGACCGTATCTTCGTCCCTCGCTCAGCCCTTACCGAAGTCACCGTGTTAGGCGTTGTAGGCATAGCCCGCCGCAAACCACCGGCCCAGCCGGCACCCGCCCAACCCCGCCTCTTCACCGACTAAATCCCCAGAATCCGCTTCCCGTAGGGGAGGGGCTCGCCCTCCCGGCCTCGACATGGTCGAGCCCAACTGTACTTCCTCATTCCCGCTATGCGAGACTCGCCTGAACAACAGGAGCCGATCGAATGAAACTCGCCGACCTAGCCGAAAAACTATCCTGCCGCCTCGAAGGTGCCCCCGAAACCGAAATTCACGGTGTAGCCGGAATCGACCAAGCCATCCCGGGCCAAATCACCTTCCTGTCCAACAAGCGCTACACCCCTTTGGTAAAGACCACCCAAGCCTCCGCAGTTCTGATCGAAGAAGGTGCCCCACTCAACCGCGACCCAAATCTCCCCCCGCTAGCCGCCCTACGCACTCCGAACCCCTACCTGGCCTTTGCCCAGGCGCTGGAACTCTTCTACCAACCGCCCCAGTACCAGCCAGGCGTCCACCCCACCGCAGTCATCGCAAGAACTGCCCGAGTCCCGGAGGGCGCCCACATAGGTCCCTACTGCTTCATCGACGAAAATGTAGAAATAGGCCAAAAAGCAGTCCTGCACAGTTTCGTAACCATCTATCAAGGCGCCAAAATCGGCGACCATTTCTTCGCACACGCTCACGTCGTAGTCCGCGAACACTGCCGCATAGGCCACCGCGTGATCCTCCAGCCCGGTGCCATCATCGGCGGCGACGGCCTGGGCTTCGCCAAAAAAGAAGACGGCACCTGGCACAAAATCGTCCAATCCGGCCCAGCCGTCCTCGAAGACGACGTCGAAGTCCAAGCCAACTCCTGCATCGACCGCGCGACGGTGGGCGAAACCCGCATCGGCCGCGGCACCAAAATCGACGATCTGGTCCTGGTAGGCCACGCCTCCCAACTAGGCGCTAACAACATGATCTGCGGCCAAACCGGCCTGGCGGGCTCCACCAAAATCGGCGACAACTGCATCTTCGCCGGCCAATCCGGCTCCGCAGGCCACCTGACAGTAGGCGACAACGTAATCGTCACAGCGCAGAGCGGCCTACCGACAGACGTGCCCTCAAACTCAGTGCGTTCCGGCTACCCAGCCGTAGACAACAAGCTCTGGCTAAAATGCTCAGCCGCCCTAACCCGCCTCCCCGACCTCCAAAAGCGAGTCCGCCAGTTAGAATCCAAACTCAAAAAGCAAATGTAGATGCCGGGCGTCAGCCCGGCGAACCAAAAAGCCACCAGCCCAGAACGCACCAGTCAATCCGGCGCTTCCTGGTCATTCGCTTTTGCAAAACAAACTATTCGAATCACCATAGTTTACCTTAACAATTCAATTACTATCAGCTATCATTCACTCAGTCAAAACCACGTCTCGCCACCGCGAGAAATCCCAAATCATCCAACTTCCAAGTTGCACAGGCTAACCCTGCGCACAGGCAAGTTCATCTGGAGACGACATGTCCACAATCCCTTCCAAGGACCGCGCGTCTTTGTGTCTATTCACCTTCGCCGACGGCCGCCGCTGCCTCACCCCACGCACCTCCGCCCATCCCCACCTGTGCACCTACCACGCCCGCAAAGAATCCCAATCCCAAGCCGCTCAGAAAGTAGGCCGCCACCTCGGGACCTACTTCTCCGGTCACTACCTCTCCGCCTGCGATCTAAGCTCCGCCTTGGGCCACCTCTTCTCCGCCGTAGCCCAAGGCCAAATCAAACCCAAAACCGCCTCCACCCTCGCCTACCTGGCGCAAACCCTCCTCCAATCCATCCACCTAGCCAAACACGAATACATCAACGCCTTCGGCGCAGACTTCTGGCGCCAAACCATCCGCGAATCCTTCGACCGCCCCACGCCACCAGTTCCCCCAACCCACCTCGATTCGGAATATGAACCGAACGCAGACACCATCTCCGAATCGGAGGACGCCATAGCTAAACTCCCAGACAACGCCGCAAGTTATCTAGAATCAACACTTGCAAAACTGCATCAAAACAAATGACTTCATCTTCCTTTGGAATCAACACTTACAGAAAAACAGGGGGAGGGGTAGGACAGACTCTCCTGTTTACGGTGAGCCTAGAAGTGTCTATGTCCCCGTCAGCACCAGCACCGATGAATCCGCCAGCGCTTGGTTCTACGTCTCAAAGAGGCTGCTGGTCCGGCGGCAACCCCGCCGCCAAAGCATCATGCACCCGCCGATTCAACTCGTCCCGCTGCTCAAAGCTGTACGCCGACGCGTCAATCGGCTCCAGAAATTCCACCAAGATCTCTCCCGGATGGATCTTCAGCGAGCGCTTCTCCATCACCCGGTGCGCCCCCGAGCACGCCACTGGCACGATCGGCACGCCGGCCTTGATGGCCATCACCACCGCGCCCTTTTTGAAATCTTGCAACCGCCCATCCGGACTGCGCGTCCCCTCCGGATAAATCAGAAACGATTGCCCAGCCCGCAAAGACTCGATCGCCTTCTCCAGGCTCTCCAGCGCCGAGTCCCGCGACTTGCGATCGACCGGAATGAATCGAGCCAAAAGAAACGCCCGCCCCACAATCGGATACTTGAACAGCGATTCCTTCAACAAAATCGCAATCCGCCGGGGAATCGCGCCCACCACCGCCGGCGCATCCGCCGAACTCGTATGATTCGCTACAAACAAACAGGTCCCCGCCGGAATGCGCTCCGTCCCAACGACGCGCACTCGCACGCCGACCGCCCGCACAAAAAACATCACTCCATTGATCCCCGCCCAATACAACGGATTCGGATTGCGGCTGATCAGCGTATACACCAGCAGCGGCGGCCCGACCAGCAGGATATAAATCGACAGAAAAACGCCAACGAAGAGCGTGCGAAGCATAAGTCCCCAGCAAGCCTTCAAACATGCCGCAAATTTAAAATCGCAAATTCCCGGGAAGCCAACCACAGAAGATCTCAAGCAACATCTCACCGAAAAGGTTTCAGAGAGAGGAAACAGCCATGTCAGGTCTCCTTTGCTGCTTCCACCAGCGGCGGCGTATCAGAGAAAGGTTTTCAGGGGGTCGGAACTTCAGCTCCGACATTCAGCTCCGACCAAAACGAGCTTAAGCCCCTGAGGAAACTCTTCTCCACCGACTTCATCTGATCAATGAAACCAGGCCTACCGAATCGAAGCCGTCACCGGCGACGTCACCCCGTGCAGAAGCCCTTCGCGGATATGTTTCGCTCTCTCGTCCGCGTGCCCATCCTCCACAACTCGATATGCGGTCTCGACAACCTCACCCACGCGCAGCTCAAGCGAGATATTCTTTCCGTCGCGGCGCACGCCAAGCCGCAGCAGGCTCCCCTTTTTCTGACCGTAAGCCCAATGCTCCGGACTCCGCGGCGGCTCCGCACCATTCCAACTCGTGATCACGTCGTCCACACGCAAGCCCGCTTGCTCCGCCGCGCCTTCCGAATCGACGCTGCGGACGACAAGCGATCCGTTTTCATCCCGTCGCCCGGAAAAACCGAGCGTCAAACGCCTCCGCTCCTCGGTTCGGAGTTCAAGCCCCGCGCGCGCAAGGACCCGCTGATACGGCAGCGGCTCTGCACCAGCGACATATCTGTAAAAGAAATCGTCGAACGAGACGCCGGCGATTTTTTCCGCGGTCAATCGAACATCCAAACTGTCACGGTAGCCGCGCCCCTGCTTGGCGAACTCCTCATTCATCGAACGCAGCACGTCGTCCAAGCTCTTCTCGTTCTCGGTAAAGTCGCGAATCAAAATATCGAGCAAGACACCCAGGACTTGCCCCTTCGTGTAGTAAGAGATGCTGTTCTGCGGCCGATTGTAGAGCGGATATTCTTCAAGCCACGCGTCCAGGCTCGACTGTTCCGCGCTCTGCCACTTGTTCGCGGGACGCCCTTCTAGCTCGCTGATCTGCTCGCCAAGGTCTTCGTAAAACTGCCCTTTGCTCCATAGGCCCGTCCGCACCAGCGTGTAGGAGGCGTAAGTATTGGTTACGCCCTCGGCAAACCACAACGCGCGCGTGTACTGCTCCCTCGTATCGTCCACCGGGAAAAGCGTAGCCGGGTGAATCCGCTTCACATTCCACAAGTGAAAAAACTCATGCGCCGCCACATTCGCAAAATCCTCATCCGACCTCACCGAAATCGCCGTCGAGTTGGCGTGTTCCATCCCTCCGCCTGCGCCGCTAGCCGCCTTCCCAAAATGCAAAATAAAGTAGTAACGCGGGAACGGAGCTCCCTCCATCAGCTTCAGCTCGTAAGTGCAAATCCGCTGCAAATCCTCCTGGATTCGTTTCTTTCGCCAGCCGTCACCGTGAACGACGACCGACACTCGAGGAGTGATGCCGGGAACTTCAAACAGGTCGAACCTCCCCGCTTCGATGGGCGCATCCGCAAGCTCGTCATAGTTTGCGGCGTCAAATTGAAAATGTTGGACGCCGCCCATTGCCTCCATCAGTCCCAGGGATTCTCCGATCACGTTCCAATCAAAAGGTAGGTCGAACATGTTCAGTTGGGTGGCTTCGGATCGTCGCTCGGGCACGTACATCAAAATCATCGCCGGATTGATGAACGCATGCTCGCGATTCAGCTGCGTCGCGAACGGTCCGCCCTCGTCCCAATAGGTGACGTAGCGAACCGTGATCGTGCCAGTTCCGGTGATACGCCAGGTCTGTTTATCTGACTTTTCGACCGGCAAGGATTTCGATCCCCCGAAGGCCTCGACCCGCTGCACGTGCGCGCTGAAATCGCGTATCTGGTAGAGCGCGTTCCACGCCGCCATCTGCACGGTTACTTCGTGCTGCACATCCGGGATTTGCATCGTGACGTGAAACAAATGCGTCTCCGGCTGCGGGAACGCGACTTCATAGCGGATTGCCGCGTTTGCCGGAACGCTGAGGACCAAAACGCAAAGGCACCCTGGAATCGCACCGCGCAATAAGCGGTGCCCGAACGGAAGCAATCTCACCGGGTAGTCGCCTCGGAGGGAACCTCGCTCCCAATCTTCTTCAACAACTTGTCACACAAGCCGTCGAAGCTGCCGTTCGACATGACCAGCAAGAGGTCCCCGGCCTTGGCTTCGGCGGCGAGATACTCGGAAATTGCCCCCGCGCCGTCGAACGCCCGCGCGTCTTTGCCCAACTCCCGCACACTCTGCGCGACGCTCTCCGGCGCCAGTCGGTTCTCATCACCCAACTGTTGTGCCCGGAAAACTCCGCCGAGCACGACTCGGTCCGCGAGAGCCAGCGCCTTCGGCAGCGACTCCTGAAACACTTTGCGCCTCATCGAGTTCGAGCGCGGCTCCAGAATCGCCCACAGCCGCCGCTTTGGCCAGCGTCCGCGCGCCGCTTCGATCGTCGCCCGCACCGCCGTAGGGTGATGCGCAAAGTCATCCACAATCAGAATTCCCCCGCGTTCGCCTTTCACATCCATGCGCCGCTTCACGCTACGAAAAGTCGAGAGCGCCTCAGCCAGCGCGTCCACGCTAATTCCGCGCCCGTGCGCCACGGCGATGGCTGCCACCGCATTCAGGACGTTGTGCTGCCCCGTCGCCAAAAGCTGAAAATCCCCGAACATCTTGCCCCGATACGTCAGGCGGAACCGCGAGGTTTCGCCCTCGACCGCAAAATTGCTCGCTATCCAATCGTTCTGCGCGGAGAAGCCGTACGTTTCCACCGGGCAAAAAGCCTTGGCCGTCGCCGCGCGTAATTCTGGTCCGGATTGCTCGGTATCGCCCCACACCACCACGTGTCCGCTTCGCGGCACCAGATTCACCAGCCGCCGAAACGCCAACTGGTACGTGTCGAAATCAGGATAGATGTCCGCGTGATCGTACTCCAGCGAGGTGATGATCAAATCGTCCGGGTGATAATGAAAAAACTTCGGCCCGCGATCCCAGAACGCCGTCTCGTACTCGTCACCCTCGAGAATGAACTCCGCGCCACCTTCCAACCCATAGCTCTTGCCGAAATTCTCCGCCACTCCGCCGACCAGAAAATTCGGCCGCTTCCCTGCCACGTGAAAAATCCAAGCGAGCATCGCGGTCGTAGTCGTCTTACCATGCGTGCCGCTAACGACGATCGAATGGCGCCCAGGCAGAAATTCCTCTTCCAGGACTTCCGGTAGCGAACGATACGGAATTTTGCGGTCAAGCACTTCTTCCAGTTCCGGATTGCCTCGCGCGATGATGTTGCCAACCACAACCAAGTCCGGCGCAGGATTCAGGTTCGCCGCATCGAATTTGTGAAAGAACGAAATGCCCAGGCTCTCCAGCAGCGTCGAGGCCGGCGGATAGACGCCTGCGTCCGATCCGGTCACGCGGAATCCCTTCTCGCGCAGCATGCCCGCCAGCGGAGACATCGCCGAGCCGGCGATGCCAATCACGTGTATATGCTTCCCTTTGCTTATGGCCTCGCTCATGGAATCACCGCCGCCTCCCGAATCTCCAGCAAACCCGTTCCCGCCGCACGCAATCGCGCACGCACGCCGAGCGGAATCGTCAGCATCGGCCGCGCGGTGTGTCCCACTGGAGCGCCAAACACAATCGGAATCCCCAACGGCTTCAGAATTCGCGTGCAGACATCCTGCACTGTCGGGCTTCCCGCCACGGGAGGCTCGCAATCCGGAAAATCTCCCAGCACGATGCCGCGAACACCGTCAAACTTGCCGGCTTGTCGCAGATGCATCAGCGCGCGGTCCACTTGCCACGGTTTCATTCCGCGGTCCTCCAACACGAGAATGGAGTCGCGGGTATCGAGTTCCCACTGTGTTCCAATCGTGGTTTCCAGCAGAGTCATGCATCCGCCGAGCAAGGTGCCCTCTGATCCTCCGGATGCGAGTGCCTCGCCCTGCAACGAAATTTCCCACTCGCCCTCGGTCGTGCTGATCGCGCTCAGAAAACTCGTCTGTTCGTATCCTTTGGGGGCGCCTGCTCCCGCTTCGAGTCCCGCAGCAACCATCGGCCCGTAAATTGAAGTCCATCCGCGGCGCTGCCACAAAAAAATCTGCAGCGAGGTAACGTCGCTGAATCCGATCAGGCACTTAGGATTAACGATTTCCGCGTTCAACTTCTCATCAAGCAAATAATTGGAACCGTATCCTCCGCGCAACGCGATCAGCCCATCGATCCGCGGATCACTCAGCGCGCTAACAAGTTCTTCTCTTCGCTCGGCCGTCGGCGCCGAAAAATAGCCTTCGGAACTTTTTTGGGTTCGGCGCTCGACCGAAAAGCCGAGCCGCGCCAACTCCGCCAAGCCACGCTCTTCCGCCGCATCGCTTCCCGGCGACGCTGGAGCAAAAACCGCGAGGCGCGCTCCCGCGCGCAGCGCTTTGGGCTTCCGCGCGGATACACCGGAGGAATGCCTGGCCGACCTCGCCAGCGAAGTCCGGCTCATCCGATCTGCCTTTCGACCGGCAGCATCTCAAGGGTCACTCCTGGCCGCTTCATCGAACTTAAAATACTCTCTTGCTCCCGAAGGCTCACGTCGGCATCGAATTGGATCAGGTTCTTGTCTCCCGTCATGGATACCTGGAAATTGTCCAAGGCGATACCCAGCTTGGAGAAAATGTTGTGCACCACGGGCACGAGGTCTTCTGCTGTGCTGGTGGAAATCCGGAAAAGCATGTAGCGGGGTTTCAGATTCAATAAATTTTCGACGTAAACCAGCGCAACTAACGTAAAAAGGACAATCAGGAAAGCCACGCCAGAAACTGCATAAAAACCGCCACCGGCGGCCATGCCGATCGCGGCTTCCCCGAAAATCGCCGCGGCTGTGGTGAGCCCGACGACACTGCCACGTTCGCGAAGGATCGTCCCCGCGCCCAAGAACCCGATTCCCTGAACGATGTTCGAAGCGATACGGGTAGTGGAGGTGTCGCCGGTCGCGCGCGCGATTTCCACCGACATGATGGTGAAAAGAGCCGTGCCCATCGTGACGCAGACGCTGGTCCGCATCCCCGCGGGACGCCGGCGCATGCTTCGCTCGACGCCAATAACCGCGCCAAGCAACGCCGCCCACAATAAGCGATAACAAACCGTAGTCAGTGACAGCATTTCAGTTTGACGCAAACGCCCGCAATGACTCGATTTTACACACTACAACTTGAACTGCGTCAATTTCGCGAAATGGCGTGCCCTGGCGTGTATCTCGGCGCGCTTCAGCGTTTTCAGGCGGTCCAGGCCGAATTTTTCGACGGTGAAGCTGCCCATCACGGAGCCATAGACCATGGCGCGGCGCAGCGAAGCGTCACTTTTGTTGCCTGCTCCGGCCAGATATCCCATGAAACCACCCGCGAAGCTGTCTCCGGCACCGGTCGGATCGTGAGGCTCTTCCAGTGGAAACGCGGGGACGCAGAACACGCCGCGCTTGTCGACCATCATCGCGCCGTATTCGCCGCGTTTGATGACCAGCGTCGACGGGCCGAGCTTGAAGATATGCCTTGCCGCGCGCAGGAGGTTGTGTTCACTTGATAGCTGGCGCGTTTCGGCGTCGTTGATCATCAAGATGTCGACGTGGCGCAAGGTCTCGCGCAAATCTTCGTTGGTGCGCTCGATCCAGTAGTTCATGGTGTCGAGCGCGGCGATCTTCGGTCTCTTTTTCACTTGCTGCAAAACATCGCGCTGCAGGTCTGGAGCGATGTTTGCCAGGAAAACGTATTCGGACGCGCGATAGCGTTCCGGCAACTTTGGCTTGAAGTCGGCAAAGACGTTGAGCTCGGTCGTCAGGGTAACGCGATCGTTCAAATTCTCCGAATAGCGCCCGGCCCAGAAAAATGTCTTGCCGGCGGTGCGCTCCAGTCCTTCGCAATCAATCTTGCGTCCGTGGAACACCTTCGCGTCCAGGTCGGTGAAATCATCTCCCACGATCGCGACCAGATGCACTGGAGTAAAAAAACTGGCGGCGACCGAGAAATAGGTCGCCGCGCCACCTAAGGTGCGCTCCACCTTTCCGTACGGACTTTCCAGGCCATCAAATGCCACCGAACCCACGACGAGTAGGGACACTATGTTCTCCTAAGAAATATATTTGCCGATGATTGCGGCGAGTTTTTTCTTGGTCGCCGGTGGAACTAACTTCAAATCGGTGATCAGAGCGTGCCGCAGCGCGGAGCCACATTTGCAGCTGCGCTCCGCGGGCATGGTGCGCACCGCTTCCCGCAAGACGCGCTGGGCGTTCTCCGCATTGCGGCTCAAGGTTTCCATGATTTGCGCTCCGGTCACGGATTCATGATCGGGGTGCCAGCAGTCGTAGTCCGTGATCATCGCGATGGCTGCGTAGCAAATCTCCGCTTCGCGCGCCAGCTTCGCTTCGGTGACGTTGGTCATTCCGACGACTTCAAAGCGCAACTGCCGGTGCACGTGCGCTTCCGCTAGCGTCGAAAACTGCGGCCCTTCTATGCAGACGTAGGTTCCACGACGATGCACCTTGACGCCGCAATGGTCGATCGCATCCGACAGAACAGCATTTGCTTGCACACACGTTGGTTTGTCGAATGTTACGTGCGCCACCAATCCCTCGCCAAGAAAAGTAGAAATGCGCAGCTTCGTGCGGTCAAAAAACTGATCCGGGACTAAAAACTCGCCGGGCCGAAGGTCTTCCTGCAACGAACCCACGGCGCTGACGGAAATGATTCGCTCCACCCCGAGCTGCTTCATGGCGTAGATGTTGGCGCGGAAATTGATCTCACTGGGCAGGATTCGATGGCCGCGGCCATGGCGCGCCAGAAACGCCACGCGCTTGCCTTCCAGCATTCCCAGGACGATGGCGTCCGACGGATCGCCAAAGGGCGTCTTCACGCCAATCTCGCGCGTATCCGTCAGGCCGGCCATGGAATACAACCCGCTTCCGCCGATGATTCCGACCGTGGCCATTGCGGACGGCTTTGCGCGTGTGCTCTTCTTATCTGACTTCTTCGATGTTGCCATTTCACCTCTGCTCTTGTGGGCGTGCAGTCAATGTGACGCAAAACCGAACCTCAGCGGCCAAGCGGTCTTAGATGCTGCTGACGGCGCGGCTGAAGTCGTGCCCGACACTGCTGCGTCGATTTCCTTAGCCTAGCCCGCTTTGTGCGAGAATCTCGTTTACCGCGGCGAACGGATCTTTCTTTCGATCCGCGACCTCCGCCGCCAATGCCGTCAAGCGGGCTTCACCACCGCTACCCCCCAGAGCCTTGTGCAGCAGCCGCGATTCCACGAGTTCGATCAGGCGCTGTTTCCAATGCTCCACATGCTTGCGGCGGCGCTCGCCGCTGGACTCGAAATGCGCGCGAAACTTCGCGATGGTCGCGGCCAGCACATCGATGCCCTTGTTGTCGGTCGCCACCGTGCGCACCACCGGTGGATGCCATCCGTCCCTGGGCATGACCAGCGACAGCATCGCGTGCAGTTCCTGTTCGAGCCGGTCGGCACCGTCGCGGTCGGACTTATTCAACACGAAAATGTCGCCGATCTCCATCAGACCGGCTTTCATGTTCTGAATGTCGTCGCCCATGCCGGGAACCATCACGACCGCGACGCAATCCGCCAGTTGCACGATATCAACTTCGTCCTGCCCGACGCCAACGGTCTCGATGAGGACTTGGTCTTTGCCTGCGGCGTCGAGCAGCAGCGCGACTTCCGCAGTCGCGCGTGCCAGGCCTCCAAGGAATCCACGCGTCGCCATCGAGCGAATGAACATACCTGCGTCGCTGGCGTGCCCTTGCATGCGAATGCGATCACCGAGAATCGCGCCGCCCGTGTAAGGGCTAGTGGGATCGACAGCAATCACGCCCACCGCTTCGTTTTGGCGGCGATAGAAAGCGGCCAGACGGTCCACCAGCGTACTCTTGCCCGTTCCGGGAGCGCCGGTGATGCCCGTCAGATATGCCTTGCCAGTTCGCGGGAAGACGACGCGCAGCAACTCTTCCGCTTCCGGCTGATGATTCTCGATCGCGGTGATCGCTCGCGAAACCGCGAGCACGTCCCCGGCACACACGCGCTCCGCCCAATTTTCAATTGGCGGCGGCATCGTTTTCCTGTGGGCTGTAGAGCGACGCTGAAGGCATCGCCCTATTATTTCTTGCCTAGTAGCTGGCGGGCAATCACCAACTTCTGAATTTCGCTGGTGCCTTCGCCAATGGTGCACAGCTTCACGTCACGGTAATACTTTTCCGCGGGGTAGTCCTTGATGAAGCCGTACCCGCCATGGATTTGCACGCACTCGTTGGCTACGCGCACGGCGACTTCACTGGCGAATAGTTTCGCCATGCTGGATTCCCGCGTGAAGCGGACGTCCTTTTGGTCGGCCAGCCACGCTGCCTGGTACACCAGCAGCCGTGCAGCCTCCACCTGCGTGGCCATGTCGGCGAGCTTGAATTGGATGGCTTGAAACTCACTGATCGCCTGGCCGAATTGCTTGCGTTGCTTGGCATACTTCGTCGCTGCTCCCAGGGCGCCTTGCGCCATGCCCAGCGCCAGCGCGGCAATCGAAATACGGCCGCCGTCGAGAATCTTCAGGCTGCCAACGAAACCCTCGCCTTCGGCGCCGAGCAAGTTCTCGGCCGGCACGCGACAGTCCGTGAAAATCACTTCCGAGGTGTCGCTGGCGCGCAGGCCAAGCTTGTTTTCTTTCTTTCCGGGCTTAAATCCGGGCGTGCCTTTCTCGAGGATGAAGGCGCTGATCCCGTGGGAGTTCTTGGATTTATCGGTTACCGCCATGGCCACGCATACGTCAGCGTAGTGGCCGTTGGTGGTGAAGGTCTTGGCTCCGTTCAGGACCCAGTGCTTTCCATCGCGCACCGCTGTCGTCCGCGTGCCGCCTGCGTCCGAGCCTGCTTCGGGCTCTGTCAGCGACCATGCGCCGATTTTTTTGCCTTGCGCCAGCGGCGTCAGGTACTTTTTCTTTTGCTCTTCGCTGCCAAACTTGAAGATGTGATTGCTGCAGAGCGAATTGTGGGCTGCGACGATGATGCCTACCGAGCCATCGACGCGTGACAGTTCTTCGATCGCCAGCGTGTACTCGATGTAGCCCAGGCCGGCCCCTCCGTATTGTTCGGGGAAGATGACGCCTAGCAGGCCCATTTCGGCGAGCTTGGGCATGATTTCGGACGGAAAGTGGGAGGCTTCGTCCCACTCCATTACGTGCGGGGCGATTTCTCCTTCGGCAAATTCGCGGATGCTTCGCCGCAGTTGCTGCTGTTCGTCGGTAAACGAGAAATTCACAGTATCCTCGGTGATGTCCGTGCTGTTAGCGCGGCCTATAGCCAGTAAAAGTTTCGCTTATATTTTACATGAAGCGCGGACATTGGGTTCACAGAACGACACAACGATCACCAGCCTACCGGGTAGCCGTTCTTTTTGTTTTGTTCGTCGAGCCAGCCTTTTAGCGGGGCGAAGTAGTCCGCGATTGCGGTGGCGTCCATTTGCTTCTCGCTGGTCAATGTCTCCAGCGCTTCTTGCCATGGCTTGCTGGCGCCCAGAGCTAGCATTTCGTTCAGTCGTTGCCCAGCTTCCTTGTTTCCATATATCGAGCAGCGGTGCAGCGGGCCGGAATAGCCTGCTTCGCGACACAGCGCTCGCTGAAATTGAAATTGCAGGACGCGCGCAAGGAAATAGCGCATGTACGGGACGTTGCCTGGCACATGATATTTCGCGCCAGGGTCGAAGTCAGCTTCGGTACGGGAAATAGGTGGAGCTACGCCCTGATATTTCAGGCGCAGGTCCCACCACGCTTTGTTGTACTGGTCCGGTTTGACTTGTCCTGCGAAGACTTCCCAGCGCCATTTGTCGATCATCAGCCCGAATGGCAGGAAGGCGACTTTTTCGAGAGCCTGCTGCAGGAGGTAGTCGATGTCGCCGGAGGCTGGCGGCACCGTTTCAATTAACGCGATTTTCTTCAGATATTCCGGTGTGACCGAGAGAGCGATCGTGTCGCCGACCGCTTCGTGGAATCCGTCGTTGGCGCTGTTCTGAAACAATGGCGGCTGGGTGTTGTAGGCGCGCTGGTAGAAGTTGTGACCGAGTTCGTGATGAATGGTGACGAAGTCTTCCTGCGTGATCTGAATGCACATCTTGACGCGGAGATCGTCCTTGGAATCCACGTCCCAGGCGCTGGCATGACAGACTACGTCGCGGTCGGCTGGCTTGGTGAACAGGGAGCGCTCCCAAAATGTTTGGGGGAGTGGCGCGAAACCTAGCGAGATGAAGAAGGCTTCGCCGTAGTGAACCATGCCGCGCGCGTCGGTGTGGCGATCCTGCAAAATTTTTGTGAGGTCATAGCTCTGCGGAGGTTTCGGCGAATCCATCAACGGATAGACGTTGTTCCACTCCTGCGCCCAGATATTGCCGAGCAGATGAGCAGGGATTGGTCCTTGCGCGGGCACGACGTCTTTTCCGTATTTCTTGGCCAGTTGCCCGCGCACGTAGGCGTGCAGCGACAGATAGAGCGGCCGTAGCTGATCCCAGAGACGATCGACTTCTGTTGCAAAGGCATCCGGCGGCATGTCGTAGTTCGAGCGCCATAACGCGCCCGCGTCCGCGAATCCCAGTTCTTGAGAGCCTTTGTCGCCCAGTTCCACGAGTCGCGTGTAGCGCTGGCGCATCGGCGCGCCGACGGCGTGCCATCCGAGCCACGCGCGCTTGAGTTCTGTCTCGTCGCGGCTGTTGGCCATTAATTTTCCTACGGCGGTCACGTCCAGGCATTTGCCGTTCGCGCCGTCCGGGCACCACTTCCCTTTTCCATAGTCACCGTCGAGCGACGCTTCGACCTGGGCCAATTCTTTCTGCTCGGCGGGATCGCTTGGGGCGGGAAAGCCGGCTGCGAGTTTCAGCAGCATCATTTTTCGGGCCATTACCGGTGGAAGCGTTACTTTGTCCCAGCGCTCGGCTTTTTTGGCTAGCTCTACGCTTAGCGCGGTTGCTTGCTGATTCGCATCCGCCGAGATCTGTTCCGTGTCATCGGTAATAAAGTTCTGCTGCACCCACGCGGCACGCGAGGCCTTCACACCAAGGTCAAAGAGCCGCAACTCAGCATCGTCAAGAAAGGCCTGTGCTTCCTCCGCCGTCGGCGCGGCACCGAAATCGCGGCGCGCCTTGCGCACCTCGTTTTTGGGCGCCTGGGCAGTGGCAGCGATCGCCAACGCGCACAGAACTGCAGTAGCGCCCCCGAGCCAGCCAGTCAGCTTTATCATGCCCCCACCTTTTGTACTTGCATCGCCGCGTCTTGCAACACCGTCAGCGCGCGTTCGATGTCCGTCTCGCCGACGTCGCAGTGCGTTACCAAACGCACGGAATGCAGCGCCGTGTCCTGCGCCCACAGGCCTCGCTGGTGCAAAATGTCGCACCATTCGACCGCGGTCTTTCCAGTGTTCGAGCAATCGAAGATCACGATGTTGGTGCGGACCTTTGACGGATCGATCGCGAACCCTGGAATCTTCGCAACACCTTCTGCCAGGCGGCGGGCGTTCCGGTGGTCGATATACAGACGCGACGGAGATTTCTCCAACGCAACTAATCCTGCCGCGGCGATTACGCCTGCCTGGCGCATTCCTCCGCCAAACATTTTGCGGTAGACACGGGCCTTCTCAATAAATTCGCGCGAACCCGCGACCATCGATCCCACGGGTGCGCCTAGTCCCTTCGATAGACAAAACATGACCGAGTCGACTTTTCGGGCCATTTCTGCGACGTTTTCGCCCAACGCGGTAGCAGCGTTGAAAATGCGCGCGCCGTCGAGGTGCACTTTCAAACCGGCGTCGTGGGCTCGATCGCAGATCTCGTTCACCTGCGCGGTGGGGTACACCGTTCCGCCTGCCATGTTGCTGGTGTTCTCCAGGCACACTAACGCTGTCTGCGAGTCATAGTAAATTTTTGGCCGGATCACGGCTTCGATCAGCTTCCAGGCGAGGATTCCATCTTCGGCGCGCGCGATCCGGGGCATACAGCCTGCGATCGCGGACATGGAGGCCAGCTCGTACAAATTTACGTGGCTGCGCTCTTCGCAAATTACTTCGTTGCCGTGATGGGTCCATACTTTGATGGCGATCAGGTTGCCCATACATCCAGTGGGCACAAACAGGGCTGCTTCTTTGCCAAGCACTTCAGAGGCGCGGGATTCCAGGCGGTTGACGGTGGGATCTTCGCCGTACACGTCGTCGCCAACCTCTGCTTCCGCCATTGCGCGACGCATTTCTGGCGTTGGCCGCGTGACGGTATCGCTCCGCAAATCCACCATGTGATCCTTTGACATTGGCACCTTCAACTGATCTGGATCCGGACTCACTGCTGCCTCCTAATTGCCCTTACTCGGGTTCTCAAATGCCTGAGGTAATTTCTATTCTCACTTCATCAGCTCGACAAAAACTTCATTCGCCACGCTTAACTTGCTTTCCGCCAAGCGCACGACGTTGCCATTGCGTTCGACCATGCCCGCAGACATCAGTCGATCGAATCTCGGCGTCACCGCCACGCCGTACTCGCGCTCGATTCGACCCACATCGATGCCATCCAGCTGCCGCAAGCCCAAAAACAACTCTTCCTCCAGTGCGCTTTCCGGTGTTACTGCTTCCAACTGCTCCACAGGGAGTCGCCCGCCTTCGATCGCGCTTACATAGGCTGCCGCGTCGTGCGCGTTGGCCCAGCGTTGCGTCCCTGAAAACGAGTGCGCGCCCGCGCCAAATCCCAAATACGGTTCGCGCTGCCAATATTTCAAGTTGTGGCGCGACTCGAATCCCGCCTTGCCCCAGTTTGAGATTTCATAGTGGCGATAGCCAGCCTGTTGCAGAAACTTGCACGCAGTCTCGTAGAACTCGGCCATGTCATCTTCGCTGGGTATCGTGCCGGCTCCGTACTTTGCGCCGCCACGCAAGACCTCTGCCCCGAGATGGCTGCCTTCGTCAACTTCGAGCAGGTATATGGACACGTGCTCCGGGCCGAGCGCCGCTAACTCGTCCAGTGAGGCCGCCCAACTCGCTCGCGTCTGTCCCGGAAGGCCCGCGATCAGATCGAAACTGATGTTCCTGATGCCCGAATCGCGCAAAATCGGCACTGCGCGGTGAATGTCCGCGCGACGATGCATGCGGCCTGTCGCCTTTAGCTCCGCATCGGAGAACGATTGGACGCCAAAACTGACGCGATTGATTCCCGCCCGGACCCACGCCGCAGCCTTGTCCGGTTCCACCGTCTCAGGATCCGCCTCGAGAGTGACTTCCGTTAGATCCGTATGGAAGGTTCGCCGGATCGCTTCCAATATCCGCTGCAAATGCGCTGGATCAAGCAGACTCGGCGTGCCCCCGCCGACGTAAACTGTATCTGCGAGCGCGCCGGGAAATGAATCTGGGAGGTGCACACCGGCCCGCGAATAAAGATCGCTATGCCGTTCAACCTCCGAACAGACCGCACTGACATAAGGCGCAAACCGCGCGGAAGACACTACACTCGTATGAAAATTGCAGTAGGTGCATTTTGTCTGACAAAAGGGGACCTGAATGTAAATCCCGAAGCGCATCATCACTGCAAAACTCTAGCACATCCCCCTAAGCTTCCTTCTTTAAAGAGATCCGGCGATAAGCGGTGCCATCGGGCAGCGTGAGATCGCCCTCCATGCGATTTCCGTCAACTACCATCCGAATCTCCGGAGACTTGCACTCGAGGAGATGCTTCCCCGCATCGTAAGTCCAATCGCCACGACCCATAACGATTTCCTTGCCCTCGACTACTTTGCTGGCGATCACTGAGAACACTCCATGTCTCTCAACCAGTTTCGAAAAGCGGTACACGTTCACTTCGTCGCGGCAAGCGCTGCCCTTCACCAGACAAGTCGAACTACCGCGCCAGGTCCCAGCAATCGTGGAGTCGACATCCTCTCCGCCGGCCTCAGTTCCAGCACCTTGCGCGAAACAAGCGCGGCAACCCACAAATGCCAGTAACAACGCAAACACCACCTCTCGACGAGTCCTCATAGTCCGGACCTCCCGGCAAATTTAGACGGAGCGCGCCAAGAAAGTGCTACTTACGAGATTCCTTCGTTTCGTCGTCAACCACCTTTACCCAGATCTTCCGTTCCCGTGGCCCATCAAATTCGCAAAGGAATATTCCCTGCCACGTTCCCAATGCCAACTTGCCCTTCTCAACGAAAATTAGCTGGCTTGTCCCAACCATCACCGCCTTCGCGTGGGAATCTGTGTTGCCTTCAGCATGGCGGTAAGGGCCGGAGTGGGGCACGAACCGGTCAAACACACCTTCCAGATCGGTGGCGACGTCGGGATCTGCATGCTCGTTGATCGTCACTCCGGCCGTTGTGTGTGGCACGTACACATAGCAAGTACCATTCACCACTCCGGACTGCGCCACCGTTCGCTCCACTGCCTGAGTCACGTCCAGTAACTGCGTCCGGCGCGTCGTTTTCACCCGCAGAGTTTCCATCATGTCTTCCTGTAACCAAAACAACTATACCGTTGGGAGGAGGCCGCCGAACACAGCATGAAATGAAGCAGGGGACGAACCACGCGACTTGCGGTGTCAAAACTCGTCCCCTGTAGGCCAACCGCTTTGCTGCGAATTTTAGATTTTTTCGCATTAGAAAGTAGTTAAGGAGAATTACAAAATCACGCGCTCTGCCTTGATGGGGCGGGAACTACGAGATGCGCGCGATGCGGTGTTCTTTGACGTTGGCGCTGCCGGCGAGGTCTTTGAGTTCCTTCAATCCTTCGGCGCTCCACTGCGACAAGAATGGCAGGAAGGACAGCTCTCGCGATTGCAGGACCTTGTTGGGATAAAGCAGATTCTCGAGAAACTCCACGTGTTCGGCGATCCGGCCGGCGCGTTCGTCCAGGGCTCTTCCGGTCTTCTCTCGTAGCTTCTCTAATGTAAAGGTCATCTTCTCGCGGGCCGTCTCGACCGCTCCGGCCAGGGTCGCGTCCAGCTTCTGGATGTCCGCGCCCAGTTCGGCCAGCGTCGTTTCGATCAGTGCTTTCTTCCTGTCGAAATCGTCGGCAAGCTGTTTCGGAAGCATAACCGATTCCATCTGCTTGCGTAACTCTTGTGGGCCCACCCAGATATTCTCAATACACAGGTGGTATTTCTGCAGCAGTTTGTCAGCTTTGGCGTCCAGGACCGTGAAATCCGCGCGCGGCAGCACCACGGGCATGCGTCCGAGGATATGCCGGTAAAGTGCTTCCGATTGGGCCAGGTATGAGATCTCCGCTGAGCCGGCGGAAAACGATACCGTCGGCAACAGGTAATCCTGCACCACTGGGCGCAGCAACGCATTTGGACTCAGCGACTCTGGCTCATCCTCCGCGAGCCGCAAAATCTCATCGCGCGACCACGAGGCTTCACCCGACTTGAACTTTCCGCTACTGCCAGCCCCGTTCCCCGGAACATACACAATCGCCTGCCTTAAGCCATCCTTCATACGGAAAAGCAGCGTGCCTTCCGGAGTCACCTTCACCTGTGGATCGAATCCGGCCGCTTCCAGGTCTTTGCCACGCTCCAACAACTTCGCGCTCAATTCGTCGCGGTCCTCCAGCGCCTTGCGGTACACCGGCGTTGCGATACGGTGCAGCCGCACGTCAAGTGGGTCGAGCAAAATCAATCCATATTCCGCGAACACGCGGGCGAACAGCTTTCCAAAAGCGCTCCCGTAAGTCTCCTCCGGCGTGTAACTCTCCAGCAGGGCCCTCGCGACGGCCTCGGCGCCGGGGCCGGTCAGAAGTTCCGATGCCGTCTTCGCCATGCCGGCAATTTCTGCGCCGAGTCTTATTTGTCCAACTGGCCGTCCGGGCGTCGCTTCTGCAGGTAGCTCAAACAGCGTCAGTTTCCCGCTCTGGAACCAGGACACATGGCGTACTTCATCCAGATCGTGATCCTCCGTCGCCATCCAAAATACGGGCACGGCCGGAACTCCGGCCTCGGATAGTTCTTCCGCGATGCGAATCGCGCTGAGGGCTTTGTAAAAAGCGTACGCCGGTCCACCGAACAGCCCAACTTGCTGACCGCTCACCACCGCAACCGCGCCATTCTCCAAGCGGTCAAGATTGCGTCGCGTCGCGTCGCCTGCGCCCAGAACGCCATTGACATCGCGCAATACCGCGGTCACTTCTTTCCTGCGATCGACTGGAAAATCGAGGGCGCGCGCGATTTCGTTAACGGATTCAAACGTAGGAGGGTGCGCGTAGAATTTCGAGACGCTGGGAAAATCATCGAGAAACCGAAGAAACAACTTCGGCTGGTGAGGCAGGCGCCGGAACGGTATCGAGATACAACCCATCGAGGTTTAGATGTTACACAGCCCAATTGGTAACGCCAAGCCGCCCAGCCAGTGTCAGGAGCCAAACCCTATCTTCTGACGCCAACCAAAAATCGAGATCAATCCGGGCTTTGCCCGAAGGCGCCAAATCTGAGCGCTTCACCCTTGGACGAGCGCCGGCTGCGAAGGATAGCGCCCAGCAGTCTTGCGGGACCGTCAATCGTCATGGCCAAGGGGAGTCAGCGAAGTGTAGGCGCCGGGCTTCAGCCCGACGCTTCATCAAGACAGTGTAGCAACCCCGTTGCGCAGCAGCAGCCTAAGCGCGCGCCGCGACCGGGTCAAGGCTCGCGAGCGACTCCAATATGAGTTGCTTGTAGGCTGCGTTGATTGGAACCAGCGGTAGGCGGGGAATTCCGCCGCGATAGCCTCGCTGGTCCATCGCGAATTTCAGGCCCGCAATCGCATGTTCCGAAGCGATCACTTTGGAAACCCTGAGCAGCACGTTCTGCAGTTCCCGCGCCTTCTCGATATGCCCTGCGCGCGAAATCTCGAACAGCTCCACGCACTTTTCCGGGAGCGCGGAAGCTAAGGCCAGGATTGCGCCTTTCGCGCCGACCGTAATGCCCGCGAGCAATGTGGGAGCCGAGCCGGTTAGCACCTGGAAGTCCGGTTGCGCCATGGCCACCATTTCGCCGACGCGCAGCACATGCCCCGAGCTGTCTTTGATCCCGACGATGTTGGGATGCTCGGAGAGCGCGGCCACTTCCGGCGCCTCAAGGGTTACACCTGTAAAGATGGGCACCGAATACAGCAGCACCGGAATTGGCGATGCATCCGCGACGCGCCGGTAATGAGCGATCAAAACCTCGGGCTTGTAGGCCGGCTTGTAGTAATACGGCGTTTTCACCAATGCGAAGTGGTAGCCCAATTCGGCGGCGCGCTTGGTCCGCTCGATCGTGTCCGCGGTCGATTCCGCGCCGGTGCCGGCGATCAGCCGTTTGCCCTGGCCCGCAGCTTCTTTCACGGTCGCGAGGACGCTCTCCGTTTCGCCGCGTGACAACAACACCGACTCACCTGTCGATCCGATCACCACATAACCTGCGAGTCCGGTCGAGTTGTAGCGCTCGATGTTGTACTTCAAATCGATGAGCGACACCGATCCATCCGCCGCAAATGGCGTGGTCAACGCCGGGTAAACTCCCGAAAGGTCCATGTCCTAGTCTCCCGTCGCGGTGCTGCCCGATGCAGGCACGCGCCCGCGGTGTAAATCTTGCAGCGCCCCGACCTCGGGTTTCTGGTCGAGCAACGCCCGTATACCGAGCGCCGCCGCGCTGGCCGCCGCCAGCGTCGTGATACACGGAATGTTATGCCGGATTGCGGCGCGACGGATCGATTTTTCATCGTAGAACGATTCGCGCCCCAGCGGCGTGTTGATAATCAGATCGATCTTGCGCGTTTTAATCAGGTCCACAATATTGGGGCGTCCCTCGTTCACTTTGAACACCGGTTCGGCTTCGATACCCGCGGCTTCAAGTGCCGCGGCGGTGCCGCGAGTCGCCAGTAAGCGGAAACCTAACGCCAGCAGATCTTTTCCGAGTGGCCCAACCTCCCGCTTGTCGCGATCGTTGACGCTGAGAAATATGGTGCCCTTTTGCGGGAGTCGCTGGCCGGCCGCAAGCTGCGCTTTCGCGAACGCCTGTCCGTAGGAGGTCGAGATGCCCATGACCTCGCCCGTCGAGCGCATTTCCGGTCCGAGAATGGTGTCTACGCCACGAAATTTGTTGAATGGGAAGACCGGCGACTTCACCGCGTAGAATTCGTGAACGGCGATCTCTGACACGCCGTTATGCTTCACCACCGGTAGCTTCATATCGGCGAGTCGTTTCCCAGCCATGAGCCGCGCCGCCACTTTTGCCAGTGGCACGCCGGTCGCTTTGCTCACATAGGGAACGGTGCGAGACGCGCGCGGATTCACCTCGAGAACGTAGACGGTATCGCGCTGAATAGCGTATTGCACGTTCATCAAGCCGACTACCTTCAGGGCCAGCGCCAGCCGTTTGGTGTAATCGCGGATCGTTTCCAATATTTTAGGCGCCAAACTCACGGGCGGCAACACGCACGATGAGTCGCCGGAATGCACGCCGGCTTCCTCGATGTGCTCCATAATTCCGCCGATCACGACATCGGTGCCGTCGGCGAGCGCATCTACGTCGACTTCGGTGGCTTCCTCAAGGAACTGATCGATCAACACCGGCCTCGCGGGGCCCATTAGAGCGGCCTGCGCGACGTATTCCTGCACCGTGTTTACATCGTAGGCGATCACCATCGAGCGGCCGCCGAGCACGTAGCTTGGTCGCACCAGCACCGGCAAGCCAATTTCGCGTGCTACGCGCGCGGCTTCTTCCGGTACCAGTGCCGTGGCGTTTCGCGGCTGAGGGATTTTCAGCTCTTCGAGCAAGCGGCCGAATCGACGGCGATCTTCAGCCAGGTCGATGGACTCCGGCGTTGTGCCGATAATGGGCACGCCATTGCGCTTCAATTCCAGCGCAAGATTGAGCGGCGTCTGTCCCCCGAATTGCACGATCACGCCTTGGGGCTTTTCCTTTTCGACAATCGCAAGCACATCCTCGAGCGTGAGGGGCTCGAAGTACAAACGATCCGAGGTGTCGTAGTCTGTGGAAACCGTTTCCGGGTTGCAATTCACCATGATCGTTTCGTAGCCATCTTCGCGCAGCGCGAAGGAAGCATGGCAGCAGCAATAATCGAATTCGATTCCTTGAGCGATACGATTCGGCCCACTGCCGAGGATCATGATCTTCGACCGCGGCTGCGGATCGGATTCGTCCTCTTCCTCGTAGGTTGAATACATGTACGGCGTGAAGGACTCAAATTCAGCGGCGCAGGTATCCACACGTTTAAAGACCGGCGCTACGCCGTAGCGGGCGCGCTGGAGGCGTACGGCGGCAGGCGTTGTCTTCCAAATCTGCGCGAGAACTTCGTCGCTGGTGCCATAGCGTTTCACTTCGCGGAGTAGATCGCGGGAAGCGGTTTCCACCGTGACACTCGCGGCGCGGCGATTCATCGCGCTGATCTCTTCCAGTTGCTGGATAAACCACGGATCGATTTTCGTGAGCTCGCAAATCTCACTCGCGGGAAGTCCTCGGTCCACGGCGGTCATTAGCCAATGAATGCGGTCCGCACGCGGCGTCGCGAGCTTCTCCCGCAGTAGCGATTCTGGAGTTTCCGCCGGAGCGCGCCACGGAGTGTGCGGTTCCAGCGAACGAATTCCCTTTTGCAGCGCTTCCTTGAAGGTTCGCCCGATGGCCATCACTTCGCCGACGGATTTCATCTGGGTGCCCAACGTAGTGTCGGCGCCAGGAAATTTCTCGAACTGCCACTTGGGGATCTTTACGACCACGTAGTCGATGGTCGGCTCGAAGCATGCCGGAGTTTGTTTGGTGATGTCGTTGGGAATTTCGTCGAGCGTCATCCCAACGGCGAGACGCGCGGCTATCTTGGCGATGGGAAAACCGGTGGCTTTGCTGGCCAGCGCGGAGCTGCGTGACACGCGCGGATTCATTTCGATTACAACCATCCGGCCGTTTTCGGGATTGATGCCAAACTGGACGTTGGAGCCGCCGGTTTCGACGCCGACTTCGCGCACGATGGCCGCCGCGGCGTCGCGCATGCGCTGATACTCCTTGTCGGTCAGTGTTTGCGCGGGTGCGACGGTAATGGAGTCGCCGGTGTGCACGCCCATGGGGTCGAAATTCTCGATAGAGCAGATGACCACGAAGTTGTCGCGAAAATCGCGCATCACTTCGAGCTCGTATTCCTTCCAGCCGAGCACCGACTCTTCCACCAGCGCTTCGTGAACCGGGCTCATGTCCAAGGCATGCGAGATCGCTTCACCAAACTCTTCGCGGTTGTAAGCAATCGATCCGCCGGTGCCGCCCAGTGTGAACGAAGGCCGGATCACCAGCGGGAAACCGAGCTGATCGCATAAGCGCAAGGCATCCTGCGCATTATTCACCAGCGCCGATGCGGGCACCTCCAACCCAATCTTGCGGCAGGCATCCTTGAACCACAGACGATCCTCCGCCACCTTGATCGCCCGCAACGACGCCCCGATCATTTCCACTTTATATTTTTCGAGAATGCCGCTCTCCGCAAGCTCAACGGCCAGATTCAGGGCCGTCTGCCCTCCAACGGTCGGCAAGAGCGCCTGCGGCCGTTCGCGCGAAATAATCTCTTCCAGATATTCCTTCGTGAGCGGCTCAATGTAGGTGCGATGCGCCAGCTCTGGATCGGTCATGATCGTGGCCGGATTGGAATTCACCAGCACGACTTCATAGCCTTCGCTGCGCAAGGCTTTGCACGCCTGCGCGCCGGAATAGTCAAACTCGCAAGCCTGGCCGATGACGATCGGGCCCGACCCGATGATCAGAATCTTCTTAATGTCTTTGCGTTTTGGCATATCGCCTTGGTGTGATCCTTTTCGCTCGCGGTCAAGCGCGCGCGGCAACCCAGGTCATCGGCGCGAACTCCCCGGCTGCGCAAATTCCTTCATCAAATCCGTGAATTGCGTAAAAAGGTAGTGCGAATCGTGCGGCCCTGGCGAGGCCTCCGGGTGATATTGCACGCTGAAGAGCGGCAGCGATTTGTGGCGCAGGCCTTCGTTAGTGTGATCGTTCAGGTTGAGATGCGTGATTTCGACATCGCTGGAAGGCAGCGATTCCGGGTCGACGCAGAAGCCGTGATTCTGCGAGGTGATTTCCACCTGCTCGGTAAGCAGATTCTTCACCGGATGATTCGCTCCGTGATGTCCAAACTTGAGCTTGAAGGTTTTTCCACCAAGTGCCAGCCCGCACAACTGGTGGCCCAGGCAGATACCGAACACGGGAATCTTGCCCAACAACTTGCGGATGCCTTCGACCGCGTAAGTCGCGGGTTCGGGATCGCCTGGGCCATTGGAGAGAAAGACGCCGTCAGCACCCATGGCGAGCACATCTTCCGCTGATGTTTGCGCCGGCACAACGGCCACCTCGCACTGGTGGTCCACTAACAACCGCAGGATGTTCTGCTTGATTCCGTAATCGTAGGCGACGACGCGAAGCTTGCGCCCCTCCTGTCCGCCGCCCGATTCGCCCATCTGCTCGGTCCACGGAGAGCTCACGAAATCGATCGAGCCAGCGTCCCACTTATAGGTTTTTGTGCAGGAGACGCGGCTGGCGAGTTCCTGCCCAGCCATCGAGGGCAACTGCTTCGCTTCAAAAATCAGCTGCTCGCCGGGCGTGCCGTCGGTGGCGACAACCCCGCGCAACGCTCCGACCTGACGCAAGTGCCGTACCAACGCGCGCGTGTCGATGTCCCAGATCACCGGGATTTTGTGGCGATTGAGATAAAGCTGCGTGGTTTCCGCGGAGCGCCAGTTCGACGAGATCTGCGAGAACTCGCGCACGACCAGCGACTCGATGTACGGTCGCGCCGACTCCTGGTCGTCCAGGTTCGCGCCTACGTTTCCGATGTGCGGATAGGTGAGGCAAACAATTTGCCCTGCATAACTGGGGTCGGTGAAAACTTCCTGGTATCCGGTAAGGCTGGTGTTAAAAACGACTTCGCCGCCCCGGCGCGTGATCGCGCCGGCCGCGCGGCCGTTAAAGATGCGCCCGTCTTCGAGCGCCAGTGTGGCGGGTCGGTGCTGCACTTCGTTCAGTGTATCCTCCGTCGAAATTCATTTCGTTTTTGCTTCCGCGGTTGAGAGCGAGCCGAAGTGATCCACGGGCCAATATGCAAATACGGCGCGACCATAGATGTAGTGGCTGGCCACCGGGCCGAACACGCGCGAATCGTTGGAGCTGATGCGGTGGTCGCCCATTACGAAATAACTCCCGCGCGGCACGCTCATCGGGCCGAAGTCCGTCAGATCTTCATATTGCGGAGGAACGTAAGGCTCGGCAAGTGAAACTCCATTAACGAAAACAATTCCCTTGCGAATTTCGACCGTCTCACCCGGCAACCCGACGACTCGCTTAATGAACGACTTCGAGCGGTCCAGCGGGTACCAGAAAACGACCACGTCACCGCGGTCGATCGGCTCGAATCGGTATACAAATTTGTTGATGAAGATGCGTTCCTGGTCCGAGAGCAGCGGCGCCATGCTGGTGCCCTCGACCTTCACAGGCTGATAGAGGAAAACGATGATAACCAGCGCAAGGCCTATGGCAATCAATAGGTCGCGCGTCCAAACCCGAATCTCATTGCGCAGCGAGTGCCCCGTGGACGCATCCGTGCTCCCGCCGGAGGTCAACGTGGGCGCTGAAGCTTCCGGGACCGTAGGGCTTGAAGGATGTCGCTCGTCCGTGCTTTGCATTTTATCGCTGCCTTGTATTTATAACATGGGCGTCGCGCGCGACGCCAGACGTTGCTTGGCCGAGAGACGATTCGGCCAACGGCGAGTGCTTGCGGAGGAGACCGGAGGATCATTGCCCTTGTCATAGGACGCACCTCGACTCTCGGCCGTTGCTTGTTGGACGCGAAGATTCAACGCCCTCTAGGCGCCCAGAGCATAGTTCATGCAAGCGAGCGCCGCGACCACAGCGGTTTCGGTCCGCAGGATAAGTTTGCCAAGGGATGCCTCGCGGAAGCCGGCTGCCCCGGCCGACGTCAACTCTTCATCCGTCCAGCCACCCTCGGGGCCGATGGCGAGGGTGGCTTGGGAGACCGTCACGGGGGACAAAACTTCACGCACCGGCGGTGCGTTGCTGCGTTCGGACAAGATGACCTTAGCGCCAAATGGATAGGCCTCGTTAAAGGCTTCGCGAAGTCGCAACGGGGATGAGATGGCAGGCACTCGCACGCGGCGCGACTGCTGCGACGCCTCCACCACGATTTTCTCCCAACGGTCTAGGCGCTTTCCCGCGGCCGCCAGCAGTGCCTTCTCACTGCGCGACGCGGCGACCGGAACGATCATGCCAACGCCTAGTTCCGTTGCTTTCTCGATCGCCCACTCGAAAGAGTCGAACTTTACAATGGAGAGAAGCAGAATGAGTTCGACCTCGGGTGGATGGGCCGGGATTTCTTCCAAGAGCGCGAATTGTATGCGATCGCGGGCGACGCTCTCGATGCGACCAAGCCAAACCGCCATGCCGTCGCTCAATTCGTAGAGTTGACCCGTCTGGGCGCGGAGCACGCGACCCAGATGGTGGGCCGTGTCACCGTCGATCACGGCGGTACCGCCGATGAATTGTTCGACAAAGAAGCGTCTGCGCACGGAAAGATTCTAGCGCACAACGCTTAAGCGAAATGTTTCGAACTCTGTAGCCGCGGTCTCCGAGACCGCGGGGTTTAGATCACACCACAGCACGACAACTAAGCGTGCGCCTCAGGTGTTGGAACGCAAACTAGCCAAAAATGTCTTTCACCTTGTCGAAGATCGAAGAATTGCACAACGCTTAAGCGAAATCTTTCGAACTCTGTAGCCGCGGTCTCCGAGACCGCGGGGTTTAGATCACACCACAGCACGACAACTAAGCGTGCGCCTCAGGTGTTGGAACGCAAACTAGCCAAAAATGTCTTTCACTTTGTCGAAGATCGAAGAATTGCGTTCGGCCGGTTTGTTATCGACTTTCAGCGATGAGCCCAGTTCCTCGATCAGCTTGCGCTGTTCTCGGCTGAGTTTAGTCGGGGTAATCACGCGAACGTGATAGTACAAGTCGCCCTTGCCGCCGCCGCGAGGGTCGGCGAGCCCTTTTGCCTTGAGGCGAAACACCGCGCCACTCTGCGTGCCTTCGGGAATCTTCAGCTTCTCGTCACCGCTTAATCCGGGCACCTGGAGCTCCGTCCCGAGTGTCGCCTGCGCGATGCTGATAGGAATCGTGCAGTACAGATCGGCTCCGCGGCGCTCGAAGAAGGGGTGTTCCTTGACGTCCAGTACAACGTACAAATCGCCCGCGGGACCTCCGTTTGGTCCGGGCTCACCCTCACCCGCCACGCGGAGGCGTGTTCCCGTGTCAACACCCGGCGGAATACGCAATTCGATCGTTCGTTCGCGCTCGATGCGGCCCTGACCGCGGCATTCCACGCATCGCTCGCGCACGATCTGCCCCGCTCCCTGGCATGCAGGACAAGTCCGCGTAATCGTGAAAAAGCCTTGCTGGTACGCCAGCTGCCCTCGTCCGCTGCACGTCTGACAAGCAACCACGCCGGTTCCCTTTTTCGCGCCAGTGCCGTTGCACGCTTCGCAATACTCCTGGCGCGGCAGCTTTACCTTGGTAGCGACGCCAGCAGAGGCTTCTTCGAACGTGAGCGTCATGTCATAGCGAAGATCAGCGCCACGCTGCGAGCGTCCGCGTCCACCACCGCGACGCCCACCAGAAAACATATCCTCGAATCCGAAGAAATCACCGAAGATGTCGTGGAAGTCCTGGAAGATGGTGCCGCTAAAATCGACACCCGCCGACGAACCCGAAAGCCCCGCGTGTCCATAAGTGTCGTAGACCTGGCGCTTCTGCGCATCGCTGAGGATGCTGTAGGCTTCCGTGCTCTCCCGGAATTTTACTTCGGCTTCGGCCTTATTCTCCGGGTTGCGATCCGGATGCCACTTCAGGGCGCACTTGCGGTAGGACGCCTTAATTTCATCGACGCTCGCGGTGCGCGATACACCGAGGATTTCGTAATAGTCCCTCTGGCTCGACTTCGGCATGCGACTTCGTTCTCCTTGAAAGATTCCCAGCTACTGCCGATCAATCCGCTCTAGTTCACAGTTTTCTTGGATGCGGCGGCACCGTTCACGGCTACGCGGACCATCGCCGGCCGCAGTACCCGTCCATGAAATACGTAGCCTGGCTGGAAGACCTGCACGATGGTGCCGTCTTCGTGGTCGGTGGTCTCCAAACGATCCATCGCCTGATGTAGATGCGGATCGAACTGCTTTCCGATCGGATCGATGCGCTCAACGCCGAGCTTGGTAACGTTCTCGACGAGTTGCTTGTAGATCAGCTCAAACCCCTTGCGATAGACCTCGTACTCCTTCTCGCGGTGCGCTGCCAGCGCATGCTCGAACCCGTCGATGATGGGGATCAGGCCCTCAATAAGCCGGGCCGTCGCGCGCTTGGAATCCTCCGTGCGTTCCTTCTCGATGCGCTTGCGATAGTTGTCGAAATCGGCTTGTCGCCGCAGCAGCGTTTGCCGCAAATCATCAAGCTCGCTGAGAAGTTTCGTGGTCTCCGGCTCATTCTCCGGCGAATCGGGTTGTGCATTTCGTACGTCCATGGATGGCTCCGGGTCGCCACTGGTTTCATCGCGTTGCGTACTGATATTGGTGTCCTTGTCCAACACTTTCTTGCCTTTCTTCTGCCAAAAGTCTCTCAAATTTTGCTCAGTGTTTCGCTGAATAACTGCGCCACGTAGGCCACCGCGGTGATCGCTCGCTCGTAGTGCATACGTGTTGGTCCCAGCACGCCCAGTGAGCCCTGCACCAGATCGTTTCGCATATAGGGCGCGCTGATCAGCGCCAAATTTTCTCCGGATTGCGAAATCTCCTTCACCCCGATCTGCACGTACACCGGTTCCGGTCCGTCAATGCACGCGTTCAAGACCGTCACCAACCGCGACTTTTCTTCAATCGCCGAAAGCACATCGCGAAGCTGTGTCTGGTCCGCGAATTCTCCCGCGCCGACCATCTGCGCTGCCCCTTCGACGTACACTTGCCGCGCTCGGTCGTCGCCAAGAACCACCGGGTCGCACAGTGCCAAAGCGCCCTGCACGATGCCTTCGTAGCGCTCGCGCTCGGTGGCCAGCTTCTGCAGAAGGTCACCCCGAATCGCTTCCAGCGTCCATCCCGAGTAATGCCGATTCAGAAAATCGGCCGTGGCGTCGAGTTCGATCTGTGTAAACGGTCGCGGCGGCCGTAGGATTTTGTCGCGCGTGTTCCCACCCGGCGAAATCAGCACCACCACCACGCGCCCGTCGGGCAGCAACCACATGCGCGCGTGCTCGATCACGGTCTTCCCCATCGGCGGCGACACGATGATGCCGAGGCCATTCGACACTTCCGCAAGCACGTGTCCGGCGCGTTCGGTCACTTCCGAAGCGTTGGTCGCCGCCCCGATTTCCCTCTGAATCCATTCCTTGTCGACCACACTCAACTTCGCCTGCGTCGCAATTTCCTGCGCGAAAAAGCGATAAGCCGCAGCCGTAGGCACCCGCCCCGCCGAGGTGTGCGGCTGGTACAGAAAGCCGCCATCCTCCAGCTCCCCCATCACGTTTCGAATCGTCGCCGTGCTCAGGGTCTCCTCAAAGCGCGCGGAAACCGCCCGCGAAGATACGGGTTCGCCGGTCTCGATATACGTGCGCACGACATCGGCCAAAATCTGCCGATTACGACGCTCTTGCAGAGCGAGAGTCCTCATAGGGAGCACTCAGTCCTGGGTGCTACTACCATTGTAGGAACGCCGTCAACAATCGTCAACGCGCCCGCAGCTACCATGTTCCCAATACCATGTTCCGAGGATTGCGAATTCTCTCGCTTCCGTGCATCCTAAAATTATGGAGCAACTTATTCCTGTTTTTGGGCTGAGAAGCGAAACGCTCCCAATCAAAACCCGCGCGTGCGCCTACGCGGTCGTGACCAATGCGGAAGGTCTGGTCGCCGCGGTGCACGAATCCCACGGTCTACATCTACCCGGGGGAGGGATCGAGCCTTCCGAAACACCCGCCGAAGCGGTCCACCGCGAAGTCCGCGAAGAACTCGGCTGCCGCGTCATTCTTGGCGAACGCATCGGCCAAGCCACGCAATACTTCGAATCAGACGGTTACTGTCAGGCGCTGTATGCAACCTTCTTTGCAGCGGAACTTGGCGAAGTAATCTCAGCAACGCACGAACATGAACTCGTGTGGATCCCCGCCGAGCAGCTACTTCACGCCCATCACACCTGGGCAACTCAAAAGCATTTGCAGCGCATGATGGCCAGGGTCCACGCCGAATCTGTTCCCGGCAACTAATTATTGACAACTAGTTGTTATCGATCTGCGCCCGCTGCAGCTTATCCGAGTAGTCGATGTACAGCGTCTTCCACTCCGTGAAGAAATCGATAGCCGCGATCGCCGCCTCGCGATGGCCGTTGCCAGTCTTCTTCGTCCCACCGAACGGCAAATGCGTTTCCGCGCCGATCGTTGGCGCATTCACATAAACAATGCCCGTGTACAGATCGCGTATCGCCTGGAACGCCCGGTTCACGTCGCGCGTGTAGATCGATGCCGACAATCCGTACGGCACCCCATTCGCCACTTCGATCGCCTCGTCGAACCCTCCGATCGGAATCACCGACACCACCGGCCCAAATATTTCCTCCTGCGCGATCCTCATCTTCGCACCGCAATCACCGAACACCGTCGGCGCATGGAACCAGCCTTTCGCGTACGCCCCGGAATCCAGCCGGTTGCCTCCGGTCAACAGCTTCGCGCCTTCGTTCTTGCCAATCTCCACGTACTCCATCACCGTCTTGAGCTGCTGCTCGTTGATGCACGGCCCCATTTCGACCGTCGCGTCCAGCCCGTCGCCTACTTTCAATTTCTTGACGCGCTCCACAAATCGCGAAATGAATTCACCGTACACCGACTTGTGGACAGCCACGCGACTGGCCGCCGTGCAACGTTGCCCTGTCGTTCCAAAGCCGCCCCACACGGCGCCATCCACCGCCAGCTCCAGGTTCGCATCGTCCATTACGAGGATGATGTTCTTCCCACCCATCTCCAGGCTGCAGTGCTTGAACTCCGGCGCGCACGCCTGTGCAATCAGGCGTCCCACTGCCGTCGATCCCGTGAAACTGATCACCGGCGCATCGGAATGCTGCGCGAGCGGAGCGCCCGCATTCGGCCCATCGCCGCTGACCAGGTTGACGACCCCGGGCGGCAGGCCCGCCTCGGTCAAAGTTTGCACCAGATGATACGAAGACAGCGGCGTGTCCTCCGCGGGCTTTAACACCACCGTATTCCCGCTGACCAGCGCCGGCATCATCTTCCATGACGGAATCGCCATTGGAAAGTTCCACGGCGTGATCATGCCGCACACCCCGATCGATTGCCGCACACTCATCGCGAACTTGTTGGGCAGCTCCGAGGGAGTCGTCTGCCCAAACAGCCGACGGCCTTCCCCGGCCATGTAGTACGTCATGTCGATCGCTTCCTGGACGTCGCCCCGCGTCTCGGCCATAACCTTGCCCATCTCGCGCGTCATGTCCCGAGAGAATTCTTCCTTGCGCTGCACTAGGAGCTCCGCCGCACGGTACAAAATCTCCGCGCGTTTTGGCGCCGGCACCAACCGCCACTTCGTGTACGCCGCCTTTGCCGCGTCCACCGCCGCATCCACATCCTCGGATGTTGAAGACACGAACATCCCCACCAGTTCGTCCGTGTTCGCGGGATTGCGGTTCTCGTACGCCTTTCCGCTTCGCGATTCCACCCACTCGCCGTTAATGAAATTCTTGTATACGCGTGGAGCCGGTACCGTAGCCATACTTCCTCCTCAAACCCTCGAACTGTGTCTGTATTCGCTGCGAGTTCAACGCGGGATTTACCGCTGGAAACCTAAGTTTATCGCCCCCGCGCACCACCGTCAAACCTGGCCAGTGGGTCATCAGTTTCCGATTACGCGACCTCTTCGCGCGTTTTGCAGCTAAAACTGCAGTTTCTACTTCTTCGGACGCGACTCTGGAGGAGTCATACCTGCCACACGATAGTAGACACTCAACTGGCCGTAAACTTCGCCCGAATGTTCGATCAGATTGTGGGCCAGATCGCTAAGTCGAATCTGCGCTTTACCCGCGTGCTGCGGATCGTCATAACCGAAGGGATCAACGACCGCATCAGAGATCCCACTGTCGCCCTTAGATTTTATTGCCGCCGCGCCGTCGGCGAAGGATTTCTTGACGTACTCCACTACGGCGGCCTTGTTTTTGAATTGTGCCCGAGGAGGATCTTCGTCACCCGGTAATTTCTGACCGAGAGCGGAGTTGGTGAAGAAATAGTTGGCGGATGCCGCGTGGATGAGGCGTTCGGCGAAGCTGCGCATATTCGCCGCAGGCTTGTAGTCGTATTTGTCTTCTGGAAAATCTCCGGCCATGGCGATGAGTTTTCGCCCGATCTCGTTCCATTGATCCAGCAGAGTGGCCGAAGGGCTTGCCAACGGCCGCAATTCCAGCGGACCTACGATTAGCGTGGTTTTCACCCACATCCGTTGAAAGGCCGCAGCCTGAAGAAACAGCTCACCCACCTGGTTTGGAGTAAAGGAATAGTCGCGTGTTTCACCAACTGTGATGGTATCGCCCGATGTTTTTTTCGTAGTTGCCTGTTCCTGAGGAAGGTCCTGACCGTCCTTCGCAATTGCGCGCCAAGACACGGGGGCGCCGCTTGCGTCGACAATCGAGTATGTCAGATCAGAATCTACCGGAGTGATATTGATAAAGCGCATGCGGTACGTCGCGCCGGCAATCAAGGCGATCGGCGCGGGCTGCGGGCTGCCGTTCATCAAAAGTGGCTCGTTGCTCTCAACGCCGTCTCGAGAAAACAGAAAGATCTTGTCTGTTATTGGATCGAAGTTCGCTCCTGGCTCCAAAACGACAAGAGGTCCAGTCAGACCTTCCCCAAACTGTTTCTGTTCGTGCCAATGGGAGTGATAGATGAAGGTTCCAGCGCGAGGGGGAGTCATGTGCGCAACAAACGAGTGTCCCGGTGCGATGGCCGGCGTGGTTTGCTTTCCGGTCCCGCTCCAATCAGGCACGCCGTCGTACGGACTTTCGAGCTCGATGCCGTGCCAGTGAACCGTCGTCGGCTCCTTTAGTTCGTTGATCACTTCAATTTCTGCACGCTCCCCGCGCGTCAACACCAACGGGCTACCAACGGGAGGCAGCGCAGTCGGCGAAGTTTCTGTGGCAGATTCGGAAAGGTCGTAGCTGAAACCTCCAAAGTAACGCGAACTGCCGGGACGTTCCCGAACCACTAGACGAAATTTGTGGACTGAACTTGAAGGGGCCGTCCCGCTGCTCGTCGTCGATGCGGAGTTGCTCGACGGTTGGACATCTAGGCCAAGCACCAGGCCGCCCATGCCCGCGTTTTCCGGAGTATAGTGCGCCGCGATCGCATACCCAGGCAGATTCTCTGGTTGCATCATGTGAAACGTCATGTGGCAATGCATCAGCCAGTGGCCGGGGCGCTCGGGTATCCAGGTCATGTTAAACGTTCCACCGGGCAGCATCTCCTGCGTCACAACCGTAAGCCGCTCCTGACGAGCGAATTCTTGAAAATGATCCTGATCGCCGACTCCATTCACTTGAAAATAGAACCCGTGCAGGTGCATGGCGTGGTCGGAATCGCTCGTGTTAATCCACCGCCAGTGTATGGGCTCGCCGATTTTGAGGACGAGTCGTTCAGTATCTGGCCAGGATTTTCCGTTTATCGTTGGTAGCGTATTGAACGCGTTGCCCCCAGCGGGTACCCATGTGTTGACAACAAAGACTCGATCGCTATCGTGTGTGCCGGGTGCATCGACGACAAAAGCACCCGATAACATGGAATCAGGTCCTGTTCGCATCAGCAAAGATTGGCGATCGTTCGAGGCCCAATAGTAATAGCTGCCGGCAGTACCGGATTTGAATCGAACCTCACGGACGGCGCCGACTGGAACCTCAAGTGTGGCTGCGGCGTCGGCCGTCGTCGTGGGATCCGTCGGTGGCTGTGGTTGCAGGCTCGTCTCCGGGCGGGTTGCGAGTCCGTGGACGTAGATCGTGTGGTCCAGAGAGTTGCGAATCGTCGCAGACACTTCGGCACGCATTGGGACACGCACCAGCGGGCCAGGAATCTGCGGCGCATGCCCCTCCTCCCCGAACGCCGCAACCACAAGGTGTGCTGCGTCACTTCCATTGGGATACCAGATCGCCCGCCGCGCTTCGAGATGAATCTGTAAAACGCCATGGGCAAGTATCCCGGCTGGAGTGCGATTGTCATTGCATATGGCTGTTGGTGTGTCTTGGTCCCCAACTGCGGTCACACTCAGGAGTAGCAGAGTGCCTGCAAGCAGTGCGAATCGTCGGGTCAACATAGGACCTCCGTCCAATCGATGAAGTTAGAGAAAAACCCAAGGTAGGCCTGGTATTCAGAACTATGTGAGGCGGAGTTTAGTCCAATCGAGCGGTCATTGTGAAGGGAGCATCCGAAGGTACCGACCCGCGGCCTTCTTCAAGTCCCGATCAAGGCGGAAACCGAAAACTGATGACCCACTACCCAATCCGCCGGTGCTTTGAGAATCCGCTCTTTCTTTGCTTAAGGGGCCCTCTTTGCCTGAGGGCGCCCGCTGGCTTTGCGCGTGGAGATTTGCCACTCGCATCGCGAATCGGTCGACGCGATGCAATGCGATGTTTTACATCGTTTTTACAAATCGAAGGCAATTCCAATCCGTTTTGTCCCTACCCTTCCTCCTAAGCACGTGATTCTCCTTGGGCACAAAATGGGCCGGAGCTTGCGCCCGCAAACTCCGGCCTTCTTCTTTCTCTGATGTGGATTGATGGTCTCGCACGGCTCAACGAACCTACCCTTGAGGCGACCGACAACTAAGTTGTGCGAGGAATTACTACTGTCGGGACGATTGAAGAGAAGAATTCGTCAACCTTGAAGTCGAATTCGGTGGCGCGACCGGCTCCGCAATGCCCGCCGTTTGCGAGCCCAAGCCCAGCTTTTCCAACGTCCGCGCGTCCAGCTTCCCCGAAGGATTCAGCCCATGCGCGCCCTGAAACTTCTTCATCGCTTCGACCGTAGAGTCGTCCCACTTGCCGTTAGGAGTGCTGTTGAACGATCCGTCTTTCGCCAGCGCTTCCTGAATCGTGGAGATCCGGTCTGGAGTGGGCGCCATTTGCCCCTTCTCCTTACGCCGCGAACTCGTCTTCTTCGTTGATTTGTGCGAACTCTTCCCGCTGCTGTTCGATGTTGAAGTCTTGGCCGAAGTCTTAGTCTTGTTGCTCGGCGGCTGCGCCTGCCGCGCTCCAGCCTTCGCGAACACACCCGAGCCCGCCGTCACAAACAACGCCAGGCTCAGGTGCATGACTTTTCGCCGAATCATTCAGCCTCTGTCTCTTGGCCTCGGGGCTAGCAATGCAGGCCCGGGCCGCAATCTATTGTTTGTTCTCGTCCGCCGGAACCACGCCAGGCAAGAACACCGTCAACGTGTGTTCATTGTCTCCACGGCGCAGAACCTTGAACACCACGTTTTGCCCAGGCTTCAGCTTCGCCACAGACTTCTTGTAATCGTCCAGCGAGGTGATCGGCTCACGGTTAATTTCCGTGATCACATCGCCACGCCCGAAACCAAGGTCGTCGGCAAAGCTGGCCGGATCAACATCGGTCACCAGCACGCCTCGCTGGCCTTCCATACCCACACGCGAAGCACGGTCCGGCGTAAGGCTGTCCACTCGCAACCCAAATTCGGCCGGCGCGGCTTCCCCGGGCTGATCACCTACCCGCCCGGCCTGCGTTGGAAACACTCGCGTGCGATCTTCCACCACCGCGCTAGTTTCCTTCGCCGTTCGGTCGCGCACGTAGTTCAGCTTAACCTTGCTGCCAATGGGCGCCTGCGCAATCGGATTCACCAGGTCGTTGCCCGTCTTTATTTGCTTTCCGTTCACGGCAGTGATGACGTCGCCGCCCTTGAGGCCCGCTTTTTCCGCCGGGCTCCCGGGCTCGACTCCCATGATGACCACGCCGTTCGCTGCGCCCAATTCCTTCAACGTGATCGCGTTCGTTCCCAATTCTTCCTGGAAGCTCACGCCAATCGAACCCCGCGTTACGCGCCCTTGAGAGATAATCTGATTGTAGACATTAATCGCGGCGGTCGAAGGTAGCGCGAACCCAACACCCTCATACCCACGGCTTCCGGTAATGATCGCCGTGTTGATGCCGATCACCTCGCCGGCCAGATCCACCAAAGGACCCCCGGAATTGCCTGGATTGATCGCCGCATCCGTCTGAATGAACCTCTGAAACTGGTGCGAGGAGCCTCCGATTCCGCCGCGATCCTTGGCGCTGATGATTCCAGCAGTCACGGTAGCGTTCAATCCGAATGGGCTGCCAATCGCCAGCACCCAATCGCCTACCTGCACGCCGTCGGAGTTCCCCAGCTTCGCCGTCGGCAGTTCTTTGTTCGCCTCAATCTTGATCACCGCCAGATCGGTATCTTCGTCCACGCCGATCACTTTCGCAGTGTACTTGTTGGGGTCGCCGTCGAGCTGCACCTGAATCTTGGTCGCCTGTTCCACCACGTGATTGTTCGTGAGCACGTACCCGCGCTTATCCACGATCACGCCGGAACCCAGGCTGCGCTCTGCTTGTGGAGGGGCATCCTGCCGCCCGTCGAAAAATCGGTCGAAGAAATCCTGCATGGGGTCGTCTTGATCGCCTTGCCCTTGCCCTGGCTGCGCCGGCTGCGCCCGTCGCTTCCGCGCCGCAGGCTTACGCTCCAGCACTTGCGTCGTGGCGATATTCACTACCGCCGGTTCCACACGCGTCACGATCGTTGAGAACGAATTCGAGGACGGGATCGGGTCGGGCACCGCCAGCGGCGTCGCGTTGGTTCCCGCGAACGACAACGCCTTCATCGCCGAAACCCTGCCCGAAACAATCGAGCCAATCATAATGCCGACGCCCAGCGTGATCACCAAAAATGCCGATGCCAAAATCTTCCGTCGGCGCGCCCAATCAAATAATTCTTTTACTTGCAGCCCCATATCGTCCTACTCTCCTCTGTCCTCGGAAGACGTCACGCCCGCCAGCCGATTATAACACCGCGTTTTGTGCACGGTTGCGTGCCACAAGCGATGCACCAGAACTGATACTGGCCCAAAGGCCGGGTACCCATCTGGCCGACGACTGCTACCTGGCGAACGATGCGTCCTGCCGGGAATGGTACTCCTAAATTTGTTCCGAATCTCCCAATACATCACTTTGACGCGCGAAACCCCTGATCTGTTGTCATGAATCGCGAGGTTAACTCGGCCCCGCAGTTGGCCACCCGGATTTGCCCTTGACAACTCCTTCATTCTCAAGCATAAAAGAAGCAGCCGCAGGTTGCGGCGAGTCGATCGCTATGCGATCGCACTTAAGCGTGGCGATTTAGGGCAACTTGCTCCACGTAAAAAACTGCTAAAGAGCTTTAGAGTTTCCCAGAAAGATTTTCTGAGAGCCCTCCAAGCCTTTGGCACGGAGGGTTTTTTAATTTCCCCCTCCCTGCTGCCCTAAACCATCACAGCCATCGCGCGCCGGCTTTTTGAAATAGCGGCCGCCGACCGTTGCGGGCGCCTTTGGATCGTTTTCGCAGATACCTTGGTCAAGGCGCTTTGTTAGGCGCCTTTTTAAGGCGTTTACGTTGGGGGCTTTCTTTAGGTCTTTTCTTTGGGCGTTTTCTTTGGGCCTTTTCTTTGGGCCTCTATCTTTAGCCTTTTCTTTAGGAGGCCGGGGCTTCAGCCCCGGCATCACTTGGTGGCGCGAGTGGGGCTTTAGCCCCTGAAGAAAGCTTTTTATTTGTGCGCCACACAAAGCTGCAGCAACGCGGCTCATGAAAGGTAATCATGTCCGATCCATACGAACTCCGCTGTAACGAATGCGGCAAGTCCTGGGGCAACTGTCCCCGCTCCTTCTGCGAAGACTGCTTCTCCCCTCTCGAGGTCTCCTTCGACTACGCCGCCCTCAAAAAATCCGTCCGCCGCGAAGATCTAATCTCCCGCCCTTTCAATATGTGGCGTTACTCGGAATTCCTCCCGCTCCCCGAAAAGTTCAGCGCCCCCAACGCCACAGGCGGAACTCCGCTGGTGGCTGCCCAGAAACTGGCCGAGCACTGGGGCGTGAAAAATCTCTATCTCAAAAACGACGCGGTCTGCTTCCCTTCTCTTTCTTTCAAAGACCGCGTCGTAGCCACCGCCCTCGCCGCCGCTCGCCGCTTTGGCTTTCAGACCGTAGGCTGCTCCTCGACCGGCAACCTCGCCAATGCCGTGGCCGCCCAAGCGGCCCAACAGGGCTTTGACGCCTGCGTCTTTATCCCGGCCGATCTCGAACCCGCAAAAATTCTGAATACCGCCGTCTATGGCGCCCGAATCGTCCGCATCAACGGCAACTACGACCAGGTCAACCGCCTCTGCTCCCAGGTTGCCGACCGCTTCAACTGGGGCTTGGTAAACGTCAACCTGCGTCCCTACTACTCCGAAGGTTCAAAGACGCACGGTTTCGAAATCGCCGAGCAACTCGGCTGGCGCCTGCCCGACAACGTAGTCGTACCGATGGCCGGGGGTTCGCTGATCCGGAAAATTGCCAAAGCCTTCCGCGAATTGGTGACCCTGGGCTGGGTCGAACCCAAGCCCGTAAAATTCTTCGGCGCCCAAGCCACCGGCTGCTCCCCTATCTCGACCGCTGTTAAGCGCGGCCTAAGCCGCTTCGAACCACAAAAGCCCAACACCATCGCGCGCTCGCTCGCCATCGGCAATCCTGCGGATGGCAACTACGCCGCCAAGCAAATCCTCGAGAGCGGTGGCTGGGCCGAGGACATTTCCGACCCGGAAATCGTGTCCGCCATCAAACTCCTGGCCGCAACCGAAGGCATTTTCACCGAAACAGCCGGCGGCGTAACCGCGGGCGTAACCCAAAAACTAATTCGTGATGGCCGCATCCACCCCGACGAAACCACGGTCGTCTCGATCACCGGAAACGGCCTGAAAACCACGGATGCCATCGCCGCCGAGTTCCCAGCAATCGAAGCCATAGCCCCACGCCTCGAAGCCTTCGAAGCCTACCTCGACAACCAACTAGCCACCACCGCAAGCGCCCAAGCATGAAGCTACAACCCCAAACCGTCATTCCGACCGGGCGCCCAAGCACGAAGCCACAAGCCCAAACTGTCATTCCGACCGGGCGCCCAAGCACGAAGCCACAAGCCCAAACTGTCATTCCGACCGGGCGCCCAAGCATGAAGCCACAAGCCCAAACCCATCATTCCGACCGGGCGTCCAAGCATGAAGCCACAAGCCCAAACCGTCATTCCGACCGGGCGTCCAAGCATGAAGCCACAAGCCCAAATCGTCATTCCGACCAAACCGTCATCCCGACCCGGACCGTCATTCCGACCCGGACCGTCATTCCGACCGGAGCGAGCCGACTTTATTCTTTCCCATTCGCTTCCTGCGAATGGGTCGGCTTGCGCAGTGGAGGAATCTCTCTTCGATGTCTGAAGACACGCAATAATCCTCTCGAGCCCGCTTCAACTGTTAGCTGTCGACTCTAAACTCTGTAAGGAGCCTGAAATCACACCATGCCCGTAACCATCGAAATCCCCACCGCGTTCCGCCGATTCACCGACGGCGCCCCCAAGGTCGACTGCACCGCCGCCACCATCGCGGACGCCCTCAATACGCTAACCGCCCGCTTCCCCGAACTCGGTCGCCACGTCCGCGACGATTCCGGCCAAATCCGCCAATTCCTCAACGTCTACCTCAACGAAGAAGACATCCGCTTTCTAGGCGGCGAATCCTGCGCCCTGAAAGAGGGCGACCGCGTCCTCCTAGTCCCCTCCATAGCCGGCGGCTGCTAACGAACCGACTCCCCGCATCGCGCCCCTTGCTCGACGCTTAGGCTTGGGTTCGAGGACAAAAGTGCTACGCGCCTTCAACGGCGGGAACGATCGACGATTGTCACACTTGTTACTACCCTCCCCCCGTGTTTTTTGTAAGGCTATCAATCTAAAGGTAGATCAAGTGGCTTGTTTTTATAGTCTTGTGTATGTGTGGATTCTAAAGGAGTAAGCCTCACTGTGGGGCGGGCTTGATCTCGGGCTGTCAACCTCACGCGTGGACACTGGATGCTTAAACCGCAGCTGCGCTGCACCCGTGAAAATGCTGTGGCGGGCTTTGCGGCTGGCGCGAACTTTTTTCCCGGCTATTGCGTTCCTCTATCAAGACTTGAGGCCGTGATCCATCGTCTAAGGTCGCATTGGCGTCTAAGGCCGCATTGGCACGGCTCACCTCCTCGTGCCGCCAAGGAGACCGATGAGAAATCGCTGGCGGGACCTGATTTTTGGCTTGCGGCTTCTTTGGAAGAACCCCGGCTTCACGGCGGTCGCGGTACTGGCGCTGGCCCTGGGCATCGGCGCGAACACCGCGATTTTCAGCGTCGTCTACGCCACGCTGCTTGCGCCGCTGCCCTACAACCAGCCCGACCGCATCGTCATGGTGTGGTCCAAGGTCAACGGCAACCGCAACGGCGTTTCCGCCGGCGACTTCCTGGATTGGCAGCGGCAGAACACCGTGTTCGACTCGATCGCCGCGTGGACCGGCGGTCAAATGAGTCTGAGCAGCTCGGCGCATCCCGAACAGGTCAACGCGGAGGTCTGCACGCCGGGCTTTCTGCATGTGCTCGGGCAGCCCTTCCTGCTCGGCCGCGACTTCCTTCCCGAAGAAGGGCAACTTGGGAAAGAGCTCGAAACGATTCTGACCTACAAGCTTTGGAAGAATCGTTTCGGCGGAGATCGCCATATCGTCGGCCAACAAATCCGCATGGATGGCAAGCAATACGCAGTCGTGGGCGTGCTGGCCGCCGGCGCGACCGACCGCGTGCAAAGCCAGCTGTACGTACCGCTGGCGTTCAAGCCGGAATTCATCAACCACGAATATCACTGGATCCTGATAATGGCGCGGCTCAAGCCGGGCGTCACGGTCGCGCAAGCCAACGCCAACATGGATTCCGTGACGAGGCAGATCGCCGCGGACAATCCGAAATCGAATCAGGGCTGGGGCGCTACCGTCGAGCCGTTGCAGAATGACTTTCTCGATCGCAATGTCATCCGCGCGCTGTGGATTCTGCTCGGCGCCGTCGGCTTCGTACTGCTGATCGCGTGCGCCAATGTTGCTAACCTGCTGCTCGCCCGCGGCACCGCGCGGCAGAAAGAGATCGCGGTGCGCGGCGCGCTGGGGGCCACGCGCGGCCAGCTGTTCTTCCAATTTTTGACCGAAAGCGTCACGCTCGCCGGCATCGGCGGCGCGCTGGGCATCTTCCTGGCCTGGGTGTTCCTCAAAGCGATCATCGCGCTGATGCCTCCTTTCACGCTGCCATCCGAAGCCGACGTCACCCTGAACGTGCCGGTATTGTTGTTCACCGTGGCGGCGACGATGCTTTCGGGAATTTTGTTTGGTTGCGCTCCGGCATTGCAAGCGGCGCGCCTCAATCTAAATGACACGCTGAAGGAAGGAGGCCGCAGCGGAAACGGCGGCGGAAAACACAAACTGCGCTATGCACTGGTTCTCGCCGAATTTGCATTGGCACTGACACTGCTCGCCGGCGCGGGCATGACCATTCACAGCGTCTGGCACCTCACGCACGTGGACATGGGCTTCCGAACCGATCACATCCTTACGTTCAACTTGCCGGTGCCCACCGATCGTTTGAAGGGGGCCGAAGAAATCAACGCGTTTTATCGGCAATTGATCGAGCGGGTGCAATCGTTGCCGGGCATTGTGTCGGCATCGGTTTCCACCGGGATGCCAGTGCAAGGCACCGGTTTCGGGATGCCGTTCGACATCGCGGGCAAAGCGGTCGCCGACCGCTCGCAACGCCCAGGCGCTGGTTTCAGCATGGTCACTCCGGGATACTTCCAGACCTTCGGCATTCGTATCGCGAAGGGCCGCGCGTTCAGCGAAGCGGATATCGCGGGCGGCGCTCGCGTCGCCATCGTGAACTCCACCCTGGTGAAAAAATATTTTCAAAATGTCGATCCCCTGACGCAGCGACTGATGATTGAGCAAATCGTTCCGGGCAGCGCAAAGCTTGGCGACGCCGTCGAATGGCAGATTGTCGGAGTGTACGAAAATGTGCGCAACGGCGGGCCACAGGGGGACGGTTTTCCTGAAATCGATGTTCCCTTTGCGCAGAGCCCCGAGCCGAGCGCGTACATGGCGGTGCGGACGGCAACCCAGCCCGAGAGCATGACGCAAACCATCGCCGGGGTGATTCAGTCGGTCGATCCGGATCTTCCGATGGCGGACGTGAAATCGATGGATAAAATGCTGAATGATTCGATGGGGGGCGACCGCTTTGGCGCGGTTTTGTTTGGCACGTTTGCGGGCGTGGCGCTGATTCTCGCGGCGTTCGGCATCTACGGGGTAATGTCGTTCGCGGTGGCGCAGCGGACGCATGAAATCGGATTGCGCATGGCGTTGGGAGCGGCACCGTCGCAAGTGCTGGGACTGATTTTGCGCGAAGGCATGACGCTGGGCGCGATCGGGCTGGGCATCGGCTTCATCGGGGCCTGGGGCGTGGGCCGCCTGATGACCGGCCTGGTATACGGCACCGGCTCGTTCGACCTGCCTGCCTTCAGCGCGGTCGGCACCGTCCTGCTGCTGTCCGCCCTGATCGCCTGCTACATCCCGGCGCGCCGCGCCACACAGGTCGATCCCATGGCCGCTTTGCGCCAGGATTGAATCCCAACCAGCACGGCGACTGGCGCACCGACGTGCTCGCGCTGTGCTATAACCGCGAGGACAAGGAGGGCCCAATGATCGCTCGCTTTTGGTCCGCTCGCGCCACTCCTGAGAACTGGCCCGCCTACGAACGGCATTTCACCGACAACGTGATCCCGGAACTTCGCGCGCTAAAGGGTTATGTAGCCTCGAATCTGTTGAAGCGCGAAGCCGATGGCGGCATCGAAATCACCGTTATCAGCTTCTGGCACTCCTTAGAAGCCATCGACGCCTTTGCCGGGGCTGACCGTGAAGCTGCCGTCGTTGCTCCGCAAGCCGCCGCCTTCCTTGCCAGCTACGACCGCAAAGTGCTTCATTACCAGTTGGCATTCGCGGATACACCGTTCGATTTAAGATACGGGTGATTCAATTCCTTTTGAAATTGGGAGTGAAGGGGCTAAGAGCCGGCAGGATGCCGGCGCTACCAGTGATGCTCGACGGAAGATGTTTGTCCTGTTGCGAAGTCTACGGAACATTATCGGCTTCCGTTGCGTAACTTGAGGCACGGGAAGAGGAGGTGGTCGATGCGCCTGGTTATGATCCTGATGATCTCCCTGATCCTGGTGGCCGCGGCGGGCCTGCCGGTCCCGGCGGATGTACCAAAGACGAAGCTCTCGGTGACCAATATTTACGATCATCCTTTCGACGTCGATTTCGCGTCCGGCCAGCTGATCCGCCTCGATTTCCGCTCCGGTGAGTTCCGAATCGTGGGCAAGAACGGCGACAAGATCTCGGTTCGCGCCACAGGGGACAACGCGGAAAAGGCGCGCGAGATGACGGTCACCTTCAAACATTTCGGAAACCACGCCGACCTGCAGGTCTCCAGCGGCGTAATCAAGGACGGCCCGTCGATTACGGTCGAAGTTCCCAAAGTGTCCGCACTGTTTGTGCGAATGCCGTTCGGCGATTTAACGGTGGAAGGCGTGTTTGGCGATAAGGACGTTGAGCTTCACGCCGGCGATCTCAACATTGAGGTCGGCGATGCCAACGACTACCGCCGCGTCGACGCTTCGGTCAACGCAGGCGATATCTCCGCCAGCCCGTTCGGCGAATCGCGCGATGGCCTGTTCCGCTCGTTCCAGAAAACGGGCGCCGGCCGTTACAAGTTACACGCCCACCTAGGCGCCGGCGACATAACGCTGCGCTAAGCTGCTGCTCGTTCTCGATTGCGTGGCCGCACACAGAAGCGGCTGGTGGTGGGTCAGTTCCCGGTTACGGCTGCCGGACAAGTGCTTTTGGCGGCCCGAGGCCCGTCCCTAAGTTGCCACAACCCGGCGCCGATCCCAATTGACGAATGAACCTCTATCCTTAGGGGCCAATCTTAAAATCGACTTTATATTCGTGATAGTTGCGGAAATCAATGATGTTGTGGCTGCAGTTGCTGGTGCCCCGTTCACAGCCCAAGCTCTCAGCATGGACCGGAAGCAGAACTGGTGCTCCGCCAATCGTCACATACGAATAATCAACCGCCGATTCGACCGCATCCATCGGGAAATCCGGCGGTATACTACGGGCCTGCATCTCGATTCGCAGGACGCGCGCGGATGCCGGATCCACCCATACGGAGCCTCCGTAAGCCGCAATCAGAGTCTGAGAGCCGACCTGCAGCCTCCAGCGTGAATTTTCACTCCGCACTTGAAAGTCGTAAACCTGGGCACTGAAGCCCGAAATAGAGGACGCACCTCCCGACCGGAACTGCGCCTTGGTATCGGGGTGAAAAAGTTCCAGCAGTGTGGACGCAAATTCTCCGGTGGACCAGGACCCACCGATTTCCTGCAGGCTCTTGGCCGTAGAGCGGCCATCGATCTTTACGTCACGATAACTTTCCTGCGCGTCAGCGTAAATGATTTCAGCCGAAACCACGTCCAGTGGCATTTCACTCTCGCGGCCATGCTGGGTAGACCGCGCCATGAACTCCTTGCAAATGAAGTTGGGGAGCTTCTCTGAAAACTCGAATGCCGCCACTCTGGCCCTTTCGATCAAGGGAAGCGAACGAGTGGGTACGGAGTCCGCAGCAGGCCCGGCGGTTGGCGGTGCCGCGGTTGGCGGGCCTGCGGCTGGCGGCCCTGCGACGGGCGGCTGGTCGGGGCAGGGATTAGGGGCCGGTTGTTTGCCTCGCTTCAAAATGGGAGGAGCGTCGGAGCAAGGAGGCGCTTGCGATTGCGTTGCGGGTAGCGACGCGGAGGGCGCCGATTGTGTCGGCTGCGACTGTGGCGAGGGTGTTTGAGCTCCGAGAGCACTTGTTTGTTGAGTCAGAAAGAGTGCGAGGATCACCTCGAGGCAATCAAATCTCCGAAGTGTCGTCGCGCCAGCGGCCATGCTAGTACCGAAACTCTGGGCGCGAGCGTATGGCCGATGTTCCCATGGTCCCAATAGTAGTCTGACAATTGCGAACAAACAACTTAGATAAGGACCACACAAGGACCACCACGAGTGATGGTTGCGGAGTGACTACGGGGCGTTCCGACGCCTGGCTGTGCCAGACGGGAACCGGATTGAGCCGGACATGGAGTATCCCGGTGAAGGTTTCAGAGATTGGGTTTTGGGGCCAGAAACTAAATTTTTTTCACACCCGTGAGGCCACAATGCTGATCCTGTTTTGGTTCCGAACTGCCAGGCTGCCGGGAGGGCGGCAACGCGGGAACGTCAGAAGGGTCCCTGGACTTGGGACTGAATTGGCAGTACAGGGGGTCACTCCTGTCCTTAAACAGACCTTTGAGGCAGTTTTTAGTTTCCCTCTTGGACTGTACGTTTAGAACGGTAGCACTCGAGGTGGTTTTGTGTACGACAAAAGACTCACCGACACAAACCGATTGTCGAAAAACCGGCGCAGCCAGCGGATAGAAATGAACGTTCCGGTAGTCGTTTACAGGACCCGCGGGGAAGGCCCGCAGTTCTACGAAAATACGCAGACACTTGTGATCAATGCGCATGGTGCACTCGTGGACTTAACGGACATGGTGGCGCCTCGGCAAAGGCTCCAAATGCAAAACCCCGAAAGCGGCGAAAATCTGGAGTGCCGGGTTGTTTCAGTGAAGAGGGAGCGGATTGGACCGCCCAAGGTGGCGGTGGAATTTACGCAACCCACACCGAGCTTCTGGCGCATTGCGTTTCCGCCCGCCGATTGGAAAGCCTGAACTTCAATGGTGGACCATTTGTATTTTGCAGCGGAACACGACGATCATCATCTTGCGCGAATATGGGAACTGGTCATCGCCGTCCGGTAGACTCTGGCGATGCAGAGCCGGCTGCTGGCCGCGGACTATTCACATCACAGAAAGACAAACTGTTTACAGCGTTCCAACCTGATCGAGTAATCCCCAAGCATCTAATCAGATTGTAATAGTCGAATAAGTCGGTCTGAAAGTCTCTATTCGCAACGAATTTGTGCCGAATAGGTGCTCGCTTGCGAGTTTATGGAACATAGAGGAGTTTCGATGGCATGCGAGAAACCGATCGAGGGAAGCTGGTTTAGCTGTGTAGTAGCGGCTTGCCTGTGGTTCGCTCTTGCTGGTTGCGGCGGTAGCATGACCGCGACGAACACTCCTCCGGCTCCAGTCATGCAAAACGCAAGCCTCGCTTTCGTCGCCAATACGAACTCGAACACCATCTCTGCCTTTCAGGTTGATCCCACCTCCGGCGAACTCTCCCCCGTAGTCGGGAGTCCGTTTCCTACGGACATCGGCCCGGAGTTTCTGGCAGTGGCTGCCGGCAGCAAATTCCTGTTTGTCGGGAATTCAGGTTCCCGAACTGTGTCGGCCTTCCAGATTGATGCCGCTTCGGGCGCGTTGACTCCGGTCCCGGGCTCTCCCTTCGTCAGCGGCGCGCGCCCCGAGGGTGTGACCGTGGATCCGATGGGAAGATTTGTCTTTGTCGGTAACCAGGCCTCTAGCAGCATTTCCGTCTTCAGCATCGGCACCAATGGCGCGTTGGCTCCGGTGCCGGGATCGCCGTTCGCGGCCAACAGCCCGTTTCAGTTAGCGACAAATCCATCGGGCACAATTTTGTTTGCGAACAATTTTCCTGATTCCATGGTCTCCGATCTCAACACGGTCTCGGCATTCCAGATCGGCTCGAATGGCAACCTGAGCGCCGTTCCTGGTTCTCCATTCGCAACCGCCAATTCATCGGGATTCGCCTCGGCAGTGGGACTGGCGGCCGATCCCGGCGGCAAGTTCCTGTTTGTAGGGGACCACATGGCACAGGCAATCGTACCGTTCAATATCAATCCTGCGAGCGGCGCGCTGACTCCCGTATCAACGTTGCCCACCCCTGCGGCAAGTTGTGGAGTTTCTTGTCACAACAACCCGTTGCGTTTGGCCGTACATCCAAACGACCAGTTCGTCTACGCGACCAACGTACAGGCGGGCACTGTCTCTGCTTTCGGCATCGTTAGCGGAGGTTTGTCTCCAATCTCAGAATTCCCAACCGGCCAACATCCCTTTGGAGTGGCGCTTGATTCCAAAGGGAGTTTCTTGTACGTCGTCAACAAGGTCGACAACAATATCTCTGCATTTACCGTGAACGCCACGACTGGCTTGCTTTCACCCGTCTCAGGCTCGCCATTTCCATCTGGCGGCAACGGCCCCGTCGGCATCGTCATCGTACCCAAGCCCTGATCCTCATGTGGGTTAAAGCAGCAAAGTAGGCTCGGAAACGGTATCTGCCAGTGCTTGGCAGGTCAGATTGCCGGACAAGTGCCGTACCAGGACTCCACGTGTCCGGTTTCGGCTGCGTCAATCGGGACATACAGCGCTTACGGTGGGAATTGTCCTTCAAGACAAACTGCATGGAATTACCTCGAACGACCAAGGGTCGGCGCCGTAGAACCGGTCCATCGCCGAACAGGTGTTTGCAGGGCGGGTAGGTGCGAGTCTCAAGTAACATCGGAAAATGCGGCGCCGCCTATTCGTGACACTCGACCACGGTGCCCGTGTCCCGTTGGAGTTGATGTCTCCCTCAAAAAAACGATTGATACGAAATGGCTCTTGCCTGCATCTCTCCTGGTAACGATTGCGTCGGTTCTATTGCGCAGAATCTCTCCGTCCACGCGGACTCCGTTTATTTCGACTTTGAGGCGTCTATCTGAGGTGCGACATGCAATTCGGCCAGAATGTAGCAGCTCGATGAAACAGAAACGGACCCATGGATCCTGGCGCACAGCCGCGCAATGCTTGTTAGCCAGCATCGCGATCGCATTGCTAACCTTTGTCTGTTTCCGACTCCGGCTCAATCTTGCTGTGGCGGCGTTTCTGTATCTGATAACTGTCGTTCTGCTGTCCCTCCAAGGCAGCTTCCTCTCATCGGCCGTTGTCTCGCTCATCGCAGTCGGGTGTTTGGCGTATTACTTTGCGCCACCGATTTTCTCTTTCAAGGTAAACGATCCTTTGGATGGCGTGGCCATCATTGCTTTTTGGACAACCTCCGCAGTGGTCACTCACCTGGTGTCCAGGGCCCGCAACCACACGGAGGAGCTGGTTTTGACAAACGCGAAATTGGAGGCGCAAATCGCCGAACGGAAGCAGGCCGAGGAAGCGCTGCAACAAGCGCAGGCCGACCTCGCTCACGTCACGCGGATTATGACCATGGGAGAACTGGCAGCCTCCATCGCTCACGAAGTCAACCAGCCGCTTTCGGGCGTAGTGGCCAACGGCAACGCTTGCCTGCGTTGGCTGGCGGGAGATTCGCCGAATCTTGACGAAGCCCGGGAGGCTGCCCATCGCATCGTCCGCGACGGGCAGCGGGCTGGGGACGTGGTCGCCCGGATTCGAACTATGGCGACAAAAACTGCCACAACAAAGGGACAGTTGGACATGAACGAGGCAGTTCAGGAGGTCATTGCTCTTGCCCGGGGCGAACTGCGGAGAAGCAGCGTGACCGTACGGACGGAATTAGCGGCTGATCTCTCGCCTGTATTTGGCGACCGAGTACAGCTTCAGCAAGTGGTACTTAATCTGGTCATGAACGGGACCGAAGCCATGAGCAGCGTTGGAGAGCGGCCGCGAGAGTTGGTCATCAGAACGCACAACGAAGAGGCCGACCAGGTGCGGGTAACGGTCGAAGACTCGGGGGTTGGTCTTGACCCTCAGAGCGTGGAACGAATTTTTGATGCTTTCTACACCACGAAGCGCGGGGGCATGGGGATAGGGCTCTCGATTAGCCGCTCCATTGTCCAGAATCACGGGGGCCGGCTATGGGCGGTGGCGAATAGTGGACCGGGCACGACTTTTCAGTTTACTCTCCAGAAGTACAACGGTGTCGCCAGGAGCTCCAGTGCCGGAGCCTGAGGCAATCGTCTTGGTGGACGACGACGAAGTTCTTGTTCTCGCCAACATGTCTTCGACTTCTTCGCTAAATTCTCTTTCGTTAGGTGCGGGATTGGCCTGCTCGACGTCTAGAAGCCTGCCGAAAAAGTCGGATTTGTCATCCCGAACCCGCGTCGTTTGCGGGTGAGGGATCTACTGTTCGCAAGAAAACCAAGGAAAAAGCAGATTCCTCACCCCGTTCAAAAACCGAACGGGATTCGGAATGACATATTTTCGAGTTTTTCCGCAGGCTGCTAGAAGCTTCCAACCGTAGTTCTCCAACATTCGGACGCACTTCTCACCGAATTCTTCTGGGCTTGTCGCCCAAGTTGTGACTGTGGCGAAAGCAGGCTGGAGTACAGTGGGCGTTTTCTCATCCGACCAGCTAATCTCGATAGGCCAATCCAAATGTCAGGCTGGGTCACTCTGGTCTCTTCGACAGAGATTAATACAACTCCGGCGGTCAAGTGCTGATTGCTCGCATTATCGGAGACTGACCCACCACGAAGGCGCTCGTTGCCTTGCGGGGGCTGACCGCGTATAAGAGAGTGCCATGTCGCTGCCTCTGATGTGCCTTCTTGCGCCTGTAACAATGAGTGCGGCGGAGCTTCGCTGGGAGCTCCTCAACGTCGGAGTGGGAGTGCTACTTCTGGCGATCGGCTTTGGCGCGATCGGCTTGTTTCTTGCTCGATTCAGGACCCGCAATTTCTCACTGATTTACTTCGGACTTTTTTCGATTTTGTATGCGGTACGGCTTCTCGGCAATCTGGCCATCATCGAGTCGGTTTTCGATGCCCCACGCTCATTTTGGAACTACGTTAGTGCGGTCATCAACTGGATCATCGTGCTTCCCTTCGGCTTGTTCCTCTATCAGCTGGTCCGTGAGGATCTAAAGAGGTTCTTTCGCTGGATTCTAGTAGTGCAGGCGATTTTCGCGATTCTGGAGATTGTCGGCGCCATGTTCGGCGTTCCCGTGCCCAAACTAAACGCCGCGAGCAGCATCTTCACGTTGACCGCTGTAGGCGTCGTTATCGTGGTCTTCTTTTGGACGCGATGGTCTCTCGGACCGGGGAGTTACCTTACGCGGGATGTCCGCGTTTTCGTCGGGGGTTTCTTGTTTTGGTTCGCATTTGTCGTCCGAGCTAATCTTGCGGCTCTCGGAGTCGTGCACGGCCTTGGTCATCAGATTGAATTTATCGGCTTCCTGGTTTTTGTTTGCTGCCTCGGATACATCACTGCGCATCGCACGTTCGACACCGAAGAACGCCTGCTTGAGATCGACAAGGAGCTCGAAATTGCACAGCAGATCCAGTCCGCAACGCTGCCTCGGCAAATCCCGAAGCTTCCTGGCCTGGAGATCGCCGCCCGCTACGTGCCAATGAGCGCGGTTGCCGGCGACTTCTACGATTTTGCCGTCGATGATCAGAAGCATCTCGGTATTTTGATCGCGGATGTCTCGGGACATGGAGTGGGCGCGGCGCTGATCGCGTCCATGGTGAAAGTTGCCTTCGCTGGACAGTTCGAGCACCTCCGCGATCCGGCGCGCGTGCTTACGGAGTTGAACCTCGCGCTGTGCGGGAAGTTCGAAGAGCACTACGTCACGGCGGCTTACGTTTTCGTCGACATTCAGAATGGCGTCCTGCACTACGCGGGCGGAGGACATCCGCCCATCATGCTCGCCTCGCATTCCGATTCTTCCGTTCGCAGGATTGAAGAGAATGGCCCGATCCTCGGCATGATTCCGGAAGCTCCGTACTCCGCGACGGAGGTGGCGTTCCGACCCGGGGATCGCGTACTGCTCTACACCGACGGGGCCTTCGAGGCCATGAATGGCGCACAGGAAGAGTACGGCAAAGGGCGTCTCGAGCAATTCCTGAAAGCTCACGGCAATCTCACGGCCGAAGAATTCTCGTCCACGTTTCTCGATGAACTCGCTCAGTGGTCTGGCCACTCCGCTGGCGGTCAGGACGACGACATCACTTTTGTTGTGCTGGACCTGCGAAACTCGGCGAAGGCTTAGGATGGCGGAAGACTCGAGGATGCCCACAAACTCGAGCATGAAATTCCCTTCCGCGGAGCAAGCGGCGAAATCCGAGCGACTACCGTTAAACCTTTTCGGCGTCGCCATACTGCTTTCCATCTCGGTCCTGATCAACTATGTAGACCGCGGAACTCTTTCGATCGCCGCGCCGATTTTGAAAGATGACCTACATCTTTCGCCATCGCAGCTTGGCGTGCTGCTCTCGTCTTTCTTCTGGACCTACGCCGCATTTCAAATTGTTTCCGGCTGGCTGGTGGATCGCTTCGAGATGAATTGGCTTCTGGCCTTAGGCGTTCTGGTGTGGTCCGCCGCGACGCTGACAACGGGCCTGGTCCACGGCTTTGCGCTGCTTCTGAGCGCCCGGCTGGTTCTCGGCGTCGGTGAATCGGTGGCGTATCCTTCGTATAACAAAATCATCGCCAAACATTTTCTGGCCTCGCAACGAGGGCGCGCCAATGGACTGATTTCCGCCGGATGGGCCGGAGGACCAGCGCTAGGGACTCTGGTAGGCGGCCTGCTGATGGCCCGTGTAGGGTGGCGATTGTTTTTCGTGGTGCTGGGCGCTGCCAGCTTGCTGTGGCTGTTTCCGTGGATCAAGTGGATGCCGAAAGGCCCGGGTCTCGCCTCATTATCCAAATCCGTAAAGCCGGCCGGAATCCTGGAAATCCTACAGCAACGCTCCGCGTGGGGCACTTTCGTGGGCTTATTCTGCTTCAACTATCTCTGGTACTTCCTGATTACCTGGCTGCCGTTCTATCTGGTTCGCCAGCGGAATTTTTCGTTGCAAACGATGTCTCTGGTCGGCGGCTCCGCGTTCCTGGCCCTGGCAATTTCAGTGCTCGCGTCCGGCTGGCTCGCGGATCGCTGGATTACCAGCAGTGGCAATCCGACGCGTGTCCTGAAAACGTTCTGTGGCGGAGGCTTGGCGCTCGCTTCCGTCAGCTTCGTAATCGTGTTTCTCATCGCGGATCACACCATCGCCATGGTCATCTTGATTTTCTCTTGTATTTCGCTTGGCATGTGCTCGCCCAACCTCTGGACCATGACGCAAATTCTCGCCGGCCCGCAAACCGCCGGTAAATGGGCCGGCCTGGAAAATTTCTGCGGCAACGTGGCGGGCATCATCGCGCCGATCGCCGTCGGTGTAATTCTGGAACGTACCGGCGAATTCTTCTGGGCGTTCGCCATCACCGGCGCAGTCACACTGCTCGGCGCCGCGTCGTACATCTTCCTAGTTGGCGAGGTCGAACCGGTTAAATGGTCGGGGCATGTCGGCCACTGATAGCGTTCATCGTGGTGGTAGCAAAATGATCGGGCTAGAGCTCACCACTACTTTGCACTTAAGCACTTCACTAACACACAATATTTTCAGTTATGATCGCCTGACTAAATAGAGGTGGGCCATGGACGATCGTAGCCGCCAGAATCTGAAGGGGTTGGTCAGTACGCTCCACTCCGAGATTGCGGACTGGGATGCTGAAGCGAAATCTTGGAGGCCGCCGCGCTTCACTACGATGACTCACTTCCTTCCCGACGGGCAAATCAGCGAAGTCGAATATCACCATCCAGATGGGTCGGTGTATCGCATCGGCAATTACTATGACGACGCGGGCAAACTCAAAGAATCACGCAGCCGCAGCAATAACGACGCGGAAACCAGCAGCTTGTACCACTATGACGAGTCGGGGCGTCTGATTCGCGTCGCGAGCATCGATGAAAGCGGGTTGCAAAAAGACTCCCAGGTTTTCCGTTATGACGATACCGGCCGCAAAACCGCACAGTATTTTCTTTCCATTGACGCGGGCGCCGGCGCCATGTCGTTTTCCCCTGGACTGGGAGACTCCGATCAGACCACGGAATCCGTTTGGTACGACCGCAACAATCGTTTCCTGCAACGGGTCACCTACACTCGCGACGCGAATGGGAAATTGCTGAAGGAAGAAATGCACCTGGACGACGACGCCTTCGCATCCGGCGAAATCGCGCGTGCTTCAACAACCGAGGAACGCGAGCAACTGATGGCCCAGCTGACCAAGCTTCTCGGTGCTGACCGGGTAATGGCGATCACCTCCTATCGATATGACGAAGGCGGGCGACAGATCGAGCGGCGCATTCAAATGGCTAATTTAGGCGACACTCGCACGACCTACACATACGATGATCGCGGAAATGCCGTTGATGAAGTCGCGGTTTCAGGTCATCGGGAGATGCAGGTGGACGAAACAGGAAACGAATACTTCACGAACGAGAGTTCGGAAACGACCAGCGCGCACTACGACTATCAATACGATGCGCACGGCAACTGGATCGAACGCATCACCTGGTCCGCTGCTCAAAACTCTTCCGCGTTGCAACGCAGCAACATTGAGCGCCGCCAAATCAGCTACTATCCGAATTCAGAATCTCCGAGGCCGTAGCTCCTTCACGACGCTACCTTCTCCCATTTCCCAGACGTTCCCGCCCGAAACAACGCCTCAATCACTGCCATATTCTTGATCGACTCCTCGACAGGCATTGGCACTTCACCATCGCCGCGGATCGCACGCGAAAATACATCGCCCTGGATCGTGTACTGGTCGCAGATAGGAAGCGACTCGGTCACCACCCCGCTTCCAAACACATCCTTCCCGTCGTCGATGAAAATTCGCGTCGGGCGATCCGGCGGGGCGTTGAACGGAATCTCGATCTCAATCCGCCCCTTCGTCCCAAAGAACTGCATGCGCTGGTAGGGGACCATCTGCGTGCTGCATACAAATGTCGCTTGTCCCGATGGAAAATCCAGAATCGCGGATGCCAGTCGATCCGTCTTGTACTCTGGATCGCGTTCGATCAGTCCCGACACTCGCACAGGCTCGTCGCCAAAAATAAATCGCGACGTCACGATCGGGTAGCAGCCGATATCCATGATCCCGCCGCCGCCCCATTCCACCACGTTGCGCACGTTCGCGGCGTCGCGATTGAAATAGCTGAACACGCCCATGATCGCTTTCAAGTCGCCGATGCGCCCTGCGCGAATTAGCTCCCGCGTGCGCAGCCATTGCGGATGGGTCTTCACCATGAACGCCTCGCCGATCTTCACGCCGGTGCGGTCTCGCACCGCCAGCAGCGTTTTCGCTTCGGCTACCGACAAGCTCAGCGGCTTCTCGCATAAAACGTGCTTCCCGGCCTCCGCCGCCTTGATCGACCAAGGCACATGCAAATGGTTCGGCAGCGGAATATAGACGGCCTCAATCTCTGGATCCGCCAGAAGCTCTTCGTACGATCCGTACGTCTTCGGGATTCCGAGCTTCTGCGCCGCCGTCCGCCCCTTCTCCAGATCGCGCGAAGCAATTGCCGCGATCTCGCTCCATTCTCCGGCCTGCATTCCCGGAATCACCTTGCGGACCGCGATTGACGCGACGCCCAACACGCCCCATTTCACTTTTCCCGGCTTGGCCATTTTCCCTCCGACCGCAACATCATCCATCAGGTGGATTCCTCGCGCAATTTCTCCGGAAGGTTGTGGACGGCCAAAATCGTAGTGCAGCCTCCCCCTGTTCGGACCTTCCTCACCCGAACTGTATCCCTGCAAACTCCATCCGAATAAAGTCCTTCACGCCCGGCTCTCCCGTGACCCTGAGCGCGATCGGACCTTTCAGTGGCGCAGCCTCGACGCCCAGGCCAAAAAATGAACAGCACTTCTGTTCGTATTCGACCCATTCCGCAACTTCTTCCAGCAGTATCGACGCGTCTCGCAAGCGGAACGTATAGCCGTTTTCGAGTTCTTCGACTCGTTCAACGGCCTGCTCCAGGCTTCGTCGAAGGACGTCGTAACGCGCACGCTCCTCCTTGGTCATTGCGTTCATGTTGCAAGCAAACTGTGGTACATGCGTCATCGCAGCCCCCAAAACGAACGAACGACGTTTTCACGCGAACCCGCGTGGCGTCAAGGGGTGGATATGCAAATCGAGGCGGTTGTGATCAGGGGTTAGTCGAGGACTGCGGCGGCATCGCGTTCCTTGCGACGACGATGCAGATATTGCATGGCGATGTTGAGGTAGACCTCGCCGCAGGGCGTTTCGATGCAAATCACCATGGCTTCGGTATCGGCGCCCCCGGCAAGGCCTTGCTCGTTCACGTGAATTTCCGGTGGGAACACCTTGAAACGAAAGCCCTGATCGTTGAGCAATGTGACGGAGTTTCCGATGACCATGTTCGCGAGTTCGCAAACAGTTTCGCGTGCGACCTGTTCGCTGCCCTCTACCGCGCCGCCCGCAAGATGGCTGGCAATCTTCAAGGCCACCTCGGGAGCCAAGTCCAGAATCACGCGCCCTTCGATGTCGCCTTTGATGAGAATCAGCGCGGCAACACCTTTGCGTCGATAGGTCTCTTCGTCCATCGACAGATCGACGATCTTGGTGGGCGCCTGAAGCGATTCCGCGAATACCGCGTCCGCGGCGTTGATAAACGGTTGAATGAGTTCCATTCTCATACGCGTCGCTCTCCAGCCAACGCGACGGGCGCACCAACTGCGTTGGGATCGTCACTCAGCACGTAACGCAAAATCTCGTACAGCACTTCAGCCTTCACAGGCTTCTGGACGAAGTGCTTCGCACCTTTCTGCAGCGCCGCCAGGATGTTCTCCTGATAGCCCACGGAGCTGACCATGACGATGCGTGCGTCCGAATGCTGGCGGACGATGCGCTCGACGGCCTCGATGCCCTCCATCTGCGGCATGGTGATATCCATGAGCACGATGTCCGGCTTGGTGCGATTGAACTCCGCGATGGCGGTCAGGCCATCGCCGGCTTCGCCGGCCACTTCCCCGCCAAACATCTCAATCATCTTGATGAGATTCTTGCGGGCGAATACGGAGTCGTCTACCACGAGGTAGCGGACCGACTGGTTGTCTTTGCGATGCAGAGGCGCGAATTGTTGCATGACCTTCTCCTTCGTCCCATTGCACGGTTAAGAGCGTTGGGAAGAAACGGGTGTCCTTTCGTTCTTGTCGTTCTTTTCGACTTTTTCCGGCCGATCACTCTTCTCGGACTTCTCGGATTTCTCTGAAGGTGCGCGATCCCCGCCACCATATTGATTCACGAGGTACGCACCAATGCTTTCCAGCGGGATGATCTTGTTGGCGTGGCCCTTCTGGATCGCGGCGCGCGGCATGCCGCTCACCACGCAGGTATCTTCACTCTGCGCGATGGTCATTCCCCCGGCGGACTTGATGACGCCGAGGCCGTCCGCGCCATCCTCGCCCATGCCGGTCATGATCACGCCGACTGCGGCGAGGGAGAATTCCTGGGCAACGGAATGAAAGAGAACGTCCACCGATGGGCGATGCCCGTTCACTGGCGCGCCATCGGAAAGTACGGCCATATCGCCGCGAGGCATGCGGCGCACCATCATGTGCCGGTTTCCGGGGCAAATCAGGACGCGCCCGGAGATCAGGAGGTCGCCCGATCTCGCTTCACTGACGTCCAGCGCGCAGCATTCGTCGAGGCGCCGCGCGAACATTTCCGTGAAGCCCTCCGGCATGTGTTGCACGACCAGAATGCTGCATGGGAAGTCCGCTGGAATCTGTGAGAGCACGAATTGCAGCGCGTTGGGACCACCGGTCGAGATGCCGATCGCGATGATGCGACTCGGTTGCAGAGTGGATCGCGCGCCCTTTTTCAGGCTGGGAGGTTCGATCGGGACCGTTGCAGGCGGTAGTTTGCGACCCGCAGCGCGCTTGGCAACCTTGATCTTTTCGATCAGCAGGTCCGCAATCGTTTCCAGGTGCCCGGCGGCAGCGTCTGTGGGTTTCGCGATGAAATCTACCGCACCCAAGGCCAACGCCTTGAGGGTGGAATAGGCGCCTTCTTTCGAATGGGTGCTGAAGAGAATTACCGGCAAGGGAGCGCGGCGCATAATGAGGCGCAGGGTCTCCATCCCGTCCATGCGAGGCATTTCCAGGTCCAGGGTGACCACGTCGGGCCGGAGCTCCTCGATTTTTTTCAAAGCGAACGCGCCGTCCATGGCCGTGCCGACCACTTCGATGGACGGGTCCCGAGTAAGGATCGCCGGGATCAGCTTTCGCATCAAAGCGGAGTCGTCCACCACCAGAACGCGGATCTTGTCGCTCATGCGATAGCTCCCAGAGGAGTGGCACGCGAAAGCCGAGCTAGCACGGCAGGCACATTCAAAATCAGAACTACAGTGCCGTCACCCAGAATCGAGGCTCCGCTGACCAAATCGCTGGAGATGATGTCCGATGGCAGCGCTTTGATGACTAATTCTTCTTCGCCCACAAGGCTGTCCACCAGCAAGCCGAAGCGCTTTTCGGCGGCGCCAATGACGATTACAAAGTTCCTTTTTTTCTTTGCTTCCGGCTCGACATCTACAGCATGAATGCGGCTCAGGCTGTTGAGGCGCACGAGAGTTAGAACCTGCTCACGCAAGCGCAGAACTTCGCGTCGATCGATGTGATGAATCTCGTTCTCGTTGACGCGGGTAATCTCCACCACGGAAGAGAGAGGCACGGCAAAAAGGCGGCCACCGACGCGAAAAAGCAGAGTCTGGATGCTTGCAAGTGTCAGAGGAGCGCGAAGCTGAATCGTTGTGCCACGGCCCTTGTTGGACGCGATGTGCACCGTACCCTTCAAGCGGTTCAGCACTGTGCGAACGACGTCCATGCCCACGCCGCGCCCGGAAACCTCTGTTACCTCGGCGGCGGTGCTAAAACCAGGCTCGAAAATCAGGTTGAGAGCTTCGGAGTCAGAAAGGCGCTGAGCTTCGTCGGCTTTCAGAACGCCTTTTTCCACGGCCAGCGAGCGAATCTGCGTGAGGTCGATGCCCCGGCCGTCATCACGTACTTCGATGACCACCTGCGTACCCTGGTGGTAGGCGTTCAAACAGATCGTTCCGCGAGCGGGTTTGCCGGCGGTGATGCGCTCTTCGGCATGCTCCACGCCGTGGTCGACGGCGTTTCGAACCAGGTGCATGAGCGGCTCAGCGAGCGCGTCGAGAATGCCCTTATCGAGGTCGGTATTCTGTCCGGACACTTCTAGCGCGACGTCCTTGCCACACTGCTTGGCCACGTCGCGGACCAGGCGAGGAAATCGGCGGAACAACTGCTCGACCGGAACCATGCGAATTTTCAGAACGCATTTGTGAAGCTCTTCAAGAACTCGCGATTGAAAAGCCAAAGCATCCGAGAGCTTCGCGCGCACGGGATCGCGGGAGTGGCGTTGGTCCAATTCCGTTAACGCGCGGTTGAGCATCGACTTCCCGATAATCAACTCGCCGACGAGGTTCATCACCGCATCGATGCGGGCGGCATCGACACGGAGCGTGCTCTCCGCGATGGCGGCCGCGGCCGCAACCCCTCCGGGTGTTTTCGGCGTCTCCGCGTTTCCGCCGTTTTCCGCCGTCTTGGCGGCAACACCAGCGGCTTGGGCCTCAAGAATGTCTCCCAGCAGTTCGTTCTCGGGAGTCACCAAGCTTTCCGCGCGCTCCATGCGCAGCTCCGAAACAATGGCAGGAATGCGGCAGCGCTGCGCGATGCGCTCCTCTGGTTGCAGGCTGGCCAACGCGGCTTCCACGATTTCGACGGTGGCCGCGGCGGAATTGTCTTCCGGGCGGAGAGCAATGACAGTGCCGCAACCGTGCAGGACATTGCGAATCAGTTGGAAGGCTGCGGCATGCATCAGGCTATTCGGGTCGATGCGCAGCGCGAGGTTGTAAACAACTTCCCCGCGATGAATGGCCTCCGCGATCATCAGTTGTTCGTACTCGGTCCACGCGAATTGTGCGGTTACTTTCTTTGGAGCGGCGCGGTCAGGAACGGCTACCGGCGCGGCAAGGAGTGAGCGAATCAGGGTGCGCAACGCATCGGCTGGCGGCGGATTAATGTTCCGCTGATACGCGGCGAGCATCGCCGAGAAGCAGTCGGCCGCTTCCAGCACGGCTTCGGCAAGTTTTGTGCCGCGGCTCTGTCCCAATTGCGGCGAGAGCACATCTTCAAGCTCGTGCGCAAGTTCGCTCAGCTCGTAGTACCCGCAGGCCGCCGAATCGCCCTTCAGCGTGTGGACCGCGCGACGCACTCGCCGGATCACCTCTTCATCCGCAGGGCGCGCCTCGAGTTCGAGGCCAGCTTCATTCAGCGACTGCAATAGCTCGCCCGCGCTCTCGAAAAAGAGCGCGCGAAGCTCGCCGCTGCGATCTTCGGGGGGATGGCTCACGGGGCGGCCTCGAGCCGCTGATACGCGGTACCGTTATTTTCATGGACCATGCGGAACTTCTGGGTCAGGCCAAACAGGCTCTCGGCATGGCCGACAAACAAGTATCCCGCGGGATTCAAGCAGTGCCAGAACTTTTCGATCAGTCTTTTCTGCTCGGCCTCGTCGAAGTAAATCATCACGTTGCGGCACAAAATGATGTCGTTCCGGCGGGGCAGGAATTCCGTCTTCAGGTTGTGAAAGTCAAACTGAACCAGGTCCTTCAACTGCTTCTTGACCGCGTATTTGTCGCCCACGCGTTCGAAATAGCGCAGCCTGCAGGTGTAGTCCACGGGCTCCATCTGCTGCTCGGTGTACACGCCTTCCTGCCCCACGCGCAGGCTCGCATAACTGATATCCGAAGCGACGATTTCCAGTTTCCAGGGTGGCGGGATCAAGGGCTTCGGCGACGGCATGTCGAACGGAAGGGGATTTCGCAGGTAGTAGTAGGCCAGAGCATCGCAGATCAGAATGGCAACCGAATATGCTTCCTGGCCGGACGAGCAACCCGCGCTCCAGACGCGCAGCGTCCAATCGCGGCGTTCCTGTTTCTTGCGAAGAAGTTCTTCCAAGACGCCTTTTTGCAAAAGATCCAGCTGCGGGCGATTGCGAAAGAAACTCGTTTCGTTGACCGTCAGGTTTTCCAACAGCGCCGCCAGTTCGTTTTTTCCTTCGCGGCTGGTCAACAGGCGATAGTAGCTATAGAACGAATCCATCTGGCAGGCTTTGAGCCTGCGCTGGAGCCGGTCTTTCAAGAAGTGTGAACGCCTCTCGTCAAAGAACATTCCGCATTCTTGATAAACGAGCGTCTGTAGAAGCTTGAGTTCTGCTTCCGTGAGCTGAATTTGGGCGGTTATCGTTCCCATGATGGACGCGTGCGGCAGTCCACGAACTCTGCGAGCAGTCCGGCAGAGCCGGACCAATCGCTACTTCGTGGTCGCCACAGTCTCCGCGGCCTCCTCAAGTCTTTTGACTTCCTGGCGTTGCAACAGCTTTGAAACGTCCAGCAAAATAATCAAGCGACCTTTGAGTTTTCCCACGCCGGTTACATAGTTCGACTCGCCCTCGGCGAATACCGAGCCCGGCGCTTCGATATCTGACGGCGGAATCTTCAAGACCTCCGACGCCGCATTGACGATCAGGCCAACCAGCTTGTTGTCCAACTCGACGACCAAAATGCGGTTTTTCTTGTCGGGCTGCACATCGAAGTGACCGAAACGCTTGCGTAAGTCCATCACCGGAATGATCTTGCCGCGGAGGTTGATCACGCCCTCAACGGTTTCCGGCGCGCTGGGAACAGCAGTGATTTCAGGCACGCGCACGATCTCACGCACGGCGGCAATGCGCACGCCAAACGTCTCGTTGCCGATACGGAAGCCGACGACCTGGAGATCTTTTTCCATCGATGGGGTCTCCGCCGCCCTAGGAACGCGTGACTTCGGCGTACTCCGACTCTTGTTCGCGGCGCGAATCGCCTCGCCGGCGCGGGCCTGGTTGCGGCTGCTCGCGACGCGCGCGGTTTTGCGACGAGGTATCCAGCACAAACCGATCCATACTGTCCAGCAGGTTGCGCGACAGCTTCAACATCTGCTCGGCGGCCGCGGACAGCTCGGTGGAACTGGAAGCCGACTGTTGTACCAATTCGCGCATCTTGTCCATCGCGCGAACCACCGCCTGCGCGCCGGAGGCTTGTTCTTCGACCGCAGAATTAATTTCCTGTGTGATTTCCGTCAGGCGCCCGGTGGCTTTAGCGATCTGCGAAGATCCCACCGATTGCTCGGCCGTCGCAGCGCCAATTTCCTGAGAGAACTTGTAAACCTCGGTGACCACGTTAGAAATTTTATGCAGCGCCGAGCCCAAGTCGTTGCCGAGGCTCAATCCCTCTTCCACGATCCGCGTACTGCGTTCCATGTTTTCGACGGCTTGCCGCGCCTCTCGCTGAATGCTCTGGATAAGGTCGGCGATTTCTTTGGTCGACTGCGTGGACTTTTCGGCGAGCTTGCGAACTTCGTCGGCGACGACAGCAAATCCAAGCCCGTGTTCCCCGGCGCGAGCCGCTTCGATGGCCGCGTTTAAAGCCAGCAAGTTCGTCTGCTCCGCCAGGTCATCGATCACTTCGATAATTTTGCCGATGTCGTCGGCGCGGTGGCCGAGCACGTTGATGATTTCCGCGGAGGACTGAATCGCGTGATTGGTGCGATTGAGCCCGTCAGTAGCCTTCTCCATCGTCGCGATTCCGGTGACGACTTCCTCGCGCGAACGGTTGGCGATGTCGAGCAAGACCTTGGCGGTGTCGGCCACGCGCTGAATCGAAGTCACCATCTGATCGATCGAAGCTGACGTCTCTGCGACGCTGGACGCCTGCACTTGCGTATTCTTCACCACGTTCTGCACGTTGATGCTCATCTCGTGCATCGTGCTGGTGACTTCTTCAATCGCGGACGAAGCCTGCACGCTTACCTTCGCGGACTCGTCAGCGGCCCCTGCAACCTGGTTCGATCCCGCAGACACTTGCCCGGCGGAATCGCGGGTAGTGCGTACTAATTCCTGCAAGCCGTGCGACATGCGCAGGAAAGCGTTGCCGAGGGTGTCGCGCTTGGATCGCGGAATCACTTCGACCGACAGATCGCCTTCCGCGACGGCCATGGAAACGCCAGCCATCTCTTTGAGGTACGCGACCATGTTGTTGAACGTTGTCGCTAAGGCTCCAATTTCGTCGTTGCGGTGAATGTCGATGTTCTGGTCGAGGTCACCAGAGTCGCCGATTTCCCGGGCCACGGTGATCAGGTGCGCAAGCGGCTCGGTGATGGACTTTGCGGTAAAATAGGCGGCACATAGGCCCACGAGCACAGCCAGGAGAGTTCCACCCGTCGTCAGCCCGGTGCTGAAGTTTCCCCAAGTCCTTGCGGACTGCGTCGTTTCTTCCCCTGATTTGGTGATGGACTCGTTAGTTTGATCGAGCACCGTCGAAGATTTCGTCAACCACGATGCAGGATCTTTCTGCAGATAGAAGATCTGGAGGTCGGATACGGTTGCGTCGCCGGAATCGACTTGATGGCGCTTGGCCAGGAGAGGTTTTGCGAAGTTATCGGCCCAGCTCGCTTCCGTGCCCTCTACCTGAATCAGCGCCGTACGGAGAACTTCGCTGCCGGCTTGCGACTCCCCGCGCTTGATCAGATCATTGATATCGACGAGGCCGTGGTTCACCTTGTCTTCATCCCGGGGATCTCCGCTCAACAGAAAGTTGTTCAAATTGTTTCTGTTCAGCATGATCTGGTGCCGCACCGCTTCAATTGTGCGCAAGCTCTGCAGCGCGATCGAGGCGTCGGCGCGCGCCGACTGTTCCTTCAAGCCGGCCACGATGTTCACGCTGAACAGGGCCACCAGAATGGCCAGGATCGATCCGAAGCCCAACCATAATTTCTTGCCGATCGTCATTTCGAAAACCCTCCAACCGCTACGGCAGCGCATCTGCGGTTCGCCGCTCCTGCCGGAACTTCGCGTTTTTCCCCGACGAGCTAGTTGCTGGAACCCGTAAAATCAAACTCCACAACTTGCGTGGATTCTTCGGGAGCGGGCAAGAACTTCCATTCTTTCACCGCATCCTGACAGGCCTGAACCAACAGCGGATGCCCTCCAACGGCTCGCGTGCTTTTCACATGTCCATCCGGCGCGATAATGACTTCGATTTTCACTTTGCCGGTGACGTTCATACGCTTGGCTAGTTCCGGATACGCAGGCGCGACCTTTGACTTGACCTTACGCTTGCCTTCGTCCGTCGATGCCGTCTGCGCGAATCCTACCGCCCCCAGCAACAGCGCCGCCCCCGCGCTCGCCAGCACTTTCCTTGTCCACCTGGATCTCATCGACACTACCCCTCCTGTGAATGGGAGAAAGCCCACGGCAGAGAAGGCACGTCGATAGCCAGCTTTGGAACATTCTAATTTCACGTGTATTTCGCGACGGGCTGCCCCGCAACCCCAACGCAATAATGCAGTTAACGGCGAGCCACGCGGCGGGAGGATTCCCTCTTCATTTGGCAAAACGTCTCAGTGCCTCTGGGTTTCGCGGCGCCGGGTCTCACGCTGAGACGTTCTGCTCATTTGGCCAAAAGACGGGTAGACGATTCAGCAACACGCTTTAGTTTCGAGATTGACTCACATTGAGATAGCTAGCTAGCGTAGTTGTGCGTGGAAGTCGTCAAATTGAGACGCCGGCAGTGCGTTTCGATCAAACATGCCTAGAGCAACTCGCAAAACTTCGAGACGTCTCGGTCGTAGCCGCGAATCCAAAGTATCTCCTCGTCCGCAAGGCCGAGAAGCCGAGGAATTGATGGAGTTGGCCGTTGACGCGGCTCAATCCCGGCATCTCCCCGGATTCCTCGAGCGCTTCGCAGAACGCGCGACCCGCATGCTCAACGCCAAGTGGGGCGGCGTCATGGTCTTTCGCGGGCGCGAGACGGACCTATACCAGGCCGCTTCGGGCGAAAAACCCCTCGATGCTGCTCATCGCGGTGCCCTCGTGCGCTTGGCCCGCGAAGAACGCCGCCAGATCGAAGCTCGACTCCTCTCCACAGATCCAGCGCTGGCTGGCCTTAGTGACAATTCCGGCGCGGCGGTAGTCTTCGTCCCTATCACCGCCAGCGACGAGGAGAGTCTCGGATCTCTCTGCCTGCTCCGGGATCGCGGTACGCTCGAAAACAACGAACGCCGTCTCCTGCAGGCACTCGCCAGCCACGCCGCTCTCTCTCTTGAGAATTTCCGCAGATTTTCGCAGTTGGAGCGCTCCAAGCGTCAGTGGGTCGAAGACATCGACGCCATCAGCGACTATATCGTCGTCCACGATCGCTCTTTCCGGATCGTGCGCACTAACCGCTCTCTGGCATCGCATCTGGGCGTCCCGCCGGTAGCCCTCGTCGGTGAGGTCATGAGCAGCCTCCGTCAAATCGCGGAAACCGGCACCGAACTGCCCTGCCCGTTCTGCCGCGACACCCAGCAGACGCGCGAGGAATACGTGGTGGCGTCCCCTGAGCGCATTTTCCTGGTTTCCACCTCTAGAACCCCCGGGGTCTCCGACGACGACACCCGTACCATCCACGTTTTAAAGGATATGACCGACCGGCGCGAAGCAGAGCGCCGCTATCGGGAGCTATTCGACAGCATTCAGGAAGGACTCTTCTTCGCCACGCCGGACGGGCGATTTCTCGACGTAAACGACGCCATGGTCCGAATGCTAGGCTACGGTTCCCGCGAAGAGCTGTTGCGCGCCGACGTCGGCCCTCATCTGTATCCCGTGGCCGCAGCTAGAGAAAGGTTCTCACGCGCCCTCTCGGAGCGTGGCGTTCTCCGCAACTACGAAGAGACCCTGCGTCGCAAAGACGGCACCCTTCTCCACACTTTGCAGAACATCACCGCCGTCCGCGGAGCCAACGGCAAGATCATCCAGATTCGCGGCCTGATGCTGGACGTCACCGAACAACGAACATTCCAGTCGCAGTTGCAGCGCGAGCGCGACTTCAACCAGAAGATACTGAATACCACGCAGAGCATGATCCTGGTGCTCGACACCGCCGGCCTGATCAGCTACGCCAACCGCCGTTGCTTTGAGGCCGGCTATCGCGAAGACGAGTTGATCGGCCATCGCCTCGTCGATTGGGTCGAGACCTCGCACCGCGCCGACTTCGATGCCGCTCTCGAGACTACGGCGCAAGGGCACCAGGTCGAAAACCTTGAACTCCGCGCACGTCGCAGCGATACCTCGATGGGCCATTTCTCCATTTCTCTGAGCCCCATGCGCGATGAGCAAAACCTCGTCAACAGCGTCGTCGTGGTGATGACGGACATCACCGATGCCGTTCTGCTTCAGGCCAAACTTGCTCATTCCGAAAGAATGGCCGCCATCGGCCGCCTCGTTTCCGGCGTGGCCCACGAGGTCAACAACCCCCTGGCCGCCATTCTGGGCTTCACCGATCTGCTTTTGGAGAATCCCGAGATGCCCCAGAACGCCCGCGAGGATCTCCAGATCATCTTGCACGAAACGCAACGCACGAAAGACATTGTCCAGGATTTGCTCAGCTTCGCACGCCAGCGGCCGGTGCAGCGTGAACTCGTTCACGTCAACAATGTCCTGCGCCAAACCATCAAGCTTCGTAGCTACGATTTTGCCAGCCACGGCGTGGAGGTCATCGAAGACTTCGACGAAAACCTGGCCCCGGCACTCGGCGATGCCCAGCAATTGCAACAGGTCTTCCTGAATATCCTGAATAACGCCTACGATGCCGTTCAGGACGCAGGACAGCGCGGACGCATCGTGATTCACACGGGCCGCAACGATCAAAACATCGAAGTAGCCATCACCGACAACGGTACCGGCGTCCCAGACACCGAGCGCATCTTCGATCCGTTTTACACCACCAAACAAGCCGCCAAGGGCACGGGCCTCGGACTCAGCATTTGCTATGGGATCGTCCGCGCTCATGGCGGAGAAATCCTCTGCCACAACAACGAAGACGGCCAAGGGAGCACCTTTATCGTGCGAGTTCCGATTGCAACAGAAGCAGCAACTGCGGCCGCGATCGCCAAGGAAGTGGGGCGATGACCTCGCAATCCGAATCGCGCGCGCCTTCGCCCATCCTGTTGATCGAAGATGAGCCGTCGGTCACCGCTTTCCTGCGCGCAGCACTGGAGCGGCGCGGCTACGCAGTGGTGGACGCCTCCTCTGGCGCCGAGGGACTGGAAAAGCTCGACGGCGGCGACTACTTCGGTGTGATCTCGGATATTCGCATGCCAGGCTCGGTGAATGGCGCCGAAGTGCACGCCTGGATCCAGCAAAACCGACCAGAACTCTGCACCCGCATCATTCTGATCAGCGGAGACACCGCTAACAGCGATACGCAAGCCTTGCTGGCGCAGAGTGGAACGCCATGTATTGAAAAGCCCTTTCGAGTGCAACAACTACTAACCGTAGTGGAGAAAACCTTCGGGAAACCATGAACGCCGACCTCAAAATCCGCTTACTTGTAGTAGACGACGAACAAAGCATCCGCCGCCTGTGCATGACCATCGGAACCTCTCTCGGCTTTGTCTGTGCCGAGGCCGAAAGCGCCGAGTCCGCGGCCTCCCGGCTCGATGCAGAATCCCCCGACCTCGTGCTGACGGACCTGAAGCTTCCCAGCCAGTCCGGCGTAGAACTATTGCGCCAGGTCAAAGCGCTGATTCCCCGCACCGAAGTAGCCATCATGACCGGCCACGGCTCCATCGAATCCGCGGTCGATGCCATGAAACTCGGAGCCTACGACTACATCGAAAAACCTTTCCGCGTCGAAAAGATGCGCCTGCTGCTGCAACGCATGGCGGAAAAAATCCGCCTGGTTACCGAGAACGAATTCCTGCGCGAGCGCGTCAATACCGAGGAAAACCTCGACGGAATCATCGGCACCTCGGCGAATATCCAAGACGTCTTGCGGATGATTTCGCGGCTGAAAGATACCCGCACCCCGGTTCTGATTTCCGGCGAGAGCGGCACCGGCAAAGAACTTGCCGCGCGCGCCATTCACTTCCGCGGGTCCATGGCACAAACTCCATTCATTGCCGTCGATTGCGGCTCTCTAGTCCCCACACTGATGGAAAGCGAGCTCTTCGGCTACGAAAAAGGAGCGTTTACGGGAGCCTCGAAGTCCAAGGCTGGTTTATTCCAAGCCGCCAACGGCGGAACAATTTTCCTCGACGAAATTGGCGAGTTACCCCTGGAAATGCAGGCGAAACTCCTCCGCGTGCTCCAGGAAAAGGAAGTTCGTCCGGTCGGCAGCAACGAAAAAGTGCACGTCGATGTGCGCGTCATCGCGGCCACCAACCGCGATCTGGAAGCCGCCTACCGCGGCGGCACTTTCCGCAAGGACCTTTATTTCCGCTTGAACGTCGTAACCGTTCATCTCCCTGCCCTTCGAGATCGCCGCTCCGACATCCCCATGCTGGTCCATCACTTCCTGGACCGCTACGCCCGCGGCGAAAACCTCCAGGTCACGCCCGCAGCGATGAAAAGCCTCCTGCAATACGACTGGCCGGGTAACATCCGCGAATTGGAGAACTGCGTCGCACGCGCCGTCGCGCTCGGCGACCATCATGTGATCGATGTTGGCGATCTACCGCCTGCAATTCGAATGGATTCCAGCGCGACAGCGTCATCCTCGCTGCAGAATACCGCGTCTCTTTCCACGACCGCGCTCGCGGAAATGGAACGCATGACCATCCTTCGCGTCTTCGAGCAAGCAAACGGCGACAAGGCACTGGCGGGCAAGATGCTTGGCATCAGTCGCGCAACGCTCTACAGAAAGCTCAAGCGTTACAACATAGCAATGAAAGGCGAACCGGCCGATGCCGCCGATGAAACGAAGGTTCACGCTGCATCTCACTAAACGAGACACGTCTCACGACGCCCCTGGGCCCGTAGCGCGCCGGACCGCTGAGACGCCGGCGTTTCACACTGAGACGCCGAAACCCACGGTTCGACCCGAGTAAATATCTAACCCTCACCCTTTCAGCGGTTTCCCAAGCGCCTGCACCTCCACTTCTTTTGGCGTCAGACGTGCTCTCTCCCTGCCGGGATTCTGTGTTTATCGGTGCCGTGAGTGTCTGTCGCATGTAACGGCTGCAATTTGCACCTGCAAGTTGAGAGGCGATGTGAAGAGCTCAGCTGAAATCGCGGCCCCCGTTCAAGAGCAGGGCTGCGCGGAGCAACTAGCGCGGTTCTTTCCGCAAGCTGCCGCCGTCCGCATCCCTGTGCAGGTGACCGCCCTTCGCGGCGGACGCACCAAGCTGCGCGAAGCGGCCACGCTTGAATTTGCCGCACCGGATTTCGCTATCTTTCTTTCCACTTTGCCATTGGAATTCGATGACCGTGTGCGACTCGAACGAGATCGAAAAGGACGCGCGGCCGAGGCTACTGTCATCGCCGTGCAGTACCACGAAGGCCGCAAAGCGGTGGCCGTTAAATTCGCGCAAGGGCCTTGCGACTGGGTGACGCAGCCATGACCAAGATGACCACGCTCAATCTTTCCTACTCTCCTCCCGCGCGTGCCGCTGCGCCGCGCCAGGACCAGTGGGACGAGGCTCGCTCTGTCTTTCCGATCTATCTCGCGCTCGCCAGACAACTCACCGTCGAAATCCCATTCCCCCCCGACAAGCGGCACTTGCCCGAAAAACCGGATCTCGAAACTTTTTCCAAGATTCAAACGTGGCTCGATACCATGGACCAGCAGGTTCTTGTCTATCAGCTTCGTCATCTACTCCAGATGACCACACTGAACGCCAGCGAAGCCGGCCTGTGCGCCCTCATTCAGCGTCATCTGCGCAAGCCCTCCAAGACGAACACGGATCGCGACAAGGTTGATTTCCTCCTCGTACAATACTTTGCTCTTTGCACGCCCCCAAAGATTTATCACAAGCAGATCGAGCTCGAAGACGCGGCAGTAGTAATGAAACCGGTCCTCGGCGACGTCAGCACCGCTCCTCTTGCTTGGTGCGAGCCTCTCGAGAAAATGATTGTCGCACTTCGCGGCTTCCGTAGCCTTCGCGACATGCTTAAAACGAATTTCATCGAGCAGGGTCGCAAGGTAAAAGAGACTTCCGGCAAAATGTTCTACGAGCCTTCTTCCCTGGTGGCGTTCGTCCGCTTCAACTTCCTTCTTCGCCGCACGCTGATTGAACTGATGCACGCCGATCTCATCGCCATCCGCGCTGGCTTGAGCCAACTTGATTCCGCGGGCGTCCGTATCGTTGACTGCCAGAATTTTGGCCTGTCCACCGCGGAGCCTCTCGCGAAAGTCCGTCAACTCGCCGACGAATGGAAGCAGCCGTTCCAGAAGGAATATACCGAGCGAACCGTCAACGAAACCTTCGAGAAGCTTCTGGCTTTGCGATCAGATGTCGAGCGCGCGCTCGAGCGTATTGCGCCGAAGACCACCGAATCCATGGCGCCGCTCCCAGCCGACGCCGCACATCGCAACACAGCTCCAGCCCCTCCCGCCGCGCGTTCCCTGCCGGAGTCGCCCAAGGATTCGGAAGCTTCCGCAGTTCTGGATTTCGAATCCTGTCTGGAACAAATCTGGGAGCAACTCATCGCCGTCCCTCCGGCGCCCGGGCGCTCCATGACCACCGTCAGAATTGGCAGCGCTCGGATCCTGATGTCCTCCTGGGAAGTCACCGCGTTCGTCAACGAAGACAGCCCCTCCGCTGAAGACCTGCGGCGCGCCGTTGTCGCCCGTGCTCTGGTTACCGCCGCGACCGAAGCCGCTAAGGAAACCGGCAACGCCACTGGCCTCGACCGCGCACTGTCCATCGCGCGCATCGAAGTGTCTCGCCTGCAGGAACGCGTGGACGTCGCCAAGCAAGCGAAAGATACCGAAGCCGCCGTGAATTTAGGCATCAGCACCAAGCGTTTGCTTTCCGCGCTCGACGAGGCTGAGAAACTTTAGCAAGCGCGCGACTCTTCGTAGCGGCGAGGCGCGGTAAAAAAATTGCAACCGAACTATGGCGTAAGACCAGAATTGGGAGCCGGTCCCTTTTGCCAAACTCCAACGCACTGATCGTCACGGATGAAACGGAATTTGCGCGGCTGCTGACCTCCTGCTGGCAAGCCGAACGTCAGGCCCCCGCCATCACCGTGCTTGGCAGCGATTTGTGGAGCGAGCACGAAACAATTGACCACGAGCTTGTCGTTGTCGGTCCACTGCGCGAAGGCAAACTCCCCGAGGTTCTGAAGTCGCTCGCTCCCGCCACCGCGGTGATCCTCTGCGCGCCGGCAGACTCCCGCGAACTCTCTCAACTGCGCGCCCGCTATCCGCGTCTGGTCCATATTCCCCTACGGGAAGACTGGACGCAAACCCTGCTCCTGGTCGCCAGTGAATCCCTGCGTCGCACCGAAGCCCTTCGCGCCGCCCGCCAAGCCGAAAGCAAAGCCGCGCGAAACGAACACCACGCCACGCTCGGCCGCTACATGATCGACATGAAGCACAGCGTCAACAACGCGCTGACCTCCATGCTCGGCAACGCGGAACTCCTACTCCTGGAGCCCGGCCAGCTTTCGCAGCAATCTCTCGCGCAAATCAAAACCATTCACAGCATGGCCCTGCGCATAAACGAAATCATGCAGCGATTCTCATCCCTCGCCACCGAAATGCGCGACGCTGAGAATGCATCTCAAGCTGAGACGCCCGACGCCGTAACGTCGCGTTCCCGCCGCAGCTAGCGATCTCCCAGTTCTCCCGTAAGTGCCTCATTTCTAGGCCGTTATACCAACGCGACAAACGTTGCGATCCCGGCCCAAAGCTGGCCGCTGACGTGCACCCTTACGCAGCGGAGAACTGTTCGGAGAACTCTGTGCTCCAGAAAAAAATTCTGATCGTCGACGATTCGCCATCGCAAGTGCGGCTGATGCAAGGCCTCCTTGAAACCGAGGGCTATAACCCTGTCGGCCTGAACGACCCGCGACGCATTGAGGAATTCATTACCGCCGAGGGACCCAGCGTCATCCTGCTGGACGTGGTCATGCCCGAACGCAACGGTTTTCAGGTTTGCCGCGAGCTGAAAAGCAACACGAAGTTCAACGCCATCCCGGTAATCCTGGTCACCTCGAAAGACACACCGAGCGACCGCTACTGGGGCGAGCAGCAAGGTGCCGACGGATACGTAACCAAACCCTTTACGCGCGAAGAGCTACTCCGCGCAGTCCGGCGTTTCGCATGAACCGCCGCACCAGAAATCGCAAGGGCCATTTCGCGAGCAATCGCCCGAGGACGATGTAAGCATGTTCGAAGATTTTCATCTAACGCCGCTAGCCGCCAACGCCGACCCCGACGATCTGCTGGAAGCTCTCGGTCCGCTCGACGACAGCCCCGCGGAATCGCAGTTCTGCGTCTTCCGCAGCGGCCGCGAACGCTTCTGCCTTCCGGTGCTGGACGTCGAAGAAGTGCTGGACTGGCCTTTGCTGACGAAGGTGCCCCTCGCGCCGCCGTATCTTCTCGGCATTTTCAATTTGCGAGGCGTAATCGTTCCGCTGATCGACATCGCCCTAACAGAAGGCCGTCGTCCTGGCCTGCTGCCGAAACACGTGGTCGTCGCTTCCCTCCGCGGCGAAGCGGGACACGATGACCTTCGCGTGGGCATCGCGGCCGACGAAGTCATCGGCACCTATTCCGTAACCACCGACGATCTTCTGGAGCAAGCTCCAGAGAATGTGCCGCACTGCGTAGGCATGCTGCGCCACGAAGATCGGCTGGCGCTGTTGATCGACCTAAGGAAATTGCTCGAGGTTTACCCAGGACCCAGCATTTGAGTTTTGCGGCAACACTACCGGCAAAGCCGGAGCGCGCCGTAGGAAAGCTTTGGAGGAAGGCATGAAATCGCGACTGAGTTCCACAATCTGGACGCTGGTTCTGGCAAACGGCGTCGTGCTATTCGCCGTGCTCGGCTTGGCCTACAGCGCCGGCCGGCAATCTGGCGGCGCATCTCTCTTTGACTTCGGCGCATTGCCAAGCGGCGCAAGCGGCTCGGTGCTCCTGGCACTGGCGCTCGCCGTAGGCATGGCGTTGATCCTCGCGTGGCGCCTCGGCAGCGCTCTGCTCACTCCGGTCAAGCAGCTCGCCGATTTCTCCGAGCGCTTCGCCGCAGGCGACGTTCGCTCCCGCGCGGAAGTTCACACGCAGGACGAACTCGGCTACATCGCCGACAATCTCAATCGCGCCGTCGCAAAAGTTTCGAAAGCCAATAGCAACCAGGAGGCCAACGACAACCTCCAGCGGAGCATCACCGAGTTGCTGACAGTCATCAACCAGGTTGCCCGCGGCGATCTGTCTCTCCGCGGCAAAGTCACCAACGACGCCCTCGGCAACGTCGCCGACTCCATCAACTACATGCTCGACAATTTCACCAAGGTTCTCGAGCGCGTCCGCAAGGCCGCAATGGAAGTCACGGCCTGCTCCAATAACATTCTGGTTGCCGCCGACGAGATGCAAGCCGGCGCCACTCAACAGGATCAGGAAATCACCAACACCTCCAGCGCCGTCGAAGAACTCACGGTCTCGATGAAGCAAGTGTCCAACAACGCCGAGGCCAGCGCCGAAGCCGCGCGCCGCGCCCTCGATGCCGCCGAACAAGGCAACCGAGCCGTCCGCGACACCCTCGAAGGCATGCAGCGCATCCGCGCATCCGTGCAAGCCACCGCGAAAAAGATCAAGTCGCTGGGCGATCGCTCTCTCGAAATCTCCGAAATCATCAACGTCATCAACGACATTACCGAGCAGACCAACCTCCTTGCGTTGAACGCTGCCATCGAAGCGGCCCGCGCCGGAGAAGCCGGCCGCGGTTTCGCAGTCGTCGCCGACGAAGTCCGCAAGCTGGCCGAGCACAGCCGCAGCGCCACGAAAGACATCGCAGCCCTGATCAAAGCCATTCAAGCCGAGACAAACGAAGCCGTCGTGGTCATGGAAGAAGGCACCAAGGAAGTGGAAGGCGGCGCAACCCTGGCCGATCAGGCAGGTCGCGCGCTCGACGCAATTTCCAGCGTCGTCCGCCAGTCCGCCGAGCTCGTCCAGGAAATCTCCCTGGCCTCGAAACAGCAAGTACGCGGCACCGAAGGCGTAGCCCACGCCATGCAAATCATTTCCAGCATCACGCGCCAGACCTCGCAAGGCACGCGCGGCACGGTCGCCACGGTCAGCCAGCTTGTCAAGCTCTCCGACCAGCTCAACGAAGCATTGGCCCAGTTCCGGGCAGCGAAACAAGGCAGTGTGCATGAAGAATCCGAGCGGCCCGTTCCAGCAGGCGCGGCTCGATAGGCAACGATTCCCAGCTCCGGCGCAAACCGCTCTGCGGTTGCGCTTTAAGGGCGACCGCATAGCGATCGCACAGAAGGAACGGACCGGAGCCGAAACGTGACCACGATGAGCGAACGCCAGGGACCTGCGGTCCGTTTGAGCGAACACGAGTTGAGTGAGATCCGCATGCTGATCGAAGAGCGGACAGGCATTTGTTTCGATGAATCGCGCGAGCGCTTTTTCTCCACGCGGGTCCGCGAGCACATCGTCGCGAAGAAACTCGCAGGAGGCACGGAGCTGCTCCGCGCGATTCGCAAAACAAATGTCGAATACGAAGCTCTGCTCGAAAGCTTGCTGACGCAGGAAACATCGTTTTTCCGCTACCCGGGCGTATACGAGGCCTTCGAAAAGCGCCTCCTGCCCGAGTTGCACGTGAAAAAGTTCTGGAAGAATCCGCGAACCCTGCGCATCTGGAGCGCAGGTTGTTCCACCGGAGAGGAGCCTTATTCGATCGCCATCACCATTGCCGACGCGCTTTCCTTCACCGACTCCTGGAAGCTCGAAATCCTGGCCACGGACGTCAGCAGAAACGCGCTGAAGCAAGCAGAACGCGGAGTTTACAAAGGCCGCAGCGTAGCCAGCGTAAGCGAGAAACAATTAGCGGCACATTTTACTCAGGCGAAGGAAGGCTATCAGGTCAAGTCCCGGCTTCAGAAAATGATCACCTTTGCACAAATGAATCTCGCCTCGGCCGTCTACGTAGGCCGCATGGACCTGATTTTTTGCATGAACGTGCTGATCTATTTCACGGAGGAGCGCCGCCGCACCCTGGTCCAGCGCTTTTACGACAGTCTCGAACCCGGCGGATACCTCTTCCTCGGCCATTCCGAATCCATCTCGAAAATGCCCGTAAAGTTCCAGGCCATCGTCCTGAACGATTGCATCCTCTACCGCAAACCAACAGCCGAGGAGCGCCACAAGTCCGAACTCGTCCTGGAAGGAGGAGCCTCGTGAGCATCCCAGACCGCGAAGCCGTCGAGCTATTCCTCCAGGAGGCTTCCGAGCACCTCCAGTACCTCCGCGAATACGTCAGCGTGCTCCAGGAAATTCAGCCGCGCCGCGAAGATCTGGAACGCCTCTACATCGCCGCCCACACACTGAGTGGCACGTCCGCCAGCTACGGCTTCCCGCGTTTTTCCGAAATCGCCGGAAAGTTAGCGCACGTTTTTCAATACTCGCTGAACGCCACGCTGGGCGACGATCTGCACGGCCCACTAACAGAATTCTTGTCCGATGGTATCTCGCTGCTGGAAACCGACCTGCTGGAAATCAGCGACACCGGCCAGGAAAATATCGAAGACATCGCCGCCTTCAAAGAGCGCTACCGCTTCGTTTTCCCGGTCGAACCGGTTCCTCTGATTTTCGATCAGCGCCCAGCAGCTCCTCCCGCACTCGACGAAGTCCCGCAGGCCGCTCTCACCGGTTCCTACTTCGACGCGTTGCCCGCGGACGACGAAGTCGGTCCCGAAATCCTCGAATTCTTCCAACCGGAAGCCGAAGAGCACCTGCAAGTCGTCAGCGATTGCCTCATCTCCCTCGAAGGCAATAACAACCCCGAGGAAATTAATCGCCTCTTCCGCGCCATTCACACGGTCAAGGGTTCCGCCGCACAAGTAGGCCTCAAGCGTCTCGGTGCCATCGCCCATCGCGTCGAAGATTTGATCGGCCGCTTGCGCGATGGCGAAATCGAGCCATCGCCCGCTGTCGTGGATATCTGCCTCGAATCCGTCGACGTTCTGAAAAAGACCCTGCATCGCCAGTGGGTCGACGAATCCGAAATGCGCGCCGGTGTCGATTCCCTGCTCAACCGCATCGCCGAATTCGCACCGCTCGACGCGGAAGAAGCTCTCGCCGAAGCAACCAGCAACGGCGAAGCTTATCAAGCGAGTCCACAAGAAATCGCCGCGCCGCAGCAAGCTCGCAAATCCGGCAAGCAGCCAGCAAGCCCGGCCGCTTCCACCAAGTCCGTTCGTATCGCTCTCGAACGCCTCGACCGCATGATGAATACCGTCGGAGAGTTGGTCATCAACCGCACCCGCATGGTCGGCCGAGTCTCCGAACTCGAAAAGCTCGTGGACACGCTCAGTTTTTCGAAGGAACGCCTGCAAGGCAAAGTGAACGAGTTCCAGGAAAAGTACGAGTTCAACCGCATCAGCTCGTCCCGCGCGACCGCTTCCTGGAATGCCGCCACGACCCCGAAACGCCTGACCAGCGCCGCCGCGGGCGACGGCTTCTTCGACGACTTCAGCGAGCTTGAGATGGATCGCTACGACGACTTCAACATCCTCTCCCGCTCCATGGCCGAAATTTCCGCCGACGTCAACGAAGTCCTCACGCAACTGGAAGGCTACATCGGCCGCGTCGAAGGCGACATCGACGAATTCACGAAACTAGCGCACCACTTGCAGGACGAATTCACCACCGCCCGCATGGTGCCTATCGGCACTCTCTATTCCCGGTTGTCCCGCGCCGTCCGCGACGCCGCGCAATCTGCCGGCAAGCAAGTCGACCTCGACTTCGTCGGCAACGAAACCGAGCTCGACAACAACATCATCCAACAAATTTCCGATCCGCTCGTGCATCTGGTCCGCAACTCCGTCGCCCACGGCATCGAGCGCGGCGACGCGCGCCTCTCCGCCGGTAAACCCGAAGCCGGCAAGGTTTCTCTCCGCGCCTATCACCGCGGCAATCACATCTACATCGAAGTCGAAGACGACGGCGGTGGCATCGATTACGAGCGCGTAAAGCAGAGCGCCGTCGAACGCGCGCTGGTCTCCAGCGAAACCGCCGACCGCCTCACCGAGCGCGATCTGCGCGAGATGCTCTTCCATCCAGGCTTCTCCACCGCTCCGGCCAAGACCGAACTCGCAGGCCGCGGCGTCGGCCTCGATGTTGTCCGCGCGAATCTAAACGCCCTCAACGGCGATGTCGAAATCGAAAGCGCTCGCGGCCAGGGCACGAAGTTCACGCTCAAAGTTCCTCTCACGCTCATCATTTCGCCCGCGCTCTTCGTCCGCTGTGGCGGCGTCAGTTTCGCTCTCCCTCTTGCCGTCGTGGAAGAGATTCGCCGTATCCGCGCCGACGAAATCGAAGACGTAGGCGGCAAGCTTCTCACCAAAGTGCGCGATGTCGTCACCGAAGTCATCCGCCTCGACGGCTATCTAGGCCTTCCGCCGCTGGAAGCCATCAACGGCTACTTCCGCATGGTGGTAGCCAACACCGGCAATCGCCAGATCGGTCTCGTCGTCGAAGAAGTTCTCGGCAAAGACGAAATCGTCATCAAGAATCTCGGCGAGTACCTCCGTCGCGTAAAACTATTCCCGGGCACGACCATCGCTCCAGACGGCAGCCTGATCTTGCTCATCGATCTCAATCGCATGGTCGCTACGGAGCCCAACGAGCGCCGCACCCTGCAAGCCAGCGCCAGCGCGGCTCGCGTCTTTGCCCCCGGATCCGAAGCGGTCGCCCGTGGCACGATCCCCACCGATGCCATCGATCGCGTCGAGCACGAACGCGTCATCGTCGTCGCCGACGATTCGATCAGCGTCCGCAAGTTCGTCGGCCGCATGCTCGAAAAGAACGGCTATCGCGTGAAGCTCGCTGCCGACGGCCTCGAAGCCGCCGAACTGGTCACCCAGCACGGCTGTCATCTGGTCATCACCGACCTCGAAATGCCGCGCATGACCGGTTACGAACTGATGGTTCAACTGCGCCAGAGTCCCACAACGCGCCGCATACCGGTGATGGTCGTAACCTCGCGCGCCGGAGCCAAACACCGCGATCGCGCGATAAAAGAAGGCGCCACCGCGTTCCTCACCAAACCGGTGCAGGAAGATCAACTCATCGCCGCGGTCGAAAAACTTATCGGAACGGAGGCAACGCGCCCGGTAGTCCCGGTAGCGTAGGAACAAACGATGGCGACCACTCCCAACAAAAAGTTTCGCGTCCTCATCGTTGACGACTCGACCTTCATGCGCAAGGTCCTCGAAACCATTTTGAATTCCGACGATCAGCTACAAGTCGTCGGCCAGGCCAAAGACGGGCGCGAAGCCGTCACGCTGGCCGAATCTTTGAAGCCTGATGTCATCACCATGGACATCAACATGCCCCACGTCGATGGTTTGCAGGCCACCGCGCAAATCATGACCACCAACCCGCGCCCCATCGTCATCGTCAGCTCGGAATCCCGCGAAGGCGCCGCCAGCACGCTGAAAGCTCTCGAACTCGGCGCCATCGAATTCGTTGCCAAGCCATCCAGCGGCATCGATCTCGACATGCAAAGCGTAAAGGACGATCTTCTTCGTAAAGTGCGCATGTCCGCGAAGGTCCGCGTCGTCCGCACCGCGTCGCGACTGGCGTCCACGCTTCAAGCGGTCAGTAATAGTCCTGCGACCTTACCGCAACGCGTCGCCCCGCGTCCGCAGCCGACCGCGCCGCTCGACCAGCGCTTCCCGATCGTCGTTCTAGGCGCCTCCACCGGCGGCCCCGCAACGGTGATGCGTCTCGCTCCCGGATTCACGCGCGACTTCCCCGCTGCCGTTTTCCTGGTGCAGCACATGCCCGCTACGTTCACCACGCAATACGCGGCGCAGCTCGCCGAATTCACCAGCATCCGCGTGAAGGAAGCCGAGCCCAATGAGCCGGTTCAACCCGGCACGCTGTACATCTGCCCCGGCGCGCAACACCTGCGCATCACTCCGACGGGCCGCATCCAACTCGACAGCACTTCCGGCCGCATCAACGGCTATTTACCGAATATCGATGTCACCATGGAAACCGCCGCGGCCTATGCCGGCGCAATGACCATCGGTGTCGTATTAACCGGGATGGGCAATGACGGCGCTGCAGGCGCAAAAGCCGTCCGCAACGCCGGCGGGCTGGTCATCGCCCAGGACGAGGCCACCTCCGTGATCTTCGGGATGCCCGCCGAAGCCATCAAAGCCGCCAACGTCGAGCAGGTCCTGCCGCTTGACGACATCTACGCCGCCATCGAAAAGCGCGTGATTAACATCTGCAAAGCTACGCCGGCGGGAACCCCGACTCCGGTCGGAGGAAGATAATGCGCCTACTCGCACCCACAAAATCACAACCTGTTCGCACCGAGCAGATCATTCTGTTCCGCGTCAGCGGCCAACTCTTCGCCGTCTCGTCGGCGTCGGTAAAAGAAGTCCGCAGCGTAGACACTCTATCCGGCGCAGCCAAGGAAATCGCACAAGCTGGGCTCCGCAAAGTCCGCCACATCGTGCAGCGCGGCGAACACTCTCTCTACGTCGTGAACGGCGCCATGCATTTCGGCCTGCCACCATACGCGCCTGCATTGGTGTTCGTCCTCCGCCACACGCGCACTGCCCTGTTAGTCGATGGCATCGAGAAAATGACCACCATGACGCGCCTGCAAGCCCTCCCGCAAGCTTTCTGCAACGACGAGCGCGACTGGTACCGCGGCGTAACCGCCATAGACCAAACGGTCGTCCCGGTAGTAAAGCCCGAAGGCTTCCTGACCCCAGACGAACTCTTCCTCCTGGACTCGTCGCTGCAGTCGAATGGGTCCGCGGGTTCAGACTCAACCATCCCAGACGAGTCCCCAAGCGAAGCCATCCTATTGGAGTCCTCGTCAAACGTTCCCGTGAACTCCGAACCGGGTGCCGCACCCTTCGGTTTTAAGGGTGCGGGTTTAGATCCAACGTCCACCACCATCGACCCAGCGAGCCTCCCCCGATGAGCCCGCAAACCCAAACCGATTCCGAATCCTTCGTCCTACTCCGCCTGGCCGAGCGCCGTTTCGCCGTAGCCGCGGGCGACATTGCCGAACTCGTGGCCCCAAGTCGCATCTTCCGATTCCCGCACCACACGAAAGAAATTGAGGGTGTAATCCTCCGCCGCGGCCGCATAGTCCCAGTCTGCGACGTAGCCGCCAGATTAATCGGCAAGAGCCTCCTCTCCCGCCGCTTCTATCTGATCGCCCAGCGCCGCTACACCAACGGCACGGAATGGATCGCTCTTCCAGTCACTGGGGATTGCGAACTGATCTTCGCGGAAATGATTCCGGCAAGCGAAGCCGACCTCCCGCACGTGTCTGGCTGGCTCTCGCACGATGGCGATGTCATCGAAGTCCTCAATCTCAACGCGTTGACTCCCGGGCCAAATCCCACGATTCTCGCAGCGCCCACCGAAGCCCTCCAGCAGGAGGCGCTCTCATGATCGAACCAGGCCGCGTAGCAAAAATCCTGCTGATCGACAGCAACGTCTATTTCTCCAAGCGCCTAAGCGACGCGCTGAAACGCGAAGGCTTTGAAGTCGTTTCCAGCACACAACCCGCATTCGCGCTGACCACCCTTGAGTACGACATGCCAACCGCCGTAGTGTGCGCCACCAACATGCGCGAAATGGGCGCGCTGGAAATCGCTAAAATCATCCACGCCGACCCCAAAAATGTCGCGCTCCCCATCATCGCTCTCGGCGACGGCAGCCAGCGCGCTCTGATGGAAGCCTTCCAGGCCGGCTGCGATGACTACATCGATCGCGGGCGGCAGCCAGCCGTGATCGCCACTCACATTCGCAACATCATCATCAGCAAAGCCGAAGGCTTTCAGCCCACGCAAATGCTCGCCCAGGCCGACACCAGCCTCAGCGGCAGCCTCTCGCATCACGACCTTCCCGGCGTGCTCCAGATGCTCGGCCACGCCCGACAGACCGGCGCGCTGCACATCAACGCCGCAGCCGCCGATGCGGTCCTGTTCTTCGACGCCGGCACCATCACCCACGCCGAATGCGGCAACCTGTTCGGCGACGAAGCGGTAATCCACATCGTCAAAAGCTGCGTCCAAGGCGGTACCGGAGTCTACAAATTTGTCTACGGCGCCACTTCTGCTCAACAAACCGTGCTGCGGTCCGCCACGGACCTGATGCTCGACGCCATGCGCGAGTACGACGAAAACGCGAACAACGCAACGATTGAAGATGATGGGAAGGGGACGCCCGCGCTCGACGCTTTAGGAAGCACAGACACTTTTGCTTGCCCTGAGCCCGGAAGGGCCTATGCCGCCCCCAACGAAGGCGCCGAGTGCACCCGAGAAGCAGAGTCTCCCGAGGCGGAAGACACAGTAGGCCTCTTCACCAACAATCCTGATGCCTCAGTGCAAGAAACCTCAGTTCAAGACGCCTCGGTGCAAGACGCGCCCGTGCAAGAGAACACTACGCCCGAACACGAATTTCACGAACACGAGTCGCACGAAAGCGCGGCGGCCGACAACTCAACGGCCGACATCACACCGCACGAAAATTCTGAAGTCGACAGAATCTTAAGCGAACTTGCCGATCAACATCGTCTATCCGAAGAAAATTTAGCCGACAAGGAAGCGCTATGAGCGAACTAATGTCCGTTCCACAACTCACCGACGCCCCGGCAAAACGCACGCCTACCGTCTATTTCATCGACGACTCCGCGACCATGCGCGAAGTCATCAAGATCGCTTTCCGCCGCGAGAACTTCAACGTCATCGCCTGCGCCGACGCCGCTTCCGCGCTCGCGCAGTTCGAGCAGAATCCCCCCGACGCGGTCATCACCGACGTGATCATGCCGGATCAGGACGGCTACTCGGTCTGCACCCAAATCAAGCAGCACGCGCAATTTGGACACATCCCGGTAGTGTTGATGTCCGGCGTGGTCAACAAGACCGTGGCCGACAAAGCAGTGTCTGTCCGCGCCGACGAATTAATCCGCAAGCCGTTTCAGCCGCAAGAATTAATCGGCCGCGTAAAAGCTCTGCTGAATCCGAAGCCAGCAAGTCCGGCGCCGTCCGCGACGGATCGCCCGGCGGCGCCAAGCATTCCCGGGATTCACAGCATCCCTGGCGTTCCCAATGTCTCCCATGCCCCTAGCGCCGCAAACTCGCTGAGCAGCCTGTTCGCGCCAGCGACGCCTCCGCCACCCGGGCCAACACACGCCACGCCGCAGCCGCACGCCTCCGAACAACGTGTCCCGGAATCCGCTTGGCCCCGAGCGCTGGCCGAAGCCTTCACGCCGCGCCCCACGTCACCGGCATCCACTGCGCTACCAAATTTTCCGCCCGCGCAGCAGCATCCTAGCCAGCACGCCAGCCAGCCCGCTCATGCCGGCCAGCCAGCGCAACCGCCAGTTCACGCGCCCGCCCGCACGGTACCCAGCGGCGACGCTCAAAAACTTCGCGCCGAAGTCGCGCGGCTCGAACTGCTCGTCAAGAAGCTCCAAACCGAGCTCCAAATCGAACGCCAATACAACCAAGCGCTAGAATCGCAAATCCACGACCTGACGCACACCGAATAGCTTCCGGGTAGCACAGACACTCTTGTCTGTGTCCCCGAAATCCGCGCCCAAGTTTGTTACGAAGGCTTTGCGCTGTCTCCAACTGGGACGCATATTCACAAAGCCGCGCGCGCCCACGTCCCTTCCACTCTTCAAACGAGTCTTCAGTTTGTTCTCGTCTGCGCCTCGTAAATGTCCGCTGAGAGTGCTCTAAAGGCCGCGACTTTGACGTTTCATCCCACAGGCCGCCATCACCACCCGCTATCCTCGCACGAAAAATAGGATCCGCTACTCCGCGCCGATCTTGCCGCTACTCCGCAACCCCTCCAACCAACGCCGAGCCTTCCCCGCCTCCGGCCGATCTCCGTGCTCCCGCAAAAACGCCCGCAGAGTCTGCGCCGCCTCCTCATACTGCCCCACGGCCGTTAAAGCCTGCGCCACCAGCAAGGCGATCTCCGGCGCCTTGCCCTTCGATTCCGCCAGAGCCGCCTGTGCGCTCTTCAACGCCTCTTCATACCGCGCGCTCTGGTAATACGCTTTGGTTAGCGCCCAATGCGCCTCGAACCCAACGCCCGCATCCAACGACAGCGATTTCTCAAGCGGGATAATCGCCGCGTCATACTTCCCCTGGTCCTCAAGCGCCATGCCCAGCGCCGCAAATGCCCGCGCATGATTCGGATCAACCTGCGTCGCCTTCTGCAACGCGCTCTGCGCCTGCTCCCAATTCCGCTGCTTCAAATACAAAACGCCTTGCACGTAGAGCACGTCGGGATGCCCAGGCGCCAGCCGCGCGGCATCGCCCACGAACTTCTCTGCGTCCCGCAACTTGTCCTCGCTGAGCGCCCGCAATCCCTTGTCGAACGACTCCCTGGCCTTCGGCGCGAGTACAGGTTTCCCTGGCACACCCACAATATTTTCCCCAACACGCTCTCGCCGCAGATACACGTCCACTTGTGTCCTGACTGGCTCGCGCACCGACACATCCTTTTGCACGCTCTGGTATCCCGGAAGTTGCACAGTGACGGTGAATTCACCAAGACTGGTCACCACGAATTGCAAGCGCCCCTGCGAAGTCGCGCCCTCACCACTGGGAATCGATCCCTCGCGATAAAGTCTCACGGTAGCCGGCGCGGAGATTGGCTGCCCTTCAGCGTCGCGCACCATCACGGTGATCTCCGCTCCATTTCCGAAGAATTCTTTCGATTCGCTACCGCTATCCTGGCACTGAGCCGGACCCGCTCCAGCCAAGACACAAGCGATTCCTACCATCAGTGGCCATCGCAAAACGCTCCGCCACGAACACGTTTCGCTAAAACGATTGCGGGCGCCGGGCGTGAATCGACCGGCCTCAAAACAATCACGGGCGACATGTAAAGGCGTAGCGCCGCGAAGCCTGACACCCCACCGCGTAACGGAGCGAGGTGTGAATAGAGATTTGACCTGTTTCCTGGCCCGGGTGAAATAAAGCATGAGGGCCTCGACGAAATTGCCGCGAGCCTAGTCCCCCGGATCAATCGCGTCAAGCAAAAATGATTTCACCGCGCCACCGCTCAATGGGCTCGAATGGCGCTCGCTCCAAGCCGGAAGCAGGATCTCTCCCGCAGCCCCATCTACGCAGGGTTCCCTCAGCGTAGGGGTTGGCCCGTCGCAGGGTTGCGTCGGCGAAAGGTTGCACCTAAGCACAGGGCGGTCCGTTTCCTCCAAACTCTCGGCAAATCCGAGGTAGCATTGCTTCACCCACCCTTCCCCAGAAAAGGGGACACCCATGCAGCCAATCGAACGCCGCCGTGAACCCAGAGTACCGTTTTCCGCGGACGCGGAAATCCTGGACGAGCAAGACGATTCCCGTACACGATCCCGAGTCCGTGACCTTAGCCTGGGCGGCTGCTACGTGGAAATGAACGATCCTTTCCCTCCCGGCAAGAACGTTCTGATCGAGATCTATACCGGGACGGAATTTCTGGAAACTCACGCCACGGTGGCCTTCCTTGAGCCACATCAAGGCATGGGCCTTACCTTCAGCGTGATGCAGCCGTTCTTCGCCGACGTGCTCAACAAATGGCTAGCGCAAGCCACACTCGGGCCGACACATTGAAGCTCGTCGCAATGACCTGTATCTCTTTGGCCCGCAACAGCGTAGAGTGAAGACTCCCACTTAGAAGCGAAATCGGAATCACTCGAAAGCCCTACGAAAGCAGGATTAATGACGAGCCCAACGGTCTACCGGTGGCAGACGCCCTACGACTCCGCAGTCCTGGAGATGGACCTGACCCTGATCCCCTCGCGCGTCAAAGCAGCCCTCGGAGCCATTGAAGAGCGCCTGCGCAGTTGCATCGAGTACGGGAGTCCCGAACATCGAGCCATCGAAGACGCCCGCCGATCCCTGGCGACGTTAACCCGCAAGCGTAAGTAGTGGTGAATGTCGCTCCGGCCATCCTGAGCCGCTAGAACGGACGATACGTCCGTCCGTTCTTCGGATTTTCAGTGTTAACTCCTCTGCCACCCTACCCCCCGGTTTTTTGTAAGTATTCATTCCAGAGAGTTTGAAGTTCTTTAGAATCAATACTTGCATAAGTGTGGATTCTAAGGGCTTTAGCGGTCGGATTATTTTGGCCGAAAAGTGACTGCCCACGGGGTGCGGATTTTGAAGGAAGCAGATAGACCGTACTGAAGACGGACATGGTTTGCGGGACGCGGCGAAAGAATCGTGCCGAACTATGCATACCATTATACCATATTGGTACAGTATGTCAAGGATTACCTGGCGGCAATGTTCAATCCTAGCTCTCGCCGCAAATAGACGACGAAATAGCGGGCCCGACGCTATTGGTTATTCGGTTTGCGAGGAGGCGTTTGGCGCTGGTCCTGGATCGCCAGGGCGTCGGGTCGCTCGGAGTCAGAGACATTCTTGGCCGAAGTGACTTGCAGTATCGGCTGTGTGTGCTTCTTGTTCGCGGCCTGCGCCGAGGGTGCGACAGGCGGCTTGGCCTTTGGCGCCAGAACTTTGGCGGCAGGGGCGGGAGTCGCGGAGTAAGCTACCTCGAAGTTATCCGGGGCGGCGTCGGCTTGGGCGCGGGATTGCGGTGCCAGCGCCAGAGTTATGCCCAGACCCGCTAAGGGCATCCACATCCTCGGTTCGCAGAAAAGCTTCATGACGATCCTCTGCTTTCTTTGACGCTCGCTTTGTCTCTTGACCCAGACAGCGACAGATTTCGCTACCTTAGGTACGAAATTGCAGCCCGCTGAATGGAATGATTTTGACGTGCTGCCGCGTGTGAGCCGATAGAGCAGGAGTACTACAATGTTCTGCTCTACAACTGTACGGGCGTGCAGGTACGGAGAATGCGTGCGAGGCCGGACGAATGCTGACAGGCTGAACAGGCTGCGGAAAAAATGCAACAAAACGAGGAAAAAGCTTCCTTCAGGGGGCCCTTCGTTCCTCAGGGTAAACTGAAGCCCGTTGAGTGCACGCAGTCTTACGTCGGCGCCCTTCGAGGCTCAGGATGAACTAAAGCACCGACCTCCTAAAGGAAAAGACTTTTCCAGCAGCGTGTGAAGCCTGTGCCACAGACCTCTTGTGTTAACCTTCCTGATTCTTAGTCCATGTCTCTAACCGAGTTCTGCGCTGCGGGCCAAACGGTTAAATTGGAGGGCATGTGAAAGACCAGCACGAAGCGGAAAAGCGAACTGTTGGGGAGGCGGCCCTGCGTTGGGTCCGAAGCGGGATGCGGCTCGGTTTAGGGAGTGGTACGACTTCTCATTGGTTCATCAAGGAACTAGGTGAGAGGGTGCGGCGAGGCGAGTTGAACGTGGAAGGCATCGCCACGTCCCGGGACAGCGAGGAACTCGCCCGTGAGTGCGGCATTCCTCTGATTACGCCGCGCCAGGGGCTGGTGCTCGATTTGGATCTAGACGGGGCCGACGAGATCGCTCCCGACCTGAGTTTGACCAAAGGAGGAGGAGGCGCTCTGCTCCGAGAGAAGGTGGTAGCGAGGGCCTCTCGCTATTTCCTGGTTCTTGCCGATGCCTCGAAACTGGTCCAGATGTTGGGAGCTTTTCCCTTGCCGGTCGAGGTTATTCCCTTCACGGTGCCCTGGGTGATGGATGAGATTGTCAAGATCGGCGGCAATCCGGTTCTCAGAATGAAGCCAGACTCAGGGTCAGAGCCCTATTTGACAGATCAGCAGAATTACATTCTGGATAGCAAGTTCGAACCCATCGAGTCTCCGGCTGATCTGGCGTCGCGGTTGGAAAAGATACCGGGTATCGCAGAGCACGGGCTCTTCCTGGGGTACGCGAATTCGGCCCTGATCGCCCGGGGTTCCGAGGTATTGGTTTTGCGACCCAATGTTGGCCCGGAACCGATCGACAAATTTCAAACCCTTCCTTAGCAGGGAGACTCCCCGTCGAGTGACGGCGACGCGCTTCCTTCCCTTCCGGCCGGGCCCGCCGCGGACGACGGCCGCTACTGGGGACTCGGACTAGTGCGCGCGGTTGCGGGTGGAAAATCCGCGAGCAAACCCATTTCCTGGTAGATGGGTCGCATGACTGCGTTGACTTTCGGTAGCTTGAGCGCGAACCAAAACGAACCGGCTACGCAGAACGATGCTGGGAGGCCCCTTGATTCTCTTCGGCCTGTCGCATACGTTGTGGCTATCGCTGACAATGATGGTCTTCGGGTTGATGCAGTGCGCGTCGGCCAGCAATACCAAACGCGAGGGACTACCTGAACGGAAAGATGCCTTGGTATCAGCTTGGGGGCGAATTTCAGGGGACACAGACCCTTCGATGCTCAGGGTGAACAAGAGTGTCTGTGCTACCCAGACTTAGTACTTGATTGACCACAATCCGGGCCAGATATGTAACCAACCCGGTGGCGGCAAACGTCATCCTATAGGGGTTGTGGATGGAGAGGCTTGGTCTGTTTCACAACATGGACCTAAGCAAGAGTAGGGCCAGAAAGAGTAAGGTCGGGACCTAGGGCCAGGTATCGTGAACCCCAAGAAAAAGAGCTTCGACAACAGAACTTTTCGCCGAGTCGTTTGGAGGCCGGTCTTTGGCCGAGGGTTCTGGCCCCATTTGACCTTAGGCATCCTGCTGCTTTGCGATTTTTCGATTCAAGCACAGCCTTCAGTGGCTCAGGGTTCACGGGCGTTTGACGTGGGCGCAGCGCAGCGCGGCCTGGCTAACACTACCGGAGCATCGGAAACCGCTCGCGAGCAGGCGCCGGAGCCACAAATGGCGGGAACCATCAGCGGGATGGTTGTGGACCGAACGGGAGCTATCGTCGTTGGGGCTCGCGTCAGGCTTACGCGTGAAAATCAAACCCTAGAAGCGGTATCCGATGGCGACGGGCGATTCTCGTTTGCCGACATCGCCCCGGGGCCATTCGAGCTCACTACATCGTCGGAGGGCTTCGCGACGAATAGATATTCGGGAACTCTGCAATCAGGGCAAAACTGCGTTGTGGCCCCGATTGCGCTCGTGGTTGCCGCCGCGTCCACGGAGGTGCAGGTTGCCCTCTCACCGACCGAGGTGGCCGAGGCGGAGATTAAGGACGAGGAGAAACAGCGCATCCTCGGGTTCGTTCCAAATTTCTATGTGACCTATGACCCTGCGGCAGCTCCTCTCCGACCGAAACAAAAGTTCGAGCTTGCGTGGAAAGCCACCATCGACCCGGTTAACTTTGGCCTGAACGGGGTCGTTGCCGGAATTGAGCAGGCGAGCGATGATTTCAGCGGGTACGGGCAAGGCGCCCAGGGGTATGCGAAGCGCTACGGGGCCGGCTACGCTGATCTTGTTACCAGTACGTTTATCGGCGGCGCGGTGCTGCCGTCACTTTTCAAGCAAGATCCGCGCTATTTTTACAAGGGGACCGGCACCAAAAAATCGCGGGTTTTCTATGCGATCGCCATGTCCGTAATCTGCAAAGGCGACAATGGACATTGGCAGGCAAACTACTCCGCCATCATGGGCGGACTCGCTGCAGGCGGCCTCTCGAATCTTTACTATCCCGACACGGACCGCAACGGAGTAGCCTTTGCGTTCGAAAACGCATTGATCGGAATTGGCACGACGGCCGCCGCGAATCTTCTTCAAGAATTTGTCATCCGGAAGTTGACACCTCACGCCCCAAGCTACGCTCCCGTGAATCCTAACGGGCGATAGGCAGGGGTCCCACCCTTTCCGCCACGAGCAGAAGGATGCCGCAGCTGTCACTGATCGTGGTATACGTTTGCGTGGATTTAGGAGACCTCTTGCGGTGTGCCGGCGTCGCTGCTCTACTTTACAGTCGAGTCATGGCAGTTGGATGCGATAGAGGTTGCGGCGAGTGTCCTGGCGAGTGTACGAGTAGACGGAAACGCTCCAGGCGGAATCAATCAGTTTAGGAAGCACAGCTGTGGGTTTCGCGTTGGTGAGGTCTTCGATTCCCGAGAATCCGGCCGGTGGCAGTTTTGGCAGGCCCGAGTCATGGAGCACGGGCAAGACATAGGTAGACTCGGACAGCGTTGGGAAGTCGAGATACACGAATTTGCCGGTGGCGTCCCAGGTAAACAGGCAGTAGCCCTGGCACAGCGGCACTGACCTGCTACCGTCGACGGCGAACGCCCTGAGCCCAGCCGGCTGCCCTGGATCGGGGCTGGGCGCGCCTGCGACAAACCAGCGGCCGTCCGGCGAAAGTGTGTGGGCGGTCAGCGCACGTTGCGGGGTGATCTTGTGGCGGCCGGTGCCATCGATCTTCATGCGATAGAGAAAGTGCCCACCGCCTTCGATAACCTGGAAAATCAGGTCGCCATCCGGCAGAAAATGGGGAGAGTCCTCGGTTGGCGTGGAGGAGATACGAGCTGGCGAAGAGCGATGATCGCTTGGAGCAACCCACAGGCTGGATCTGCCGCCATGGTCATCCACGGCAAAAGCGACTAGTTTGCCATCGCGCGAAACCGAGTAGCTCGCCATGGAGTAACCCGGTACGACTCTCTGGACTTTTCCAGAAGCAAGGTCGTGAACCCACAGCTCGTAACCGTGGGTCTGCCCGTTGGCCATCAGAAAATAAATCCGGGCTCCGTCCGGAGAAAACGAAGCCCCGTAGGCGCTGCCCTCCGAGGAAAGCTGGTGGTCCCCATCCTTGTCGTGGAGCCAAACGGTATTGTCCTGCGAGCCGACGGAGGTAATCAGCGATTTGCCGTCGGGAGCCATGGCTATGCCCTCCTGCGAGGTTGGGCCGTGAGTCAGTTGTTCGAGTTCCCCGTCGGGGAAACGCTGTCGCCAGATGTGATATTTGTCGGTCATCAGGCTGAGGTAGACCCATTTGCCATCGGGAGACCAGGCACCTGAAATGCAGATGTCGTCGGGGGGACCTACCGCGCGGGATTCGCCCGCACCCCGGAATGGAACAACGCGGCAGGGCAAAAGGTCGCCTCGGTCGCTCATTTCCACGACCAGCATCGATTGTCCATCAGGGGAAAGATACGAATGATGGGCCATGCTGCGCTCGCCGGGAGGTGCGTAGACGAGACGTGACTGTCCGCGCCCTTCGTCGGTCGTAACCACCGCCATGTGTAGGCCTTGCTGAATTTCAGAAAACAGGAGTCGCTTGCCGTCTTCAATCCATGTCAGAGACGAAGCATTCGGGAGCAGTACGTGAGGGTCCCCGCCCAGAACCGGTACTTCCCAGGTGTCAAATGGCCCAGCGGTACCGTACACGACGCGTGAGTTATCGGGCGAGAAAGTGGGGCTCAATTTGCGCGTGGCATCGCGGGTCAGTTGGACAGGCTGGCCGTCTGGCAGAAACTTCACATAAATCTGGCCGGGGCCAAAGAACGAATCACTACCGCGGATGAATGCAAGCATGCGTCCGTCCCCGGAGAGCGCCGGGTAAACGGCGGAGTCGGTAAAGAAGGTCAGCTGTTCCCACTCTTTACTAGGAGCAGGATTGTTACGAGACGCGCGCTCGATGAGAAACGCGGCGGCCCCGAGCCCCACCAGCAAGACTGCAGCCCCAACGTAGTAGATCTTTCGCCGCGACGGCTTTGGCCGGTTGTCCGAATTCGCGAGTGGCGGCACAAGCTCCACTTGACGCATTTCACCGGAAGGAGCAACCGGCGAGCGCCCGGAACTGGTGTCACGTCGAAGCCTCTGTAATTCGGCGCGTAAGTCGGATGCGTGCTGGTAGCGAAGATCGCGATCTTTCTCGAGCGCCCGATTGATGATTTCCTCCAGCTTGGCAGGCAGATCGGGGTTCAGACGCACGGGGGCGACTGGCTGTCGATTGAGGATCGCTTCGCAAATGACTCCGGAAGCATCTCCGCGAAACGGCAACGTGCCCGTGGCCATCTGGTAGAGCACCACCCCGAAGGAGAACAGGTCTGTCCGGGCGTCGAGTTCCTTGCCGCGCACTTGCTCGGGCGACATATAGGCGACGGTGCCGAGCGCGGTGCCGGGACTGGTCAGCAATTCTTCCGCGGTTGCGGTTGCCGTGATTGAGAAACCATCGACGAGGCACGAGAGTTTGGCTAAGCCAAAGTCGAGAATCTTGGCATGACCACGCTTGGTTACGAATATATTCGCGGGCTTGATGTCGCGATGAATGATGCCCTCGGAGTGGGCGGCGTCGAGAGCGTCGGCAATCTCGATGGCCAGCGAGAGTAGCGTCTCCACCTCCATCGGACGGCTGCCGATGCGGTGCCGGAGGGTGTCGCCGTCGAGATATTCCATAGCGATGAACGCTTGATCTTTGTCCTCACCAACGTCGTAAATCGTGCAGATGTTGGGATGATTCAGGGACGAGGCCGCTTTGGCTTCCCGGCGGAAGCGGCTCAGAGTTTGCGTGTCTCTGGCGACATCGTCGGGTAAAAACTTGAGCGCGACAAAACGATCCAGGCGCGTGTCCTGGGCCTTGTAGACAACGCCCATACCTCCGCCACCCAGCTTTTCAAGGATGCGGTAATGAGAGATGGTGTGGCCGATGAGAGAGGAGGAATCCGGCATTACGCGCTCATCTTAGGTTCTGTCCGAAAGCAAGTCAACGAACGCAACGCTGGGGATACCGTCGAAAACCTGTCCCAGCGACTAGTTGACGCTCCATCCTTGATTCAGTAGCCTCATGCGCGGCCCCTGAGAGCGGCAAGCGAACGCCGGAGTCGGCACGAGAAAGGATGGACTTCGATGGCTGAGAAACCCGGCAGCGCGATATCGAGGCGAGAGTTTGCGCGGCGCGCCGCGCTAGCTTCGGCGATCGGTTCGGCGGTGGTGTCGATCGGACCGACTGGCGCTGTCGGCGCTGCGATCGCTCCGACGGCGACGCAGCCGCCGGAGTCTGGGAACCAGGCTCCGACCCCGCCTTCAGCAGCTGCTCAGACGCCGCTTCCTGCGAACATGCCGAGGCTTTCGGCGGAAAGTCAGGCCGAAGCGGATGCACGGTTTCAGGCGATTCTCGCGCAGTACGGCGGCCGTTTCTCGGAAGAACAGAAGACCGATCTCCACCGGCTTTGCATCTTGGCGCAGCCCCCGCTGGACCGTTTGCGCGCCTATCCGGTGCAAAACGGAGACGGCACCGCTTTGTACCTGAAGCCGCTGTTCGAACGCGAAAAGAAGCCGAAGCCACCCTCCACTTCACAACCCGGCGCCGCAAGACCAGCTGCGGCTGCACCCGCGGCCGCATCCGGCGCCGCGAAAAAACCCTGAGGGAAATGGCGGATGCCCACCGAGGAACTCTTTTACCTGCCGATTACGGAGCTGGCCAAGCGGATCGAGACGAAACAAGTCTCGCCCGTGGAGCTGACGCAGCTTTACCTCAAGCGGAGTGAGAAATTTGGCGAGCGACTGAACGCTTACGCGCGGCTTACCCCGGAGATTGCTCTGGCACAGGCGGAGGCCGCGGAAAAAGACATTCGACGCGGGCACTATCGCGGGCCGCTGCACGGAATTCCTTACGCTGCTAAGGACCTGCTCGCCGTGAAGGGCGTGCCTACTACTTGGGGCGCGAAGCCTTATGCGAATCAGGTCTTGGACTACGACGCTACCGTTATCGAACATTTGAATCGTGCCGGGGCGGTGCTACTCGGCAAGGCTTCGATGATCGAGCTGGCGGGTGGAATGAACTACCGCTTTGCGTCAGCGTCGCTGCAGGGAGAGGCGAAAAATCCTTGGGACACGTCTTGCTGGACATGCGGGTCGTCGTCCGGCTCGGGAGCGATCGTAGCCGCGGGGCTTGCGGCGTTTGCCATCGGCACCGAGACTTGGGGATCGATCATCTGCCCTTCGGCGTTTTGCGGAATCAGCGGGCTGCGGCCCACGTACGGGCGCGTGAGCCGGTATGGGGCTATGGCACTGGCGCCTTCGATGGACAAGATTGGGCCGATGGCACGCTCAACGGAAGACTGCGCACGCATTTTCGCGGTGCTGGCGGGACACGATCCCAAGGATCATGGGACCTTGGCCGTGGACAAGGCCGCGTTCACGTATTCGCCGTCGATGGAGTTGAAGACGAGGTCGCTAACCGTCGGCTGGCTCACCAATGCATGGAAAACGATGGACCCCGCCGTAGCGAAAATTGCCGACGCTACCGAAAAGTCTTTGCGGAAGACTTTTCCGGTTGTCCATCACGTGGCGCTGCCTCAGGGGCCTTGGGACGACGCCGGGAACGTCATCATGGGGATCGAAGGGGCGGCTTCTTTCCGTGGTTTGATTGGCAGCGGGCAGGTTAGCGAACTGGCGGACCCGCTCGGACAGATTAATGGGTATGTCAACGAGCGGATCTCCGGCGCGGATTATATGCAGGCGTCGCGGGTGCGCGAGATTCTGCAGAAAAAGATGGCGGACTTGTTCGACTCGTTTGATGTGCTGGCGACCGTGTCGCAGCCCTTGCCCGCTACGCCGTTGGATTTCAATCTCGAGACTGGACTTTCCTTTCCCGATCCTTTGGGCGCTATTGGGAATCTTTGTGGATTGCCGGCTTTGTCGGTTCCCTGCGGATTTACGGAGAAGCATTTGCCGGTTGGCTTGCAGTTCGTTGCGCGCGCCGGGGACGATTTCGGGGTGATTCTGGCGGGGCGGACATTTCAATCGCACACGGACTGGCACCGGCGGCATCCGAGGCTGGCTTGAAAACACTTTTATGTTCCGCGGGAACAGTGCGGGGTTTCATACGGGACACAGGCAAGAATGCCTGTGCTACTTTCGGGCGACGCCTAGGACCTCGCGGACTGCTCGGAGGAGGGCGCCCCGGTTGAACGGCTTGGTGAGGATACGCACCGACGATCCGGATTGCGCGGCTTCGGTCGCGGCATGTTCGCTGTAGCCGGACATGAAAATCACGCCGAGGCCCGCATGTGCTTGTTGCAGCAGGGCTGCTAATTGCTGGCCGGTCATTCCCGGCATGACGAGGTCGGTGACGAGCAGATCGATTTCGGCGGAGTGTTCGGCGGCGAGCTTGAGAGCTTCCTGGCCGTTGCGCGCTTCAATCACGGTGTAGCCGGAGGCTTCGAGAAATTCGCGGGCGAGTTCGCGAACGTCGGATTCGTCCTCCGCGAGCAGCACGGTTTCGGTGCCGCGGGGCGCTTCCGCCAAGGGCTTCGCCGGTCCGGTTCCTTCGACCGGCTGATCGACGCGGGGCAGATAAATTTTGAAGGAAGTTCCTTTGCCGACTTCGCTGTAGACCCAAACGAAGCCGCCGCTTTGTTTCACCACGCCGTACACCGTGGAAAGTCCCAGGCCGGTACCCTTGCCTTGTTCCTTGGTGGTGAAGAATGGTTCGAAGATGCGCGCCTGCGTCTCGGCATCCATGCCCGTGCCGGTGTCGCTGACCGCGAGGAGGACGTAGTTCCCAGGCTGGACGATGGGTCGCGCGTTGCTGTAGGCGCGATCGAGTTCGGCGTTCGATGTTTCGATGAGCAGCCGGCCGCCGCCGGGCATAGCATCGCGCGCATTGACGGCGAGGTTCATAATAACCTGTTCCATCTGGCTGGCGTCGGCGCGGATGGCGCCGAGATTAGGCGAGGTGCGGATAACGAGCTCGACGTCTTCGCCGATCAATCGGGGAATCAACTTCCCCATCTCCTCGACGACGTTGTTAAGGCTCATCACGCGCGGCTGCAGCACTTGCATGCGGCTGAAGGCGAGAAGCTGCCGGGTGAGCGACGCGGCGCGGTCGGCGGCGCGATCGATCAGTTCGATTTTTCGCGCCGAATGATCGCCCGGGGGCAACGCGTTCAGCAGCAGCTCGGTATGACCCTTGATCACCATCAGAAGATTGTTGAAGTCGTGGGCGACGCCGCCGGCGAGGCGGCCGACCGCTTCCATTTTTTGTGCCTGGCGAAGCTGCTCTTCGAGCAACTGGCGCTCGCCTACGTCCTGGGCGACGACCAGGTGCACGGCGCGTCCGGCGTATTCCAACTGGTGAGCGATGATTTCGGCGTCGATGATTTTTCCGTCTTTGTGCTTATGTTTCCAATGTGCTTTGTACTGTTCGTCCTGCTTAGTATGTCTTAGGCATTCGCGGAAGGCGGCGTGTTCACTTTCGGGGCGAATGTCCAGGACGGTCATGTTCTCGAATTCTTCGGCCGAATAACCGTATTGGCGCACGGCTGCATCGTTCACCTGTAGAAAGCGAAGAGTTTCGCTGTCGAAGACCCAGGTGGGGAGTGGGTTGTGGTTGAAAAGGAGGCGAAACATAAATGCGCTCTTCACCAACGCGTCTTCGGAGCTACGGCGTTCGATGGCCAGGGCGATGTGACCGCCCACGGAATCCAGAAATTCGAGATCGCGAATGTCGTAGGCTTTCTCATTCTTGTAGTGCTGGACGACGAGCACTCCGATGGTGGCGGTAGGAGTTTTCAGCGGGACACCGAGCCACGCTGGCGAGGGTGATCCCACGAGTTCGACTTCATCGCGAGCGGCGAGGCGGTCGAATTCCGATTGCGGAATCAGCATGGCTCGCCCGGTCCGAAAGACGAAAGCGGTGCAGGTGCGGCTTACTTTTTGTGGAGCAGGCGGCGGATCGAACTCGTCCGCGAAGAACGGGAATTGGAACGTATCGGTCTCCGGATCATGAAGAGCGACGAAGCAGTTCTCCGCGTGCAGAACTTTTTTGAGCGACTGGTGGATGCTGAGAAGCAATTGGTCCAGGTTTGCGGTTTGATTCAGGGCGTGGACGATATCGGAGATGACCTGGCGCTCTTCCTGCATGCGCTGCAGGTCGGTGACATCGAGAAAGCTGACTGCGATCGCCTCGACGCCGGGATAGCGCAAATGGTTCTGGGCGGAAACGTCAAACCAACGCCACAAGCCGTCTTTGCGTTGGAGGCGGCAGCGGGCGTTGAACCAGGAGCCCGGCGATTCACTCAATTGTTGAAGGCGAGCGCGCGCAGACGATTGTTGGTCGGGATGCAGCAAGTTGACGATAGGCTTCCCGACCAGATCGCCGGAGAAATAACCGAGAACGCGTCCAAACCCTTCATTTGCATAGAGAACCGAGCCGTCGCTGTCGAGAAGAGCAAGGAGTTCGCGCGTCGATCCCAGCAACGAAGAAAGTTGCTCGGGGCTCAACATGAGTTGCTCGGAAGAGAGGCGCTGTGACATGTGGACGTTGCGTGCAAAGCGGCCCGCAAACAAAGGATCGCGGGCAGCGGTGAATCCGGCAGCCTCCGCTGAAGATTCTCGTGCTACAACGACCGCATCGAAACGGGCCGAGGAAACGTGATGGGAATAGGATAAGTTAAACCGCTCAACGAAATGACCGGCAAGTACGAGGGTGCCGCGAAAAAATGACTGTACCAAAGGACAGGGGGTGGCTCGATTGTCCGGGGCTTTCTAGGCTGGTGCGGGCGTGCTACGCTCGGCGGCAGCCGAGCGCGGTCTTCGAGATCAATTCAAAACGGCGGGTACCCGCTGAGGAGGCAATGGCGCGATGCATTCGATCTGGAAGGACATGTTCGTTATGGGCTTGCCACTTGCGGAGAAGATTTTACGGCCCATCGTGGTGTACGCATTCCTGGTCATCAGCCTGCGACTTTCCGGCAAACGCGAGCTGGTGCAATTGAATCCCTTCGACCTGGTGGTGCTGTTGACGCTGTCGAATACTGTGCAGAACGCGATCATCGGGGACGATAACAGCGTGAGCGGCGGGCTGATCGGGGCCACTTCCCTGCTGGCAGTGAATTATCTGGTCGTCCGTTTTCTTTACAACCACCGAAAGTTGGATCAGTTGGTCGAGGGCAAGGCCGACGTGTTAATCGACAACGGCAAAGTTCGGACGGAACATTTGAAGCGAGAGCTAATCACCATGCAGCAGCTTTCGGCAGCGGCGCGGAAGCAGGGCTTCGATGATTTGTCTGATGTGCGTCAATGCGTGCTGGAGCCAGGAGGAACGCTGACGTTTATCGGGAAGAAACCGGACACCGAGGATGTGCGACATCAGGAGGTGATGAGGAGGTTTGAGATGGTGACCGAAGAACTGGCGAGGTTGCGGAAGAGCCAGGATCCGGCGACCGCGTAGCACTGTGCCGTTCTCGTGAGGGGGATCGCTTTGATCGGACGCAGGCTCGGCCACTATCGGGTAACCGCCGCGATAGGTGCGGGCGGGATGGGTGAAGTCTATCGGGCCGAAGACACCAAGCTGGGCCGCGACGTGGCGCTCAAAGTGTTGCCCGCCCCAATGGCGGGCAATCCCGAATTTCTGGCGCGCTTCAAGAGAGAAGCGCGAGCCGTTGCAGCTTTAAACCACCCACACATCGTGACGATTTACTCCGTCGAGGAAGCGGAAGGCATCCATTTCCTGACGATGGAACTTGTCGAGGGACAGCCGCTCAAGATGATCATCCCCGAGCATGGATTGCCACTGGACCGCATACTCGAAATCGGTGCGGCGCTTGCGGATGCTCTCGCCGCCGCGCACGAGAAAGGAATCGTGCATCGGGACCTGAAGCCCGCGAACATCATGATCACGAAGACGGGTAACCCGAAGGTACTGGACTTTGGCCTCGCCAAGGCGACATCCGCGACGACATCGGGAGACGACACGATGACGTCGGCCGGCTACACAAAGTCCGGCGTAGTGATGGGAACGCCCGCCTACATGGCACCCGAGCAGATCATCGGCAGCACGATCGATCATCGCACGGACATTTTTTCGCTGGGCATCGTGTTGTACGAAATGATGGCAGGTCATCGACCTTTCGAGCAAGGCTCGTCAGCCGAACTGGCCTCGGCAATTCTGCGCGACTTGCCAAGGCCAATGGGCGAATTGCGAGTGGACGTGCCTGAGTTGTTGGAAAGAATCATCCTCCGATGCCTTGAGAAGCGGGCGGCGGACCGATTCCCTTCGGCGCGAGAGTTTCGCCATGCGTTGCAAGGCGTATCCGCAGAGATGCCGCAGGTTCGGAGAACGCCGGCGACGGACTCTGGCACCAGCCGAGCTGAGGAGGGGTTTTGGGTTGCTGTACTGCCGTTCGAATATGGGGGCACCGACGCTGACCTGACAGCTCTCGCCGATGGGTTGACGGAAGATATCGTGACTGGCCTGTCACGATTCTCTTATCTGCGAGTGATCGCGCGCAGTTCGACATCGAAACACGCGCACAAGGCCGCCGATGTACGAGCAATCGGCAAGGAACTCGGGGCGCGCTACGTCATCGAAGGAAACCTTCGACGTGTGGGTTCCAGACTGCGGATCGGTTCCCATCTGGTCGATGCAACTTCGGGTGCTCATCTGTGGGCCGAAACCTACGATCGAAAGTTTCAACCTGAAGAAATGCTTACGCTGCAAGATGACGTCGTAGCACGAATCGTTTCGACGGTGGCGGATACCTACGGAGTGCTCCCTCGGAACATGGGCGAGCTTTTGCGCAACCGCGTCGTAGCGGAGCTCACGCCCTACGAGGCCGTGCTTCGCAGCTTTGCACACTTCCCGCGTCTTTCCCCCGAAGAGCATGCAGCAGCCACAGCCAGTCTGGAACGGGCGATGCACAATGCGCCGGGATACGCGGACGGATGGGCAATGCTCTCGATGCTGGCTAGGGAAGAGTATACGCATGGGTTTAACGTGCGGCCCGATCCGATCGGACGGGCACTAGTGGCTGCACTGCGGGCGGTGGAAATCGCGCCATCGAATCACTTGGCGTACCATGCGCTGGCTTCAGCACAATTCTTTCAACGAGAGATTCCAGCGTTCCGGAATTCGGCGGAGCGGGCCATTGCGCTGAATCCATTGGACGGATTCACAGCCGCCAATATGGGTTTTTTGTTGGCCTATGCCGGGGAATGGGAGCGTGGCTGCGCTCTGGTGGCACACGCGAGGCAGCTCAATCCGCATCATCCGGGATGGTATTGGTTTCCCGACGTCTTTGCGGCTTACCGAAAAAAAGGATTACCGTACCGCGGCGGACTCGCTGCTGAAGGTTAATATGCCCGGGTTCTGGCGAACGAGCTTCGCGTTCGCCGCGGTTTACGGACAGCTTGGCGAACCAGGTTCGGCGGCGAAGGCAGTGAGCGATTTGCTCGCAATCCGGCCAACATTTCCGGCGACCGCGCGCGAGGACCTTGGGAAGTGGTGGGATGCGGAACTCGTTGAACATCTAATCGAAGGCTTGCGCAAGGCTGGGATTGAGATCGCACCGGCGAAGCAGAGAAGTGAGGCCCACGATGCTTGAGTCGAGCAGGATGCGAGAGTTCGCTAAGGCATATACGGCGGCCTGGTGCGGTCAAGTTGCCGCGAGCGTGGCTGCGCATTTCTCGCCGGATGGGTCGCTCAGGATCAACGACGGCGCGCCGGCAATTGGCCGGGTGGCGATCGCAGAAACCGTTCAGTCTTTCATGACCGCGTTTCCGGACCTGCAGGTGGTGATGAATGACATCGTCGTTAATGGCGAGCTTGCGGAATACCATTGGACGCTTACCGGTACGAACGAGCGGCCGGGCGCGAGTGGGCAACGAATTCGCATCAACGGCTTTGAGGAATGGAGGATTGGGGAAGACGGATTGATTGCCGAATCACGCGGCCACTTTGATGCCGAGGAATACCAGCGCCAGCTCGAACGAGGAACCGCACATTGAAGGAATTTGTCGAAGCGACTTAGTTGTGCCTTCGGCTGCGGTGACGTTTGTGAATGATTGAGTGGTGGCGCGAAGTTAGTGTAGCAGGAGGCCGGTGATGGCCAGGATCACTCCTACGGCACCGATGGCTATGCCGCTGAACCAGAAAAAACGCTTCTTGGTTAGCAACGTGATGGAGCAGATGACTAAGCCCATTTCCAGGAACACTTCGCCGGCGTCGAAGCGGTCGGCGCGGCGGCTGACGAGGTCGCGTTCGGTTTCGAGTTCCTCGGCGTTCTTGCGGATTTCCTTTTTGTCGTCGTTGTAGCGTTCAACTTCTTTCTTGTACTTTTCCTGAACCGCTGCGGTCTCTTCCTTTTCTTTTGCAGCGAGCGCGCCGACCATGTCGCCGACCGCTTCCATTTCGTGCATGCGGATGTCTTTCGCCTGATAGTAGCCCCACTGGTCGGTGGCTTTGGCTTGTAGGAGAAGTTCCTCGGTGTGAGCGCGGTGGCCGAGCAGGGTGACGATAGCGCCGAGCACAGCGAGGATGGAGATGGTCACCGAAACCGGAATGGTGAGCGGATGCATCGTGCGCTCTTCGGTTTCTTCAGTTTCGGGCAGTTCGATACCTTCGGACATTTAGAAGGCTTCCTTTCGATGACTAGTTTTCGCCGTCGGCCGCGATGGCTTTGAGAGAATCGGCAGCGGCAGCGATCGTTCGGTCGATATCCTGCGAGGTGTGCGCCGTGGAAACGAAGGTGGCCTCGAACTGCGACGGCGCGAGAAAAATACCACGGTCAAGCATTTCGCGGAAGAAGCGGGCGTAACGCTTGGTGTCGGAACGCTTGGCGGCCGCGTAGTCGCGGACCGGCTCTCCGGTGAAGAAGAGCGTGCTGAGGGAGCCAGTGGAATTGACTTGGCCGGGAATTTTTGTTTCGACCAGGGCTTTGCGGAGGCCGGTGGCCAGCCGGTCGGCCTGCTCGGCGATGCGGTGGTAGAGGCCGTCGACGGCTAACTGCTTGAGCGTGGCGATGCCGGCCGCCATTGCCAGCGGATTGCCTGCTAGCGTGCCAGCCTGGTATATGGAGCCGAGCGGCGCGATGTTGTTCATGAGTTCGGCGCGGCCGCCATAGGCCGCGACCGGGAGGCCTCCGCCGATGATTTTCCCCAGCGTGGTGATGTCGGCTTCGCCGCCGAGAAATTGCTGTACCGCGCCGTTGTGGATGCGGAATCCGGTGATGACTTCGTCGATGATGAGGAGCGCGCCGTTCTTGCGGGTGATTGCACGGAGGCCAGTGAGGAAACCGGGCTCCGGAAGGACGACGCCCATGTTAGCGGCGATAGGTTCGACGATGACGGCGGCGATTTTATCCCTGTGCTCAGAGAACAGATGTTCGACCGTTTCGAGATTGTTGTAAGGAGCGTTGAGCGTCAACTGCGCGAGAGCTTCGGGGACGCCGGGGCATTCGGCGATGCTGAGGGTGGCGAGACCCGAGCCTGCGTCGGACAGAAAACTGTCAGCGTGGCCGTGGTAGCAGCCACGAAATTTCAGGATGTAGTCGCGTTTGGTAACGCCGCGGGCCAGGCGGACGGCACTCATCGTAGCTTCCGTGCCGCTGGAGACGAAGCGAATTTTTTCGAGTGCGGGGATAGCACGGTTGATCAGCGTGGCCAGTTCGAGTTCGAGCTCCGTGGTCACACCGTAGCTCGTGCCGCGCTTGGCTTGCTCGCTTATGGCCTGCGTCACCGCGGGGTTGGCGTGGCCCAAGAGCATCGCGCCCCACGAGCCGACGTAGTCGAGGAGTTGGTTGCCGTCTACGTCGTAGAGATATTGTCCTTCGCCGCGGTCGATGATCAGAGGGTCGCAGCCTACGGAGCGGAAAGCGCGGACAGGACTGTTTACTCCACCGACGAGGAGTTTTTCGGCGCGCTCAAAGATTTCGCGGGAGCGGCGGCGGATATTTTTCGTCTTGGTTTGCGGTGCGGTCATGAACCTTTTACGGGGCTTAAGCCGCCTATGGCTTCAAAGCCTATTCTCAAGTTACAGCGGTTTTGCGAGACGGCGCGCAGGAGTCCTGCGCCCCTACAACCTTGTAATTTGTAAGTTATCACGGAGCCAGCCAGCGGGCTACGTCCTTGGCGTGATAGGTGAGAATGATGTCGGCGCCGGCGCGCTGGATGCCTGTGACGATTTCGAGCACCGTGCGGCGTTCGTCCAGCCAGCCATTTGCAGCGGCGGCTTTCACCATGGAGTATTCGCCGCTGACGTTGTAGGCGCCCACGGGCACGTCGAATGCGTCGCGGACGCGGCGGATGATATCGAGATAGGCAAGCGCGGGCTTGACCATGACCATGTCCGCCCCTTCTTCCAGATCGAGGGCAACCTCTTTCAAGGCTTCACGGGCGTTGGCGGGGTCCATCTGGTAGCTGCGGCGATCACCGAATTGCGGAGTGGACTGGGCGGCTTCACGGAACGGGCCGTAGAAGGCAGAGCTGTACTTAGCGGCGTAGGCAAGGATCGGGAGATTCTCGAATTTGTGGTCGTCGAGTTTGCCGCGGATAGCGGCTACTCGGCCGTCCATCATGTCGGAAGGCGCGACGATGTCAGCCCCTGCGCGAGCGTGGGAGAGGGCTTGGTTGGCGAGGATGCCCAGCGTCGCGTCGTTGGCCACTTCCCCGTTCTCGATGACGCCGCAGTGGCCGTGGTCGGTATATTCGCACAGGCACACGTCGGTGATGACGACGAGATTGAGATTGGCTTTGCGGATAGATTCGACCGCGCGCTGCACTACGCCGTGCGGCGAGGTCGAGCTTGCGCCCGTGGCGTCCTTCGATTCGGGCAGGCCGAACAGAATCACTCCGGGGATACCCAGGGATTCTACTTCGCGGCATTCTTCGACGATCTGATCGACGGATTGTTGAGCGATGCCGGGCATGGAGCTGACTTCCTGGCGGACGTTTGTGCCCGGGCAAACAAACATGGGATAGATCAGCCCTGCTGTGGTGAGGCGGGTTTCGCGGACGAGATTGCGAAGGGCTTCGGTGCGTCGCAAGCGGCGGGGGCGATGGGTGGGAAAACTCATCCGTGCTTGGCTCCTGCGATGGGTTGTTGCGCGGCGTGTTGTTGGGCGGCGGCGATGGCCGTGAAGTGCGCATCCAGCGCCGCGATGACCGCATCGGCCGTAGTGTCGGCGGCCACTACGATGCGATGAATTCCGTATTCACGCAACGCGGCGGATGTTACCGGGCCGACCGCGGCGATTGCGAGTTGGTGCTGGAGTTCGCTGAACCGCTGTTTCCCCATCAACTCAGCAAAATTATGGACGGCGGTTGGGCTAAAAAATAAAATGGAATCAGCCTCGCCATTGGCAATCCCAGAAATACGCTCACGATCTACGTCCGTGGGTGGAAGTGTGCGATAGGCGACCACCTCCGTCAAATGTGCGCCCGACTTGCGGAGAGCCGTTGGCAAGTCTGGATTTGCGCGATCACTGCGCGGCAGAAACACGTTCTTGTCTCGCAGTTGCGGAGCTAACTCGCCGGCCAGCGCGACACCCAGGTGCGTTTTCGCTACGTGCTCGACGGTGAATTCGGCCTTCGCGGCGGCCTCCGCGGTCGCCGGGCCGACGGTGGCAACACTCGGAGCCCCTCCGGGTTGCGCCAGACGAAAGCCCAGCCTGGCTGAACGGGACACCACCGATTGAACGGCATTTGCGCTCGTGAAAAGCACCCAATCGAACTCTTGTTTTCGCCATCGGCCCAGGGCAGCGTCAAGCGGAGCGTAGTCCTGTGGCGGGGAAAAGGAAACCAATGGAAGAGACCTGGGAATCGCGCGCCGTTCCAGGAGCTTCTCAAATACGTCAGAACTCTGCAGTGCCGCGCGGGTAATGACGATGCGCTTGCCTGCCAGAGATGATTGGTGCGGCGACGATGCGGGCGCGGAAGGATCAGCCACGTTGGCGACTCACGTCTTCCAGGATGTTTTGCGCGCCGGCTTCGATAAGGAGGTGGGCCATGCGTTCGCCAAGGGCGCGGGCCTGCTCGGGCGGTGCCGTGGCGCGCTGTTTAACGTATTGAAGTCCGTCGATGGAGCACACGCAGGCGTCGAGAACCAGTTCGTTACCCTCGATGCGGGCCCAAGCGCCTAACGGAACCTGGCAGCCGCCCTGAAGGACCGAGAGTAGGCTGCGTTCGGCGACGATGGCGGAGCGAGTTTCCGCGTCGTTGAGTTTATCGAGGGCGGCGGAGGTTTCGGCGTCTGATGCCCGGCACTCGATGCCGAGTGCACCCTGGCCTACGGCGGGCATGCAAACGTCGGGTGAGAGCGTTTCGCTGATGCGATGAGTCCAGCCAAGGCGATCGAGTCCTGCTTTGGCGAGCATCACGGCATCGTACTCGCCGGATTCCACTTTGCGGAGGCGGGTGTCCACGTTGCCGCGGAGATCGCGCACGTCGAGATCTGGGCGCGCGTGACGCAGTTGAGCTTGGCGGCGCAGGCTGCCGGTGCCCACACGCGCCCCCTGGCGAAGACTGGCAAGCGTTGCGCCATTTCCGGACACAAGACAGTCGCGGACATCTTCGCGGCGGCAGATGGCGGGAAACGACATCCCGGGTGGCACTTCAGTGGGAATGTCTTTTACGCTGTGGACGGCAATGTCGATGGATTCATCCAGCAGGGCGTCTTCCAGTTCCTTAATGAAGATCCCCTTGCCCCCAATTTGTGACAAAGCCGATTGCTGCATTTTGTCGCCGGTGGTCTTAATGATGATGATTTCGCCCTCAATGCCGGAGGTTTGAAAGATTTGTTTGCGCACAAATTCCGCCTGCCATTTTGCCAGCAGGCTGCCGCGCGTGCCGATGCGAAGGTGCTTCATCGCTTATCCCGGTCGGAGAGAAAGAGATCGCGAAGAGCCTCGACGTTTTGAATCTTGCGACGAAGTTCCCGTTCGCCGCGAAGCCGCTCGGCGGGCTCAACGAGAAGTTTCTCGAGCAGTTCATCCATCAAGACTTCCATGTGTTCGCGGTCTTTCGGACTAAGGTGCGTCACAGATGCCAGGCGCGTGTGAAGAAAGGTGGTGCGCTCTTCGCGCAGGCGGGCGCGCAAGGCCTGCACCAGGCCGACAAGCTCGACGCTGGCTTGCCAGGAAAGAAACTTGCCGACGTGATCTTCGACGATGGATTCGGCGCGCGGGACTTCCCCTTCGCGAGCCTGACGATTTTGCTGAACGATGGCGCTAAGGTCATCCAAGTTGTACACGTACACATTGTAAAGTTCGGCGGCAGCGGCCTCGATGTTACGGGGCATGCCAAGATCCATCAGGAAGAGCGCGCGGTTGCCGCGCGCATTCATCGCGGCTTCAAGGATGCGGCGCGACACGACCGGTTCGTCGGCGGAAACGGAAGAGACGACGACGTCGGGCTTGACGAGCGCGGCGTCCCAGTCAGCCCATTTGACCACAGTTCCATTGAATTGCCGCGCCAGTTCGACTGCGCGATCTTGAGAGCGGTTCATGACCAGCAGATCGGTAACGCCGCGGTCCCGGAGTGTAGTGATGACCTGCTCGCTCACGGCGCCGGCGCCCAGTACGAGAGCGCTATGCCCCGGCAATTTCCCGAAAATCCGTTCGGCAAGCTTTACACCGGCTGCGGCGACAGAAATGGGGCGAGAACCAAGCTCGGTTTCCGTGCGCACGCGTTTTCCGACCTCGAGCGCCCCCTGAAAGAGACGGTTGAGCACGGGACCCGTCGCGCCTTGTTCGTGCGCCGAGCGGTAGGCCTCGCGTACTTGGCCGAGGATCTCGGCTTCGCCCAGAAGCATCGAGTCAAGCCCGGCGGAAACGCGAAAAAGATGCCGGACCGCGTGGCGATCGTAATGATGGTAAAGCGAGTTGGTCAGAACGTCCGGGCCGACGGAATGGAATTCGCTAAGAAACGAGGCGAGCCCGGAAAGGCAGTTGTGGGAAGTCTCTGGTGGAACTCCGTAGACTTCGCTGCGATTACAGGTCGAGAGTACGAGGGTTTCTTCAAGGATGCCCCGGGAGCGAAGTTCGTCCGCAGCGCGGCGGGCCTGATCGGCGGTGAAAGACACCTTCTCTCGCACCTCGACGGGCGCAGTCCGATGGTTCAGGCCGACCAGGACGATTTCCATTCTCTTGCTAGCGCGCTCCTTAAAAGTAGCGGTGACTGTGCGAAAGATAAAGATTCACGACGGTAAAGCTCAGCACAACGATCACAAAATTGAAAATGCAAAGGCGCGAGGCGCGTGCGCCGCGCCAGGTCGTGGTGCGTGAAAGTTGGAGGTACGCAGCATAGAGCAAGAGCACCAAAAGCGTAATGACATACTTCGGGTCGTAATACCAATATTGGCCGGTAAGGCGATCCACCCAGATGAACCCAAGGACCGTGCCGACGGCAATCGAGATCAGCCCAACCAGAACGCTGGACCGGCTCATGCGCTCGAGGAGTTCGAGTGGCGGCAAGCGCCAGACGACTTCGCTGAGTTGGCGATTCCGAAGCAGGCGGTTCTCCACGAGGAAGATCAAGCAGAGCACAAACGAGAGCGCAAAAGCCGCGTAGGCCAAGATGCTGAGCGTGACATGGAAAGCGAAGATCGGACCGTGAGCCGTGGTGGCAGTTAAACGGTCCGCCGGAGCGAGGTGGGCGGCCAGAAAGAACGCAAGGATAAACGGCAGGACAAAGGCGCCGACGGAACGCTGGCGATGGAAGAATTCAAGGCCAAGATACGTAAGGGCCAGTAGCCACCCGAACAGTGACATCGAGCCGTAGAGATCGTGATACGGCACAGTGTGCAGCCCTCGAGAACGTTCCAGGAGTGCGAAATAATGGGCGACCAACCCGAGCCCGAGAAATATCGTGCCCAGCCTTCCGGCAATTTCACGCCCGGAGCGCAGGAAACGGACGTACGAGCCGAGGCTCAAGGTGTACGCAAGCACGGTCAGAAATAGGAACAGGTGAGGCATTGGATGCTTTTCGCCGCGAGTGCTCCGAGGCCGCCGATCCAAGGCCATTTCCGGAGTCCCAAGCAAGTGTCAATCTTTGAGTATAGCTCAGCTGATTCGGGGCCGCATCGACATGCGTTTGTGTCGGCTGCCCGTATCGAGATCCGTGCGTTGCCAGGCGGGCTGTTCACCGGGACGGGGTTTCAGCACAGGCTGACGGGATTTGCTATGCTTCTCTGAGAAGAGATCATGAGTTTGCCGACTGCTCCATTGAATCGCAAAGAGTTGTTTGTGCGCGCGTGCCGCGGCGAGGCTGTGGCGCGACTGCCGGTATGGATGATGAGGCAGGCGGGTCGTTACCTGCCGGAGTATCGCGAAATTCGCGCCAAACATGCGTTTCTTGAGGTTTGCAAGACGCCGGACTTGGCACTCGAAGTGTCCATGCAGCCGTTTCGCCGGCTGGGCGTGGACGCCGTTATTGTGTTCTCCGACATTTTGATTCCGGCCGAGGCGATGGGACTAAAGTTGGAGCTTGGCGACGCCGGACCGAATTTGCCCGAACCGGTGCGCTCGGAAGCACACGTGGGCAAGCTTCGCATTTTCGATCCAGAAAGAGAGACCGGCTTTCTGATGGAGGCCATCCGGCGGATCGTGCGGGAGGTCGGCCCTACAGTCCCCGTGCTGGGCTTTGCGGCAGCGCCGTGGACTTTGGCGTGTTACATGGTGGAGGGACGCACAAAGGAAGGCTTCGCCACCGTCAAGAATTTTCTGTACGGCGACCCGGCCGCCTTCGGGACCTTATTGTTCAAGATTGCGCAAGCTACGGTTGGATACCTGAAGGCGCAAATCGCGGCCGGAGCGGCAGCAGTGCAACTGTTTGATACCTGGTGCGGTGAACTCAGCCTGACGGACTACGAAACGTATGCGTTGCCCGCGGTGAGAGAAATTGTCACGCGAATCGATAGCGAGGTTCCGGTGATCTACTACACCAAGGCTTCGCATCATTTACTTCCAGCGATCGCGCGATCGGGCGCGGACGTGTTGAGTGTCGATTGGCGTGTCAATTTGCGCGAAGTGCGGCAGATGCTGGGCCCACGCATCGCTTTGCAGGGTAATGTCGATCCTGCGGTATTGTTTGGCCCGCCGGAGAAGATTCGGCAGGCTACCCTCGAGGCCGCGGGGTCGCTAGGCGGAGTCGGGCATATTTTGAATTTGGGTCATGGAATTTTGCCGGGCACGCCGGTCGAGAACGCAAAGCTTTTCATCGAAACTGGACAGAGGGCCGAGCTACTGGAGTCAAAGCCCGCGGTTCCGTCGCACTGAGGTCGGATGACCGTGACACTTGCCAACCCAACTTTACGGCAGATGCGCGAGGAACTCCGCGTCAGCGAAGAATTCCTGGCCAAATACAATCGACCGGGCCCGCGCTATACCAGCTACCCGACCGCTCCGGTGTGGAACGATACGTTCGGACCGGACGATTTGGAGCGCGTGCACGAAAAGTCCGACCGTGCTCGGGCGCCGGTGTCGCTGTACATGCACATTCCCTTCTGCGAAAGCTTGTGCTTGTTCTGTGCCTGCAACGTCATCATTCAAAAAGACAAGGCTGTGGCGCCGCCGTACCTCGGCATTCTGAAGCGCGAGCTTGAGCGGGTCGGCCGCAGCGTTTCGAAAGAACGCTCGGTGGTGCAGTTCCATTGGGGCGGCGGAACGCCGACATACCTCACGCCCACGCAGATTGAAGATTTATTCGGCGCCGCCCGAGAACAATTTACCTTCGCCACCGACGCGGAGATCGGCATTGAAGTCGATCCACGGGTGACCACCAGCGCTCATCTAGAAACGTTGCGGCGGCTTGGATTCAACCGGCTCAGCATGGGCATTCAGGATTTTCATCCCGAGGTGCAAAAGGCCATCCACCGGATTCAGCCGTTCGAGATGACCCGCGATCTGATTGCCACGGCGAGGGTGTTGGGCTTTGACAGCATCAACGTCGATCTGATCTATGGCTTGCCGCACCAGACTCCGGAGCGCTTCGGCCACACCGTCGAACAGATTCTGGAACTGGCTCCCGACCGGGTGGCGCTGTTCAGCTACGCGCACGTTCCCTGGCTAAAGAAACAGCAAGGCGCGTTTGCGGCCTTCCTGCCGGAAGGCATGCAAAAGTTCGAGATTTTCCGCACCGGCATGCTGAAGTTCCTGGAAGCCGGCTACCTTTATATAGGCATGGACCACTTCGCCAAGCCGGGCGACGAACTGGCGGTTTCCCAGCGCAATCGCACGCTTCACCGCAACTTTCAGGGCTACACCACCAAGGCGGGCGCCGACCTCTACGGCATGGGCGTCACCGCAATCAGCGGAATTCAGGACGCTTACGCCCAAAATCACCGGGATCTGCCGTCGTGGGAAAAGGCTGTGACCGATCGCGGCATCGCGACCATGCGCGGCTATCACCTTTCCGCCGACGACCTTTTGCGTCGAGCGGTGATCAGCCGGCTGCTGTGCCACACCCTTGTGATCAAGGATGAGATTTCGCGCGAGTTTGGCGTCGACTTCGACGAGTACTTTGCCGACGAACTGCGACGCCTCGAGCCCTCGCGCGAGGACGGATTAGTCCTGCTGGAGCGCGGCGAAATTCGCACCACCTGGCTTGGCCGGATCTTCATTCGCAACTTGGCCATGATCTTCGATCCCTACCTGGAACGGCAGCAACTCGCTGCCAAGCCCTTGTTCTCAAAAACTCTCTGATATGGCGAGGTATTTCGCCACGCCATGACTCGTCACGTCCCAGCACTGATTGTTGGCGGAGGAATTTCGGGCTTGGTGTGCGCCCACGCGTTGCGCAAGGCGGGGATGCACGCTCTGTTGGTCGAAGCATCCGACCGTCCAGGCGGATCGATTCATTCCCTACGGCGTGACGGCTATCTGCTGGAACTCGGCCCACAGAGTTTCAGCAGCACGCCGCCGCTGCTCGCGCTCTGTGCAGAACTCGGCATTGAAGCCGACCTCGTACAGGCGCCGCCCCACGCGCCGCGCTATATTCTCGCGGGTGGCGCGCTGAAGCAGGTTCCCCTCAGCCCGCCTGCCTTCCTCACATCAGATCTGGTAAGCGCGCGAACAAAATGGGCCGTTGCTCGCGATCTATTCGGCAAAAGTCACGCCCCCGATCAGGACGAATCCGTAGCAGCTTTCGTCCGGCGCAAATTTTCCGCGGAATTACTGGACCGGCTTGTAGGCCCCTTCGTTTCGGGCGTGTACGCGGGCGATCCCGAGCGACTCAGCCTGCGAAGCGCGTTCCCTATGTTGCATGACGCGGAAAAACGAAAAGGGAGCGTCATCCGCGGCATGATGGCTAAGTCCGGCAAGGGCCCTCGGCAGCGGCCTACGTTGCAGAGTTTTCGCGACGGCACGGAAGTGCTCGCTCGCGCGATTGCTACTGGACTCGGTGATAGCCTTCTGTTGAACGCTCGCGTGACTCGCATCGAATTGGACGCTGACGGCGCGTCTTTCCAATTAACGATCCGCACTCCGGACAAGGAAGAAAACATTCTCGCGAACAATTTGATTGTGGCAACGCCCGCCGACGTGGCCGGAGAACTTTTGCGCAATGTGAGTCCAAGCCTGGGATCTTTGTTGGGCGCGATCGAATACGCGCCTGTCGCCGTAGTGTCGTTGGGTTATCGGCGGTCTGACATGGGTCATCCTCTGGTTGGCTTCGGCTTTTTGGTGCCGCGATCCGCCAGATTGCGTGTTCTCGGCACGGTCTGGAATTCTTCGTTGTTTTCGGGCCGGGCACCCGATGGACAGGTTCTGTTGACGAGCTTCGTGGGTGGGGCTACTGATCCGGGAGCGGCCGCGCTTTCCCCAGAGGATTTGATCTCATTGGTAGATAACGAACTCGCGCCGTTGATGAAGATTCGCCAACACACCACGGCCGGGCGGAGCGAGTCCCGCCCCTACAAGTTTCGCGGATCGTTTTCGCATGTGACGATCTATCCGCGCGCGCTGCCGCAATACAATCTGGGACACGCGGATCAGCTCGCGGCCATCGAGAGCCACCGAACGAAATTCCCGAATCTGTGGCTGGCGGGCAATTATCTTCGCGGCCCGTCCGTTGGCGCTTGCGTGGAGCAGTCTCTAAGTGTGGCCAACGAAATACTCTCGCGGATGAAGCGCTAAGGCTGTAAACTCATCCGGCTCAATCCGGTTGCCGTATATCTTGCAGGAGATCAAGAGAGCCTGACCTGTGTTCCTGGCGGCCATGACCTCAAAGTATGGCGATGGCGCGTCGTCTGACGCGACGCTGGTGGACCGGCTTCTTCACAAGGACGTGGGCGCATTCGAGGAGCTCTACGACCGCCACTCACGCATCGTCTATGCCCTGGTTGTGCGCATTCTGCAGCAGGCGCCTACCGCGGAGGAAGTGGTCCAGGATGTTTTTCTCCAGCTTTGGCGCAATGCCGCCCAGTATCAAGCCGCGCGCGGCCCTTTCGTTCCCTGGCTGCTGACCCTCGCGCGTAACCGTGCGCTCGACCATCTCCGACTGAAAAGCGAAAAGCAACGCCGCCGCGAGGATCAGACCGAGGAGCTGCCGGCAATTTCGCAGGCCCCGGAGTATGAGAAGGCCCTCGACGAGAGGCGGCGCGCGGAGCGCGTTCGTACGTTGATCGGTACGCTCAGCGCCCCGCAGAAGAAAGCGATTGAGATGGCCTATTTTGAAGGCTTAAGTCATAGCGAGATCGCGAATGCCCTGCAAGAACCGCTGGGCACCGTGAAGAGCTGGATCCGGAACGGATTATTACGGCTGAAGGAAGGGCTACAGACAGCATCGTGAGTGAACAGGACCAATTTCGGGAGCTGATCGAGGCTTACGCCCTCGGCGCACTCGACGCGAGCGAGCGGACGGCGCTGGAAGCGCACCTCGCCGCAGGCTGCCCGGAGTGTACCAAGGCGCTGGAAGAGGCGCGCTGGCTGGTGAGCCATCTGGCGTATCTCGCGCCGCCCGCGGAGCCGTCTGAGTTTCTGAAGGCTCGTTTGATGCGCACCGTGCGAGCCGAGGAGGGTGTCGCGCGGAGGCCAGCGGCGAGATCCTCTGGCCCTTCGATTCCGTATTGGCTCTGGGCTGGCGTTGCCGCGCTGCTGTTTTTGTCGATCTACTCGACGTGGGACGCGCGGAAACTGCAAAAGGAAGTGCAAGACGTCAATGCGCGCGCCGCCGCGGAACTCGAGAAGCGCGAGCAATTGGAACAAGAGTTAACGGAAGCCAAGCACGAAGCTTGGATCCTCACCGACCCGAGCACGAAGAAGATCGACATCATGCCGAGCGATAAGGAAATGCCGAAGCTCGAGGCCATGTGGCACCCGGAACTCGGCATTTACATCACCGGGCAGAAGATGCCGATGCCCAAGGGCAACAAGGTTCTACAGTTGTGGCTGATCCCCAAAGCACCCGGAGGCAAACCGATGCCGTCGCACACCTTCTGGCCGGATGCCAACGGGAAAATCGGAGAGATGGTAGACGATCCGCCGGAAGTGATGGCGCAGACGAAAGCTCTGGCGATCACCGAGGAACCCGCCGGTGGAAGTCCGCAGCCAACCAGTACGCCGATGTGGGTCGGTGGCGTCAGCTAGAGCTTCGGTTTGCCCTCGAGGACCTCTCCATCTCCTTGTTTCTGCTGTGTCCTGGCGCCATTCATGCGGCTCCGTCCTTTGCTCTGCTTTGGTCCAATTCGCGCAGCACGTATAATACGGAACACCCTATGAGCGAACAAAAGAAAACGCGGCGGCAGATGCTGGAAGAGTTCGTGGCGAAGAAACCCGACGATCCATTTTCGCGTTACGGCTTAGCCATGGAATGCATGAACGGCGGCGACACCGGCGCCGCGGACGGCCACTTCCGCGAATTGCTGCAGCGGAATGCGGACTACGTGCCGGCCTATTTGATGTATGCGCAGATGCTTTCCCGCGAAGCACGCGCCGAGGAAGCGCGGCACGTGCTCTCCACGGGCATCGCTGCGGCTGACCGGAAGGGCGACCAGCACGCGAGGTCGGAGATGGAGACTTTATTGGCGGAGATCTCTTAGATGTAGCGGCCGCTTTCCGAAGCGGGCGCCTCTGGATTCAAAGGCGACGATCCGGCTCATCCGACAGACATTTCGACCCACCATTGCGCGTCTGGTATCATGAGTTATGGGATCTACGCGTCCCGAACAAATTCCGCTTTTCCCTTTGAACGTCGTTCTTCTGCCCGGCGGCGATCTTCCCCTGCACATCTTTGAGCCGCGATACCGCCGGATGGTTCATCAATGCATCGAAAGCAAGACTGAGTTCGGGATGCTGTTGTCGCTGCCAAAGGGTGTAGTGCGTGTGGGGTGCACCGCCGAGATCGTCGACGTGGCCAAGCGTTACGATGATGGACGAATGGACATCCTGGCGATTGGCCGCGCGCCCTTTCGCATCACCAAAATCTCGAATCTGGAAACTTTTAATGAGGACAGTTTGTTGGAAGGACAAGTCGACTATCTGGATGATCGGGAGGCGCCGGCAAATCCCCGGATACGACAGGAGCTCGTGGAGTTGTACGAGGTGTGCCACACCATCCTGTTCGACGATTATCCCAAAAATCTTGCCGCCAATGCGGAACGCGCCTTGTCCTACGTTGTCGCGAGTACCTTGCCCATGGACCTGATGTGGAAGCAGCAAGTGTTGGAGCTGCGATCGGAAGCGGATAGGCAGGAGCGCCTGGTGACACATCTTCGTGCGTGGGCGCCGCATCTACAAAAGATAGAGATGTTGCGCCAGAACGCGGACGGAAATGGACACGGATTGAACTAGATTTTGGCGGGCGAGCAATCGTCACGCGAAATGGGGACGAATGACAGCTAGCACATCGTTACAATCGCGGTCGGGACACCCGAAGCCGCGGACACTGGGCGAATTGCGGAGTATTCCGGACTTCGATGCGGGTACGGCATCGATTTCGGTGAAAAATGAGTTGCGTCGCAATTTGCTGCGTGCGATCGAGAAAAGAGAGCCGCTCTTCCCAGGAGTGCACGGGTACGAAGACACCGTTATCCCGCAGATCGTCAATGCCCTGCTGTCGCGGCACAATTTCATCTTGCTGGGCCTTCGTGGGCAAGCAAAGAGCCGGATCCTTCGCGGTCTGGCGCAGCTGCTGGATGCCGAAATCCCGGTCGTAGCTGGCTGCGAAATTAACGACAATCCGCTGAACCCGATTTGCCGGGCTTGCCGGGAGAAAATTGCCGCGGAAGGAGACTCGACGCCGATCGCCTGGATGCCGAGGGACCAGCGCTACGTTGAGAAGTTGGCTACGCCTGACGTCACCATTGCAGACATTATCGGCGACGTTGATCCGATCCGTGCGGCACGCGGCGGACGCGACCTATCCGACGAACTAACCATTCACTACGGTTTGCTGCCACGAGCGAACCGCGGAATCTTTGCGATCAACGAACTGCCGGATCTGGCGGGGAAAATTCAGGTCGGGCTGTTTAATATCATGCAAGAGGGCGACATTCAGATCAAAGGGTATCCGCTGCGCCTGCCGTTGGATGTGCTGTTGGTCTTCACGGCGAATCCTGAGGACTACACCGCGCGCGGCAAGATCATTACTCCGCTGAAAGACCGCATCGGGGCGGAAATTCGCACACACTATCCGGCTACCGTAGCCGAGGGCATGACCGTCACTAACCAGGAAGCCTGGGTGGGGCGCGATGCGGCTCGCAAGATCGACGTGCCGGACTATTTGCGCGAAGTTGTGGAAGAAATCGCGTTTCAGGCGCGTGAAGATAAGCGCGTCGACCGTCGGTCCGGCGTTAGTCAGCGGCTTCCCATCACCACGCTGGAGAGTGCCGTGAGCAGCGCAGAGCAGCGGGCCGCACGAACCGGTGAGAAGTGCGGGTTTGCGCGGGTTGCCGACATTTACGCGGCGATGCCGGCGATCACCGGAAAGCTCGAACTCGAATACGAAGGCGAATTGAAAGGCGCGGACACCATCGCGCGCGAGTTGATTCGCGCCGCGGTCGGGCGGGTGTTCAGCAAGCGATTCGGTGACGTCAGCTTTCAGCCGGTCATTCAATGGTTTGAATTGGGGGGCGAACTAAAGCTTCCGGAGCTTGCGACCACGGCCGAGCGCTACGACCAACTGTCGAAGATCCAAGGCCTCATGGATCAGATCGGCAAGCTTGGGGTGCACGACCGTAAAGACGTGGGCGCTGCCGCGGCTGCGGCGGAAATGATCTTAGAGGGCTTGTGGGCGCATCGCCGCATTGGTCGCACTGAGGAGCGCGGCTACTTTGCGGAAAAGCCACGGCAGCCGGAGCCTCGCGAGACGCCGAACCGGCCGCGGCGCCAGTTCAACTGACGTGGCCAACGCTCGAGCCAAGACGCAGCGGACGGGCGAGGCAAGCCCCGCCCCTACAATGAGCGAGGTGGGCGACATCGGCCGGGCGGAAAGTTAGAGCGAGATGACGCAGGACTGGGGAGTTGGAGCCAGATGATGCGGAAAGGTCTGCGATGAAATTTGTTCGCTATGGGAAATATGTCGGCGAACCTGCCGACGCGGTCGATCTTGAAGAACTTGTGCGGCGGCTCGGGAATTTTTTCTTGCAGAGCGGATTCGAGTCCCAATTCTACGGCGTGTCGGAGATGGACCCGGAGAAGTCGATGGAGGCTTTGCGGGAAGCCATTTTACGGGCGCTGCAGGAAGGCGACCTATTGCCGCAAGACGCAATGAGCGACGAATTGCGGGAATTGCTGAAAAATCCGCAAGCTGCCAAGGATAGCCAAGCGGTCCGCGACCTGATTGAAAAATTGATGGAACGCATGGCCGAGGAGGGCTACATCAACCCGCAGCAGCCTCCGCAGGTAACGCCGCCTCCCCAGAGCAGCGCACGCGGACAGGTAGGACAGCCGCAGGGGCACGACACCGAAGCGCGTTTCGAGATTACCGACAAGACCATAGATTTTCTCGGGTTCAAGACTTTGCAAGATCTGCTCGGTTCTCTTGGGCGCAGCAGCTTTGGCCGCCACTCCACTCGGGACTTGGCCACGGGAATCGAGGCGAGCGGCGTTTCGCGCCAGTACGAATTTGGCGACACGTTGAACATGGATGTCAGCGAGACCCTGTTCAACGCCGTGCGTCGTGATGGCGCGAAGGTGCCCATCGAGATTACCTACTCCGATTTGATGGTGCACCAGTGCGAGTATCACAGTTCGTGCGCCACGGTCGTGCTGCTCGATTGCAGCCACAGCATGATTCTCTATGGCGAAGACCGATTCACACCGGCGAAACGCGTGGCTATGGCCTTGTCGCATCTGATCCGCACGCAATATCCCGGCGACACGCTGAACCTCGTCTTGTTCCACGACAGCGCCGAAGAAGTGCCGATCGCGGAGCTGGCGCGCGTGCAGGTCGGCCCCTACTACACGAATACGCGCGAAGGTCTGCGTATGGCGCAACGCATTTTGCTGCGACAGAAGAAAGACATGCGCCAAATCATCATGATCACCGACGGTAAGCCATCAGCGCTCACGCTGGAAGACGGCCGCATCTACAAGAATGCCTTCGGCTTGGATCCTTTCGTAGTGGGGCAAACGCTCGAAGAGGTGAACAAGTGCAAGCGCGCCGGGATCATGATCAACACCTTCATGCTCGCCAGCGACTACAGCCTGGTGAACTTCGTGCAGAAAATCACGGAAATGTGCCGCGGCAAAGCCTATTTCACGACTCCTTACACCCTGGGTCAGTATTTGCTCATGGACTACATGCAGCGGAAGACCCGCCAGATCCATTAATCGGACACTTCCAGCGTCTATGCATTTTCCGAGTGCGGTTATCTACGTTAGACTTAAGATATGGCGCTGCCGAAGTGGATATCGCGCGTCTTGCACACGGATGGTGAGATGACCCACGTCAAAACCGGAAATGTCGCTCCTGCCTTTTCGTTGAAGGATTTGAATGGCAAGAGCTATTCGCTTCCCTCCTTGCTCGAGTCTGGTCCCGTGGTCGCGGCGTTCTTCAAAGTTTCGTGTCCGGTGTGCCAGTTCACGTTTCCCTTCCTTGAGCGTCTCTTCAAGCGCTACGGAAAAGAGGGAGTTACGTTCCTGGGGATATCCCAGGACGACCCGAAGGCCACCAAGAAATTCGCTGGTGAATACGGCGGCACGTTTCCAATGGCTTTGGACGAGAAAGGCTATCCCGCCTCCAACGCCTACGGTCTGACGAGTGTGCCGACGATCGTTCTCATCGACACGGATGGCACGACCAAGATCGCCTCCGTGGGCTTCGACAGGAAGGGGCTCGAGGATATCGGCTCCTTTCTGGCCCAACGTCAAAAACTCCCCGCTGCCGCCTTGTTCCTGCCCAACGAAAAAATTCCCGAGCACAAGCCTGGGTGAGGCTCCAAAAATTAGGTCCGGTCGGGACCTAACCTTAACGCACCGCCGGAGTTGGTCACGGAGTGCACCTCCGTTCGATCTCCGTTTTGGAAGGGGTACTACTGTAGGAGCGATGCCGCTGGCGCTAGATGCTGTCGGTTTCGTCGAATGATGCCTTCTTGTGCTTCAGGGGTCGCTTTCGCTTGTCGGGAATGAGGCGTGTCGCTGCCGGGGCGAGGCCTGATTCCCTCGCCTTTCGGCGCGCGACTTGGCCAACATCCAAGATTTTCTTCTTACGCTTTTTCATGGCAGACCGCGCCCCTCGAAAGAGGGGGGCTACACGCGACTTCTTTCGGCGCTTGCGCCCCGGCGGCGCCAGCTTAGCTCAGGATGGTTGCCCCGACAAGACTTGAGGTTCCCGGACAAAATGCGCTGGTCAGAAAGAGAACGTGACCTGCAGATCGATGCGCCGGTTCGCTGTGTTCGTGTTGTACACCGTGCCGGCGGGAGCATTCGATTGACCGAAGAAAGGAGAACTTAAATCGCCTACAGGGGCGGCCACGTTCACGTTGTTAAGAATGTTGCGCCCAGCCACGGCAAAGGTAAGGCTATAACGATTGTTCGAGGAGTCGAAGCCTCCAGGGCCTCCGCCGCGACCGCCACCGCCACCAAAACCGCCGCCACCTCGGCCGCCACCACCACCGCCCCCCGGTCCGCGTCCAAACGTGCCGCCGCCACCGGGGCCGCCAGGACCTGCTCGCGCGGTAGGCTCTTTTTTCTTGCCAAAGCCGAAGGTCTTGCTCAGACGCAAATTCAAGGTAAATCGCTCGGGACCGGTTTCGTCGTTGATGGGAATGAGAGGCTCGCCAGCGACTGGGGCAACATTGAAGCAGCCGTATTTGGTCTGTACGACGTTGGGCGCGAGTGTCGCCGAGCACGTGGCGGGAGCCGGCCTCGCGTTGAACTGGGCGTCGCCGAAGAGGTCATCGCCGGTCGTGATGTTAAACGGCGGACCAGAGCTGGCGACTATGAACGGAAAGAGCCGGAAGCCCTTTGGCAGGCCTACGCTCCCGCCTATAAAAAGACGATTGCGGTAGTCGAACGACGCTCGGCCATAGTCCAGAGACGGATCGAGCGGATTGGAAGGCAGGTAGGTCGGGCCGGAAGTGTCGCTGTCTGCGTAGTTGAGGACGTAGTAGCCGAACAGGGTGAGCTTGGCGCCCATGCGAACACTACTGTTCACAATGAACTGGTTCTGCTTGAAAATGCCCTGCGATTGGTATTGGTACAAAATTTGGTCCGGCGGCAGCGCGCCCGGAGGGTTGGCGTTGATGAAATTGGTGTAGAAGGCGTGGACTCCGCGAGAATTCAGATAGGTAAACGCGATATTGGCGGATTTTGTGAGCTGGCGTTCGAGGCTCACTCCGGTTTGCATGGTGTACGGCGTCCGAAGATTGGAGTTCGGTTGGTAGACCGACTGAGGGGCAAGACTCGATCCTCCAAATCCCGACGGCAGAACTGTTTGGTTGGGATTGAAGAAAGCTGGGAATTGGACGAGAAACTGTTGCTGGATCACTCCGTTTTGCAGCTGTTGCGCCAGAATCAAGTCTTCCGTGAAGCGATCGTAGAAAATCCCATAGCCACCACGCAGCACCATTTTGGGCGAGGCGTTCTTGCCCTTCGCGCCAATTCCCCAGGCGAAGCCCAGTCGAGGCGCAAAATCCGCGTGATCGCCCAGGTTATTTTGCGTCTCATAGCGTAAGCCGAGGCTCAGCGTTATATTTGGGCGCAGGCGATAATCGTCCTGAACGAATAGGGCTCCATCGACATAGGTGATGTCGGCATTCGCGCGACCGGTCGAGTTTACCGCGAGCGAATAGAAGCTCGGGCCTACACCCATCGCTTGAATTTCCGCCAAAGTCATACCCGTCGAAATGTCCTGCAACATCATTTGATAGGACTGTAGTGGAGTAATTTGGCAATTGTTGTTGGCGGCGGTCGGCGCGCAAACCGACGGAGCTAAGGTCCTCTTCCCGAAAGAGTACTCGCCATTGAAGGTCGCGTTGGTGGAATTCGAATCGGTCGTGGCGCGCAGTCGCCCGCCATACTTGAGCGAATGTTTCCCCAGGGTCATGTAGGTTTCGTTTTGAAGTTCGTATCGATTCTGAGTGTCATCATTGGTGCCGGTGGTGTTGCCGCCGTCGGCAAACGCATTGGTCACGGTGATCATGGGAGCAGTGGAGACCGGGGATTGATTGGCAACTTCGTGGATATATTGGAAGCGCGTCTCGTTGATGGTTCGGGGACTCAGCGTCTGCGTGTCGCTGACTTGCAGCGTGCTTTCCGAATCCAACTGGTTCGTTCCTAGTGACGCCAGTTTGAAAGCGCCAACGCTCTCATTGTCCTGCGTCTGGTGATAATACTGATAGCGCACCGACAGGGTGTTGCTGGCACTCACCTGATAGTCCAGCCGCGGGCTGAGATTGATGCGCGTGTCCGGGTTGGGCACCGCTTCGCTGAATGGAGTGACGAGAAATGTGGTGGGATCAACAATCTGCGCGTTCACGACGTTCAAATTGTTGAGGTTGCGTTGCTCGTAGTTGAAGAAAAGCGAGGCTTTCTTGCTGAGCGGACCGCCGATGTTGCCGCTGAATTGCGTGGACTCATAGCCCGGCGGCGCCTCACCCTCGGGCAACTGCTCGAAGGGGTTGCGCGAGTTGAATGCCGAGGATGTGCCGGTCAAAAACAACGAACCGTGCCACTGATCCGTGCCGGGCTTGGTCAGGATTTCGATTCTTCCGTAGCCTAGTTTGTCGTATTCCGATGTAAAGGGATTCTGATTGATGCGAATCTCGCGAATCGAGGCCTTTGGTGGGAGCTGGCCGGCGGTGAAACCGTCGATATAAATCTGTCCGCCGTTCGGACCCGCCGAAGGACCAGCCAGAGCCTGCAGATCCGACTGCAATTCGTCTGGATCGTCGGAAAGCGCTTCCAGATCCTTCCCTTGGATCACGATCGCGCCGGCGTTGCTGGCGGGGTTCACATCCAGAGCGGCGCCCGCCTGATCGGTGACGATCACCTTCTGTTCCTGGGTCTCGATGGCCAGTTTTACGTCCAACTTCTGGGTTTGGCCCGCGGCAATTTCGACGCCGTCCTTCTCAAATTGCGTAAATCCAGTGGCGATCACTTTCACGCCATACTTGCCCGGCGCAAGTCCCTTAACTTCATAGATGCCGTCGCGATTCGTGTTCGCGGTAATGGCGTCACCGTTGGGCGTCGTGACCAACACAGTGGCAGTTGGCACCGCGCTGCCGGATGGATCGGTAACTTGCCCGCGCAATGTGGAGGTGTTTGTTTGGGCGGCGAGCGGGAAAAACGGCAGCGCCACAAACAAAGCTAAGACAAAGATAACGGCGCATTTTTGAAGCTGCTTGAAACCCATCTAATCTCCTGGAAGCGATGGACGTCTACTGGACTTCGCCAAGGCGCACAGCCAGGAAAGGCTGTGCCACGGAACTTGTCGGCTCTTCGCGGATCACTGCGCTCCCGCATCGCCGCCAGGGGAGGAACCGAGGTTCCATGGCGTGAGAATGGATTGGCCGCCGCTCGGCGAAGCCTGAAGGATCGGCTCAACTCCTGCCAGAAGCGTGATCGCAACGACGCTGCCGTCCTGCGATCCCGAAGTGGCCACGATCATCACCGCGTCTCCCTTTTGCAAGTCGGCCAGCGTTGCGGGGGGCATGCGTCCGATGGCCTGCTGAAGATCGGCCCCACCTTGCCCGCCTCCTTGACCTCCGCTCTGCCCGGCACCTGGAGCGCCACCCTGCCGCGGACCGCCTTCGGCTCTCTGCCCCGCTGCGTCGGGCGGCTTTTGCCCCGAGGCCCCGGCTGCGGGTGTCCCATTACCACCAGCGCCAGCTTGCGCGTCGGCAGGAGCGCCTTTGAGCCGAGCCGCAATTCTTTGCGCCATGGCGGGTGGCAACTTTCGGAGCTGCGACGAATCACTGACCTTGACCACGACCGGTTTCTTCGTCTCCAGGTCCGAGACGTTGATCGTACCGGCGCTGGCATCAATCGAACCGATCGTGCCTGCGATGTTGCGGAACGACCCGGAAACGACCTCGTCGGCTGTCAAGTCGGCGCCGTCGGCAGTGCGAGCGCCGCGCGCGCGAAGCTGGTCTCCCACTTTGATCTGGCTGAGTGGGGCCGGGGTTGCATCATCGAACTTTACCGAACCAGGCGCGTAGCGCCGCAGCAAGGTATCCTTGGAGATGTGCACGGTCACGCTCTTGTTGGCGCCGAGCGCCGATGTCGAGATCGTGATCGCTCCCGTTGCCGGGTCTATTGCGCTCACCAAACCGCCGACGCCGTGTTTTTGCCACTCCTCGCGCTCATGCGCATGCTTTTCGGCTAGGTCCGCCTTCTTCATGGCAACGACGGAAACTGCCAGCAGCGATTTGCCGTCCGGGCCGTTTGAGCCGCGAACGAGGATGCGATCGCCTGGTTGCAGGTCCTGCAGCTGAAGCGGGGCCGCGTTTTTCAGGTCCTTTTCGCCGGGTTCGATGCGGAGCAAACGGGCTCCATCCTGCACGACGATCGTGATCTCGCTTCCGCCCTCAGCGGAGAGTGTGATGCTCTTTCCCGAAGCGCTCTTAACCGTGCCGACCGCCTTGGCAGTCGCTGCCGGCGCTTCTTGCGCGTTTAGCGACGAATGCCCGCCAATTGAGCCGAGGCATAGGATCGCCGCGAAAATCCGCAAACGCCGATAGTTCTGTGACTTGTGGCTGCTTTCGCTCATTTTCTTGAACATGCACAGACCGGCGGTTCGCCGCAATGGCGGCATTCCCTTTAGACGTAACCGGCGAGTGAAAATGTTACATCGCCTTGGGTTTCTATCGGATATTGTAAACCCTGCCAAACCCCAGAAACAAAAGGGCTGAACCCCGCAAATCCTCCCCCATAATAAGTGCTGTGGGCCTTCCGAAATCTATACGCCACTTAGCGCTGCTTTTCCTCTGCGCCTCACCCCTCCACGCTCAGAGCAACACGGGCGAACTACGCATCCGCGTCACCGACCCTTCAGGTCTCGGCGTGAAGAGCGCCGTTGAAGTGGTCTCCGAGGCTAACCAGTTCCAGAAGACCCTCACCACTGACGGCGCGGGTGAACTGGTAGTCAAGCGCATTCCGTTCGGAGTTTACCGCGTCCAGATCGACCATCCCGGCTTCGCCGAGTTTCGTGATTCGATCGAGGTCCGCTCCGCCGTCGCCTTGGACTATACCGCCAAACTCAGCATCGCCGCCGCAAACACGTCCGTGCTGGTAAACGACGCGGATACCCTGATCGATCCCCACCGCACCGGCGACATCAATCGCATTGGCTCGGACATGATCCAGGAGCGAGTGAGTTCCCTGCCCGGGCGCTCGCTGCAAGATCTCGTCGACTCTCAGCCGGGTTGGCTTTACGAAGGCAACGCGGTCCTGCACCCGCGCGGTTCAGAGTATCAGACGCAGCTCGTGGTGGACGGAATCCCGCTGACAGACAACCGCTCGCCCAGTTTCGGCCCCGAAATTGAAGCGGACGATGTGCAGTCGATGAGCATCTACACCGCGAATTTCCCCGCCGAATATGGGCGCAAGTTGGGGGGCGTCGTGGAAGTGAATACGGCGCGCGACTCACGCGAAGGCCTGCACGGCGAGGTGGTGCTGTCCGGAGGGAGCTTCGATACCGCTGGCGCCTTCGCCCTCGTGCAGTACCTTTGGGGAAAAAATACTCTGGCAGCCAGCGCCAGTGGCGACATGACGGACCGCTACCTGAATCCAGTAGTTCCGCAAAATTTCACGAACCAGGCTACGAGCGCCGATTTTGCTCTGAGCTACGAACGCGACCTGACGGACCGTGACCGCATCAGCGTCAGCCTTCGCCACGAACTCTCGCGCTTCCAAATCCCGAACGAGCAAGTCCAACAAGTCGCGGGACAACTGCAAAACGCCGACAACTTCGAGACTATGGGCACCGCCTCGTACCAACACATATTCTCGTCCAATATCGTTACCGACCTTCGCGGAATGGTCCGCGACAACTCCAACGATCTCTTTTCCAACCCGCTATCGACCCCTGTGATCGCTTTCCAACACAATTACTTTCGCGAAGGCTATTTTAAGGGGAGCGTTTCTATCCATCACGGCCGCCACGAGTGGAAAGCCGGCCTCGAATCCGACGCGACCTTCCTGCACGAGCGCTTCAGTGATGCCATCACCGATTTCTCGCGATTCGATCCCGCCACGCCTCCGACGTTCGCCTTTACAGGAAGCAAGCCCGACCTGGAGCAGGCCGTCTTCGTCCAGGATCAAATTCGCTTGGGCAGATGGACCGTCAGCGCAGGCCTGCGCTGGGATCACTACCAACTGCTGGTAAATCAGAATGCGGTCAGTCCGCGACTTGGAGTGGCCTACTACATCCCGAGCCTCGATCTTGTCTTGCATGCCTCGTATGACCGAATCTTCCAAACCCCGTCCGCCGAAAATCTCTTGATCTCCAGTTCGCCGGAAGTTGTTTCCCTGAGTGACCTCGTCTTGCGGATCCCGGTCCAGCCCTCGCACGGCAACTACTACGAGATCGGCTTGAGCAAAGGCTTTTTCGGGCAGCTCAAGTTCGACGCCAATGTCTTTGATCGCCGCGTCAACAATTACGCCGACGACGATCAACTACTTAGCACTGCGGTCAGCTTCCCCATCGCCTTTGCAAAGGCCTACATCTACGGCGCCGAAGGAAAAGTCGAGATCCCGCACTGGAAGCGTATCAACGGCTTCGTCAGCTACTCCTACATCGTTGGCTCAGCTTATCTTCCCGTAACCGGAGGCCTGTTCTTGGGCAGCGACGCCAGCGACGCGATAAGCCGGATCACCGGGCGCTTTTGGGACTCCCAGGATCAGCGCAATACGGTGCGCACGCGGTTCCGGTATCAGTTCACGGATCGGCTCTGGGGTGATGTTGGCGGGGAATACGGCAGTGGACTTCCGTTCCAATTCACTGGCACCGAGCAAGACGCCTTGGCGCAATACAGCCAGCAAGTTGTAGATCGCGTGAACTTTGCCAAGGGTCGCGTGCGACCGTCACTTTCGATTGACGCTTCGCTTGGCGCCGATCTCTGGCGCACCGAAAAACTGCAGATGCGCATGCAGGCCGACGTGCAAAACATCAACAACCGCCTCAACGTCATCGACTTCGGAGGCCTCTTTTCTGGCAACGCCATCGGCCCTCCCCGGAGCTATGCTCTGCGATTGACCACCAGTTTCTAAGTCTGGATCCTGGCTCCGACCACGCTTCGTGTTCGGCCCCGGATCGATGTAGGCGCCGGCCTTTAGCCCGGCGCGCCATTCATAGGCTTGTGTAAACCTTGCAACGCTTCTCCGCGCCCTCTGTGCTCCGACCTCGGAGTACTCTGTGTTAAACCTTTCTCTTCATGGCTGTTACGTCGCCGTCCTTCCTTACAAAATCCTTAGGTCCACTTCATCACTTCCTAAGCGGTCAATCGCTAATCTTTACATGTCGCGGGTACGCGGCGTGCCCCGTCAACTTAGGCCCCGGTTACCTTGGGCCAAGATAACAGCCGACAGGTAGCAGCCTCAGCGCCGATTTAATCATCAAGGTCAGCGAGTGGGTTTGCACCAAGGCGTGCTTGATCGTCAGAAGGAGACTTTAGTGGCAGATGTAGCGTTCACAGTGGCGACCCTGGCCTTCTTCGTGGTGGCCATTTCGTATCTTCGCGGTTGTGAACGGCTCAAGTAGAAGCGCGGCTGACTCATGCTCGAAAATATCCTTCTCATTGTAGTTTGCGCGGGACTGTTCGGTTATCTGCTGATGGCCCTTCTCCGCCCGGAAGACTTCTAGCCATGACCTCCAACGGTTGGTTCCAGATTTTCTTCTTCTTGCTGGTGATCTTTGCGATCACCAAGCCGCTCGGCGTTTTCATGACGCGCGTCTTCCAGCGAGACAAGACCTTTCTCGATTTCGCTCTGCGGCCCATCGAACGCATGATTTACCGGCTCTGCGGCGTGCGCGAAGACCAGGAAATGCATTGGATCGAATACGGTACCGCCATGCTCCTGTTCAGCGGCGTCTCCATGTTCCTCCTGTATCTGATCGAGCGCGCGCAACACTGGCTAGCCTTCAATCCTCAGAAATTGGCCGGCGTCGCCCCAGACCTTGCCTGGAACACGGCAGCCTCCTTCACCACCAACACCAACTGGCAGGCCTACGTCCCCGAAACCACCATGAGTTACCTCACTCAGATGGCCGGGCTCGCTTACCACAATTTCGCATCGGCCGCGGTCGGCATCGCCCTGGCGATCGCGCTGATTCGCGGTGTAGCTCGACGCGAATCCAAAACCATCGGTAACTTTTGGGTCGACCTGACCCGCTCGTTCCTCTGGGTGCTCCTGCCGATCTGCATCGTCGTCGCGCTGATCTTCGTCTCCCAAGGCGTCGTCCAAAACCTGAAACCCTATGCGAGCGCTCAACTGATCGACCCGCAAACCGTGCAAACACAGGGCGCGGACGGTAAAACCGTATCGCAAACGGTCACGCAGCAACCAATCGCTCTCGGTCCGACGGCATCGCAGGAAGCCATTAAGATGTTCGGTACCAATGGTGGGGGCTTTTTCAACGCCAACAGCGCGCACCCGTTTGAAAATCCCACACCCTTCACCAATTTTCTGCAAATCGTCTTGATCTTTGCCGTCCCCGCGGGGCTCACTTACACGCTGGGCCGCATGACCAGCGCGCCGCGTCACGGTTGGGCTATTTGGGGCGCCATGGCCGCTCTGTTTCTGGTCGGCGTCGCCGCTGCCTACACTGCCGAAGCCAGCGGAAATCCTCAGTTCGCCGGCGTCGATCAAGCCTCCAGCATTCTACAGTCCGGCGGCAACATGGAAGGCAAGGAAGTTCGCTTCGGAATAGCCAACACCGCCCTTTTCGCGACGGTCACCACGGATGCTAGCTGCGGTGCCGTCAACGGCATGCACGATTCCTTCACGCCCCTCGGCGGCATGATCCCGCTCCTCAATATCATGCTTGGCGAGGTCATATTCGGCGGGGTCGGCTCCGGACTCTACGGCATGCTCGTCTTCGTCATCCTCGCGGTCTTCATAGCCGGATTGATGGTCGGCCGCACGCCCGAATATCTCGGCAAGAAAATCGAATCCTTCGACGTCAAGATGGCGATGCTTGCAGTCCTGGCTTCGTCGATCACCATTCTGATGTTCGCCGCCGTCTCCATTGTCACAAAGTCCGGACTCGCGGGCATCAGCAATCCCGGCCCCCATGGCCTGTCGCAAATTCTCTATGCCTACACCTCGTCGGTTGGTAACAACGGATCGGCCTTCGGCGGCATCAACGCCAACACTCTGTGGTTCAACAGCACTCTTGGCATCGCCATGCTCCTCGGCCGGTTCTTCGTGGTCATTCCGATCCTGGCGATCGCCGGTAGCCTAGCTGCCAAAAAAGCCTCGCCCGCATCGGCAGGCACCTTCCCCGTCACCGGGCCCCTATTCGCCGTCCTTCTGGTCTCCACCATCGTCATTGTTGGCGCACTCACGTTCTTCCCGGCGCTCAGCCTGGGACCCATTCTCGAGCAACTGCTGATGCAAGCCGGAAAGGTCTTCTAGGGTATTCATGGTTCACTCCTCCCAAGCCAAGCCCCAGCCACTCGCGGACAAGAAGATCGTCATGCGAGCGATGGCGGACTCGTTCACCAAATTGAACCCCCGGACGATGGTGAAGAACCCGGTGATGTTCGTCGTGGAGGTAGGCGCAGTCCTCACCACCATCGAACTGGTGGTCGACACGTTGCGCCACGCCGGCAATTTTGGTTTCGGCCTGCAAATCACTCTCTGGCTCTGGTTTACGGTGCTGTTCGCGAACTTCGCCGAAGCCATGGCCGAAGGCCGCGGCAAAGCCCAAGCCGACACGCTGCGCAAGGCGCGCGCCGAAACTGAAGCCCATCTCCTGCGCCCAAACGGCTCGATCGAAGTCATAGCCAGCTCAAAGCTGCGCACTGGCGACGTGGTCGTTGTAACAGCAGGCGAGTTCATCCCCGGTGATGGCGAGGTCGTCGAGGGGGTGGCCAGCGTCGACGAATCGGCCATCACCGGCGAATCCGCACCGGTAATTCGCGAATCGGGTGGCGACCGCTCCGCGGTTACTGGCGGGACTCGCGTTCTTTCCGACTCCATCAATGTCCGCATCACCTCGAATCCCGGTGAGACGTTCCTCGATCGCATGATCCGGCTGGTCGAAGGCGCCTCGCGTCAAAAGACCCCCAACGAAATCGCGCTCAACATCCTGCTCGCGGGCCTGACGATCATCTTTTTGCTCGCCGTCGTCACGCTCCAGCCCTTCGCCATCTATTCCGGCGCGCCTCAGAGCATATTCGTTCTCGTCTCGCTCTTGGTCTGCCTGATTCCGACCACCATCGGCGGACTTCTCTCGGCCATCGGCATCGCCGGCATGGACCGCATGATTCAGCGAAACGTGATCGCCATGTCAGGCCGTGCCGTGGAAGCCTCCGGCGACGTTGACGTCCTGCTCCTCGACAAGACCGGAACCATCACGCTGGGCAATCGCCAGGCGACCATGCTGTTCGCCAGCCCCAACATCACCGAAGCCGACCTAGCCAACGCTGCGCAACTCGCTTCCTTGGCGGACGAGACTCCCGAAGGCCGGTCGATCGTAGTCCTCGCAAAAGAAAAATACGGCCTCCGCGGCCGCGAACTGAGCCAGCTTAACCCCGTGTTTATTCCCTTTACCGCGCAGACCCGCATGTCCGGAGTCGATCTCGACGGCCTGCAAATCCGTAAGGGCGCGTGCGAAGCAATCGCCAAGCACGTCGGCGAGCGCGGCAACAAGATCCCTGCCGAGACTCAGCAGCACGTTACCGAGATCTCGAACGGCGGCGGCACGCCTTTGCTCGTCGCGGAGAACGGCCGCGTCCTGGGTGTCATCGCTCTCACCGACGTTGTAAAGGGAGGCATGCGCGAGCGCTTCGATCACCTCCGCGCAATGGGCATCCGCACGATGATGATCACCGGCGACAATCCACTGACCGCCGCGGCCATCGCGCGCCAGGCTGGCGTCGACGATTTCCTGGCCGAAGCCAAGCCCGAAGACAAAATGGCGCTAATCAAGCGCGAGCAGGCCAAGGGCAAACTGGTCGCCATGACCGGCGACGGCACTAACGACGCCCCCGCCTTGGCGCAAGCCGATGTAGGCGTCGCCATGAATACCGGCACCCAGGCCGCGAAAGAAGCCGGCAATATGGTCGATCTCGACTCCAACCCGACCAAGCTCATCGAGATCGTGGAAATCGGCAAACAGTTGCTGATCACTCGCGGAGCGCTAACCACGTTCTCCGTTGCCAACGACGTCGCCAAATATTTCGCGATCATCCCCGCCATGTTCGCGGGCGCCTTCCCCGAGCTAAACGTCCTGAACGTGATGCACCTGGCCACGCCGCAATCTGCCATCCTGTCTGCGGTAATCTTCAACGCGCTGATCATCATCGCGCTGATTCCACTGGCTCTTAGAGGCGTTCCCTATCGCCCTGTGGGAGCAGCCGCGCTGCTCCGCCGGAATCTCCTGGTCTATGGAGTAGGGGGAGTAGTCGCCCCCTTCATCGGGATCAAGCTGATCGACCTGCTGATTACCTATCTACATTTCACGTAAGGGTCACGTAAGGGCTAGAGGAAGAACACCATGAAACAAAACCTTCGCATCGCCATCTTATTCACTCTGGTCAGCACGGTAATCTTCGGACTCATCTACCCGCTGGCCGTAACCGGCCTCGCCCAACTGCTCTTCCCCGCTCAGGCGAACGGCAGCCTTATCACCAGGAACGGCCAGGTAGTCGGCTCGCAACTGCTCGGCCAAGCCTTCTCCTCGCCCGGCTACTTCCGCACCCGCCCATCCAGCGCCGGAACGGGCTACGACGCGTCGCAGTCCTCAGGCTCGCAACTCGGCCCCACAAATCACCAGTTGATCGATCGCGTCAAAGGCGACGTAGCCAAACTGCACGCGGAAAACCCCACCGCCCCGATTCCCGTGGACCTCGTCACCGGTTCGGGCTCCGGCCTCGACCCCGAAATATCTCCAGCCGCCGCGGAATTCCAAATTCCTCGCGTAGCCCGCGAGCGGAACATCCCTGAAGGCGACGTCCGCGCGCTGGTGGGCAAACATACGCTCGGTCGCCAATTCGGGTTCCTAGGTGAACCCCGCGTCCGCGTCCTCGAACTTAATCTCGACCTCGACGCAACCTACCCGAAGCGATCATCCTGACCGCTATGCAGTTAGCGCCTCGCATGCGAAACGGTGACCGGCAACCCTATTAGGGTCTCCGCCTAACGACAGCCCCTGGTAGAGAAACGGGCAATTCTGCGGGATTTGTCGGTCGCCACGTCGGGATTGCTAGGTCGGGTCGCTAAGCCACGGTCACTAAGCCAAGGTCGCTAGGAACGGCGGGGAGCTTACATTGCCACCAGCGTCGAACGTGAATCTTCAACGAAGCAGAACATCAAACTCAGAGATCTTCAGATCTTCCTCCGAGAGCACGGCAAATTGCCTGGCCATTTTCCGTCGGGGCGTCGGCAACGTCTCCCACTCCAGTTTGCGCACGACTTCCGGCTCGAATCCAGATTCCCGAAAGAGCCGCAAGAGCTCTGAATACCGCAGTCGGTTCGTGTAGAAACGGGAGTTCGCCATAAAGGGAGACTCCCAGATGCCCTCGCTGAAGCGCAGGTCGTTCAGCTTCCCCCCGATAATGTCTTTGATCGGAACGCAGTGCGAAGCTACTCCGTCCGGGCGCTGAACGCGGCGCAGTTCCCGCAAGGTGGCAACGAACTGGTCGCGCCGCACGTAGGGCAGAACGGCATTGGACCAAACAAAATCCACGGACGCCGACGGGATCCTCCTTAGCGAGGTCAGGCCTTCGGTCAGGTATTCCGCCCCGCAAGACTCGGCCACATCGTCGATCGTTCTGCAATGATCAAGGTTGGGAGGGTACATGCCCAACTGGCGCAGGTGGGATTCCATCTGGCGGTAAACCCCGAGGTCCGTCGACGCGCAGGACTCGGCATCCACCAGGAAGGTCTTTGAAGCTCCAAACGTTTTGGCAATCAACGCCGAGTCCAGCGAATCACCGGGCCCTAACTCCAGGCCCACAAAGCCATCCGCTTTTCCCGTTAGGCCGGCAGCGTCAAAGTGCCGGCGAAATATCCGCAGGGCGTATTCTGGGCGATCCATCCCTCCCTGCTTGAAAAGGCCTAGTTTTTCCCAGAAATGATACGGTAGGGGCAGCCGTGCCAGCACGATCTTGGCAGCGATCTTCACCTGCCACGGAACGCTCTGCATATGACGCATAGGGTTGGGCCCTAACTCATTGGACTAGATTCGGCTCCCCCAGGTTTCACGTTTTTCCACAGCGTGGACAATCCGACGCACTTTTTTCCGCTTCTTAAGCCAGTTCGAGGCTGCCAACGTCCCAGTAAAGCTAAAAACGAACTAATGACGTATACGGGACGAAAATCCCCTCGAATTAGTCGCAGGAGGGCTATCGCCTTGGACCGAGCGCTCGCCACAATTCCGCGATACGCAATTCGGGGATGTCAGACGTAGCTCGGCACTCGCCCAGCGGCGCCTCGGACCCCCTGACGAGGTTGAATGCTGCCTCGCCTATGATTTTTTCGAAGGAGTCTTCGCCGTGTTTGGCCGCTGCGGCTGGAACCGGTATCCTATCCAAGGTTCTGTCAGAATGTATTTCGGCCGCGCCGGGTCCGCTTCGATCTTCTTCCGCAGTTGGTTGATCACCACGCGCAGGTTCTCGGTCTCTTCCCCGTAGTCAGGACCCCACACGGACTGCAAGAGCCGCCGATGCGTCAGCGGCTTTCCCTGATTGGCCACCAGGTGCTTGAGGACATCGTATTCTTTTGGCGTGAGATGCACGCTGCGCCCACGCACGACTACCTCGCGGCTCTCGAAATCGATGCTCACATCCTTGGACACGAACGGCGCCAACGCATCGCCCGGCGCGTAGCGTCTCAGCGCTGAACGGATGCGTGCCAGCAACTCCTCAATTCCGAATGGCTTAACCACGTAATCGTCGGCCCCGGCATCGAGAGCCATGACTTTGTCTCGTTCCGCATTCCTTACGGTCAGCACGATAATCGGCGCGTCGGTCGACCGCCGGATCTCCCTGCATGCTTCCAGGCCGCCCATGCCCGGCATATTCATGTCTAGCAGTACCAGATCCGGCCGCTCCTTGCGTGCCGACTCGACGCCCTCTTCCCCGGTCATGGCCTCGGTGATCACATAGCCGTGGGCGGAGAGCGTACTGCGCATGACCCGCCGGATTTGCGGTTCGTCGTCAACTACAAGGATGTTCTCGCCGCTCACCGCGCCTCCCGTCTGCCCTTGTCGTGGTTTCGGTCCTGGCTCCGGTCCACCGGCAGCGTGAACGAGAAAACCGAGCCGTGGCCGAGTTGACTGGTGACGCTGATCGAACCCTTGTGCGCCGCGATGATCGCCTTTGCGATCGGCAAACCCATGCCCGTGCCGCGTACCAGGTACCGCTGGTCCTTACCGCGATAAAACTTGTCGAAGATCATGGTTTGCTCGAAGTCATCGATTCCTGGACCGCGATCCGCCACGCTCGTGTTGACCGAATCGCCCGCCAACTCCGCCGTGATCGTGATCGGCTGATCCTTCGGCGAATACAGGTTGGCGTTGTCGATCAGCTGCACCATCGCCTCCTTCGCACGCTCGCGGTCGGCGCGTACTGGTGGAAGATTGGTATCCACCTTAATATCAACGGGCCGGCCAGCCAGCGCCATTTTACAATGCGCCAGCGAGGCATCGACGATCTCCCGGATCGGCGTGGGTTCAAGGTCCAATTCCACCTCGCCCGCCTCCAGTTTGGCCATCTCCCCCGCTTCTTCCACCAGGCGATTGAGACGGTCGCATTCCTCGTCGATGATGGTAAGCAACTCATCGCGTTGTGCCGGGTCCGTATTTTCGGAAGTCAGCAGGCTGCTCACTGCCGCCTTCATCGACGTCAACGGGGTGCGGAAATCGTGCGTTATCGAATCGAGCAACGCCGATTTGAGCCGCTCCCCTTGTCTCTCGGCTTCGGTCTGTCCAAGTTGTTCCACTGCCCGCGCCCGCTCGATGGCGATGGCCACCAGCGTACTGACCGCTTCCACCGTTTGCCGCGAAAGTTGCGACCCCGAAATGCCCAGGCTGCCGATCGGGCGAACGCCCAGCCGCACCGGAATGTAATACACCCCGCTATCAGCATCGATTGTGATTTCGTCGTTCGCGTAGACTGCCTTCATCCCCTCTTCATCCAGTTGAGACGCGCCGAAGCCGGAACGATAAAACTTGTCCTTCTGCGGCAGAAACAGCTCCGCCGCTCCGGCCTCAAAGCTTTCGACGATATAGTCGGGAATGGCGTTCATCAGCTGAATCACGTTGCCTTCGCCCAGCAGCTTCCGGCTGAAGCGATAGAGTCGCTCCACCTCGCGTCTTCGATGGTGCGCCTCGTCGGCTTCGGTGCGAATCCGCGACGAAAGCCGGCTTCCGGTGATCGAAGTAATCAGAAATACGATCAGCGCCACCCAGTTCTGCGGATCGGCGATCGTGAACATCCCCACCGGCGGCAAGAAGAAATAATTCAACGACAGCATCGCCAGCACGGACATAAACACCGAAACGGCCATTCCCCAGACCGCTGAAACTGCTAGAATTCCAAGAAGAAATGAAAGCGCTACGGTGGTGTGGTTGACGTGCAGGACCCGGTAATAAATGAACGTGACGCCAGCCACGATGGCCACGGAGACGCTAAAGCCAACGACGCGGCCGCCCAGGAATCGCTGCATGTCGATATTCTACAGCATGTTGCTGACATGACCTTCTATTGCCTGCGGAAGGCAGCCATGGAAAGCGAAAACCTTGCCTAAGAAGCCTGAAGAGTGGCTCGAAGTCGCCTCGCCACCCCAAAAGTCGCGCGGCATCTTCAAGCTCTTTCTGGGCTACGCCCCAGGTGTCGGGAAAACCTTCAATATGCTCAGTGAAGCGATCCGCCGCCGCAGTCGCGGCGAAGACGTCGTCATCGGCGTTGTGGAATCGCACGGCCGCAAAGGCATCGAAGAGCTTATTGAAGGAATGGAAATCGTGCCGCGCAAGAAGCTCGAGTACAAAGGAACGATTTTTGAAGAAATGGATGTCGATGCCATTCTCGCGCGCAATCCCGACGTGGTGCTGGTGGACGAGTTGGCGCACACGAATATACCCGGCAGCAAACACCGCAAACGCTACGAAGATGTCCAGGAACTTCTCGCAGCCAAAATTGACGTGGTCTCTACGCTCAACATTCAGCACATCGAGAGCATCGCTCCAGTGGTGCGTTCAATCACCGGTATCATCGTGCGCGAAACGGTGCCGGATTGGGTGCCGCTGACGGCTTCGGAGACCGTTATGGTCGACCTCACCCCCGAAGCGCTGATGAATCGCATGAAGCGCGGCGATGTCTATAGCGCGGAAAAGGTGGAGAGGTCCCTTAAGAACTTCTTCCGCCGCGGCAATTTGATTGCGTTGCGTGAGTTAGCCTTGCGGCAGGTTGCTGAGCAAGTCGATCGCAGCCTCGAGACCTACATGGAGGATCAGGACATCCGCAAGAACTGGGGTGTTCGCGAGCGCATGGCCGTTTGCATTTCGGCGAATCCCGCGGGGCAATATCTGATCGCGCGTGGCGCCCGCATGGCGCGGCGCATGGATGCCGAGCTTTATGTCGTCCACGTCGATCGCGAGATTGGTCCCAAGGAATCGAATCAGGCTGCCCTGGCTGCGAATCTCCGTTTCGCCGAAAATCTCGGCGCGAAGGTAATCCGGCTGCGCGGTCGTAGTGTCGCCGATTCCGTCGCCGAGTTCGTGCGCTCCAAACATATTACCCAGGTAATTTTCGGCCGCGCTCCCGTCCACGATTGGCGAAAATATCTCTACCTTTCCGCGGTGCACCGTTTCCTGCGGGAATCCCCCGCTGTCGATGTTCACATCGTGACGCAAGAACCGGAAGATTAGCGCGAAGCGCTGC
>Ga0185299_10000301_pt1 | contig 147101 bp, 133 predicted proteins | sample PaiPotPPA55metaG_FD_128002 | JGI IMG/M metagenome (GOLD analysis project Ga0185299, IMG submission 128002) | Iron sulfur acid spring bacterial and archeal communities from Banff, Canada, to study Microbial Dark Matter (Phase II) - Paint Pots PPA... ...
AATAGAGTACGCATGGGGGTGACCTCCTGTCGATGACGAGTGTTTTTCACAATCCCGTCATTCCAGCTGTTCACCCCTCAACTGTCCAGCTGCGCATTCCCAAAAATGATGGTTTTGAGACAATCCCGCAAACTTGCCATTACTGAATTCATAACATATTTTGCGGTAACGCTTTAAATCGCAAGACATGTTTGCCACGCGTGGCCACGAACTTGGCAAACTGGCAAACTAGCGAACAACGACTATAATTTGTTTCCGCTGGCCGAGTACCCTAATCGCTCAAATCTTAAGTAACACTGGTCCAGTCTCCGCGCGGACAAATTAGCTGCCGTCCTTCATGTAACCGTTTTGCCGACGGCGCCGTCTTTGATGGCTCCCCCATTGCTCGAAACGGTCTGTGCTTTTCAGACGCTTCGCATCCTCCGACAATTCGGTCGATCCAGAACTACCGTGACGCCGGGGAAGGTGTCGGTGGAGGGAGTCACTCATAATGTGGAGCGGGAAACAATGTCAGCCGTTTATTGCGGCGCTCGCCATCGCTTGGGGGGCCGGTGTCTATGGACTGCCCCTTGAGGCGCAAGAACCGCTCCCGGAAGCTCTGCCACCGTTGCCTGCCGTCTGCAACGATTGCCGCGATGTCCTTCACGGACCGATCCACTCGGTTAGCGAGGCGGCTGCCACTTTGCCTGCCGCCGAGCCTCAGGGAGCAGACAGACCGCTGCCGATCAACCTGGCGACGGCCCTGCGTCTGGCGGGCGCCCGCCCGCTCATCATCGCGGCGGCTGAGTCGAGCGTGCAACTCGCGGAGGCCGAGCTGGCGAAGGCCAAGGTGCTGTGGCTGCCCTCGTTCAACATCGGGACCGGTTACTACCGGCATGACGGTGGTACGCAGGGCCAGTCCGGGAATTTCTACATCAACTCCAAGGACGCCTTCTTCGCCGGAGCCGGCCTTACCGCCAGGGTGGCGACCGCGGACGCTCTGTTCGCGCCTCTCGCGGCCCGGCAAATACTGCGGTCGCGAGCCAGCGACGTGCAGACCGCCCGAAACGATGCCCTGCTGGCGGTGGCCGTTGCCTACTTCGACGTGCAGCAAGCCCGCGGCCGTCTGGCTGCCACCCGAGACGTGGTCGAAAAGGCGTTGGCGCTTGGCAAGCGGATCGATCTGGAGCGCGCTAGCATCGCCAGGCCAACGGACTTGCACCGCGCCAGGGCCTTGCTGGCCGGCTTCGAGGATGCTATCGCCACCGCCCGGGAGCAGTGGGGGCTGGCCAGCGCCGACCTGACCCGAGTATTGCGTCTGGATCCCACCGCGACCGTCAGCCCGCTGGAAGCGCCGAACCTGCGCGTGACACTGATCGCGCCGCAGGTAGCGTTGGATACCCTCATCCCCATCGGTTTGACCGGCCGGCCCGAGCTCGCCTCGCAGCAGGCCCTCGTGCAAGCGGCCCTGGTCCGCATCAGGCAGGAGCGCATGCGGCCGCTGGTCCCCAGCCTGATCTTGCAGGGTAGCCCCGGTCCCTCCGGGCCGGGAGGCTATCTGATGGGCGGCGTGTTCGCCTCCGGCGCCCACGGTGACGGGAATCCATCGGTGGCCCGCGAAGACGTCAGCGTGGGGCTGGTCTGGGAGCTGCAGAATCTTGGTCTCGGCAATCGTGCCCTGGTTCGCGAACGCCGCGCGGAACAGCAGCAGCTCCTGGTGGAGTTGTTCCGCATCCAGGATCAGGTGGCCGCTGAGATCGCCCGCGCGCACGTCCAGGTCCAGTCGGCGACCGCCCGTGTCACCACGGCAGAGAGGGGTCTCCGAGAAGCCGAACTGGCCTACGCTGGCAGCCTTGACGAGTTGGGCAAAGTCGACCGCAAAGGCGATGTCGAGGTCCAGGTCCGCCGCGCCTTTGAAGTGATTGATGCGCTCAGATCGTTATCCACGGCGTACGAGACCTACTTCCTGAGCATTAACGACTACAACCGGGCGCAATTCCGGCTGTACCGCTCCCTGGGCTGCCCGGCGGAGATCCTGAGCTGCGAACGCGCAGCGGAGCCGATCCTGCCGGTGGATACGACCCGCCCGCCGCAGATGGCTCCGGTCTGCGCTCCCGATCCCTGCGGCCGTTCCGATAAGCCGTGTACTGCCGGCTCTGACCGCCGGTGAACGTCAGAGATGTTTGCCCCAGTCACTCGTCGTTCAGCCATTCGACTTTGCCCGAAGCGAGCTGGTAAACGCCAGAGACAATGCGGACCTCTTTCTTGGCAACATGCTCCTTGATGATGTCGCTCCGCTCGGTGAGCAAGCGCGTCTGATGGACCACGTTGTTCTTGATGGCCGCGGCCAGGGCAGCGTCTCTTCCGGCGGGCAGATCCTTACCGATGTTGACTTCGGCGATGAGCTTGCCAAGATTGCCCGCCGGTCGTTCCTCACCCAGGGCCGCCTCGACGGCGCCGCATTTCTCGTGGCCCAGGAGCACAATCAGCGGCACGTGCAAATGTTCCACGGCGTATTCGATGGACCCCAGCTCGAACGGATCGACAATATTTCCCGCCACGCGCACCACGAAGAGATCGCCCAGCCCCTGGTTGAAGATGAACTCCGGCGTCAAACGCGAGTCGGCACAGGTGAGTACGATCGCAAAGGGCTTTTGTCCGCCGGCAAGCTCCTGGCGCCTGGCGGCCCCGAGGTCATTCTTTTCCAACATCCCCGCCGCAAAACGGTTGTTTCCGGCCTTCAACCGCTGCCAGGCCTGTGCCGCTGAAGGAGTCTGCTTATCTTGAACGTCGGCGCCGCCGGCCGTGGGATGCGCGAACGCGGCGCGGTTTGGACCGAAATGGCCTATCCATACCGTAAGGCCGAGGACACAGCAAAACACCACCACGACGAGCGGCAGCCGGTTCATTTGCTTCATGGTAATCTCACTCCTGGTTCTGAGGTTTTTCAAGCCGCACCAGCGTCCACTGCTGCGTGCGGTCCTTGCCGAAGTGCACGAGCATGGTCGTCTCGGGCTCGGTCAGGTTGCCGATGCCGGTCTCGTACACCGTATCTTTGCGGTCGCCGACCGTCCAGGCGGCGCGTTGGCTTTTCCGGTCCACAGCGCCGTAAACGGGAACCGTCGTGTCACTGAGGGCGTCGTAGTAGTTGCCGCGCAGGATGCCATCCCTATTGATGGCGAGTTGAAAGATCTTGTTGGCGTCTTGTTCGTCGCCCTGGACCATGCCGAAGACGCCGAGCGGTGTCCATTCTTCCTTGTCCGCCGGCTTGGCCTCGACGCCCTGGGCAGCAATCTGGATCGCCTGCTGGGTGTATTCTTCGGCCGTGGCCACCGGCTCGCCGTTATAGATTACCTGGTCGCCTTCGTACACGATCGTCGAACCATAGTCGTAAACCACGGGCTGGGCGGGATAGCCGTAGCTTGACGAGAGCGCGGCCCAGGTAGTGCCGGCCCAGAAGGTCGCGGCGGTCCAGGCCGCAGCGCGCCAGGCGTTGGGATAGCTTCTATACCAGGCCGGGGTGAAGACGTTGTAGTGGACGAAATTGCGACGCACGGCAGCGCCGTACACCGGGAGCTGGCCCGGCCGGACGAAATACGTTCGGTGACCCACTGCGACGCCGCGCGCGCTGTAGCCGGCAAGGCCATAGGGGCCGGCCGCCGTGCCCCAGCGTGCGCCGCCGGCAACCGCCCCACCTGGGCCGAGCGCCACGCCGCCGCGCGATGCACCGACAGCCGTACCGCCGGGTCCCGAGGCAACGCCGATGGACGATCTGCCGCCGACGGCGTTGCCACCTGGCCCCACGGCGCCGCCGGCGCGGCCGGCCTTGGTGTAGGTCTGGCCGGTCCTGGTCGTAACCTGAACGGCGCCCGCGCCGCCGGCCGCGGCGCCTCCGGGGCCACTAACCCTCCTGCCGGCCCCGGCGTAATCAATGCTCGCGCCGCCCGGTGTCGTGCGTGATCCGCTGCTCACGCCCCCGCTCGCCGAGCGACCCCCGGGCCCTACGACCGCGCCGCGGCTCTGAAATCCACTGGCGCTGCCTCCGTAAGGCCCCACCACGCGACCGCCGGCGGCGCCACCGGCAACCCCGCCGCGCCGTTGGCCGAAAACTTCCGAGTCCCTGAGAGATAGCGTCAGCGCCATCACCGGGATTAGCAGCACGACTCGTTTATATCTCAAGGTGTGATCTCCTTTATTTCACTCGGGTCACTTTGATAGGGGGAATACTGGGCTGCTCTTCCCCGTCCATGGTGCGATCGACAGACTGCCAGGTGAACGAATCCTTGTTGAGCGGCGTCAGGATATTCGTGGCCGTCATTTCCGCCCCGTCCGCCTCGACGCCCGCGGCATCGATGACCCAGCGCTTGCCGTCCAGCGTCCATGTGGCGCCGCCGAATCCGCCCTCGCTCTCGAACAGCCACGAGCGCAGGTTGCCTGTGCTGGGATCTCGGGCAATGATCTGCGTTCCGGAAGCCGTGTGGTCTGGCCCCTTGATCGTGAAGCGCGCGTTGATGAATTTCTTGTTCCTGTCCCATTCGTAGGTCGTTTGTACCTCGCCGTTCTCGGTCTTGCCCGTCCAGGTGCCGATCAGCCAATCGAGGTCCCGCAAACTGGCGCGCTCGGCCGGCCACTCGCGCAGGAGCGCGATGCGCCACTGTCCGTTCTCACGGGCATAGAGGACGCTGTAGCGGCTGGACGCCGCCGGCGCAGCTGCGTCTTTTTGCACCCTGGCATGTCCTTCTTCGATGGCGTTGTCTTGCGAGATAGAGCGGATGGAGTCGATCTGCACATCCACCTTGAGATGAGGGGCTTTCTCGAACGTCCTGGCGTATGCCTTCTCGATCGCGGCGCGGCCGCGGATGGTCGTGCCGGCGTCCGCGATGTATTCGCCCTGCTCCGTCCAGTAGCCGGCAACAGCCTTGGCGTCGCCCTTGCCAAGAGCTTCGGTGAATTCGCCGGACAACTTGCGAATGGCTGCATCGTCCGGGCTGCGCTGAGGATTCTCAGGCTCCTGGGCAAGCACGGCTGACCCCGCCGGTTTGCCATGGCCCTGCGTCAGGCAGACGGCCAGGACCACGATGATGACGGTTCCGAGGACAAGGTAGGTTGTCTTCATGCTTGGTTACTCCAGAATGCAGCCAGGAAACCTATCAAATCCACAATGTAGCCGGCCGGAAGATGAAGACTATTGGACTTTGGTCCAATCGGGATAGCTTGCCCTACTTGCCATGATGAAAAGCCACCGCCTGATTGACGGCATCCAGCAGCAACTGCTCCTCAAAGGGCTTTTGCAAGAAAGCCAGGGCGCCGGCGCGAAGCGCTTGCTCACGGGCCGTATCGTCCTCAAACGCCGTGATGAATACCACAGGGACATCGCAGCCGCCGGCCGTCAGCCGTTTTTGCAATTCCAGACCGCTCAATCCCGGCAGATGCACATCGAGAATCAGACAGTCCGGCGGCAACGGTGCGGCACGTTGCAAATATTCCTCTGCCGTGGCGAAGGTCTCCGCGTCCATGCGCAAGGAACGGAGCAACCGGCCCAGGGCTTTTCGGACAGACTCGTCGTCGTCAACGACGCAAATGGACCGCCTCATCGGACCCATGAAATCTCCAGGTTGTTATGGTCCAGGCAGTAGCGCTCGCAGCGTTGACCGCGCTTACTCTAGAGAAAGGGAGGGGGAGATGATATTGGACTTTAGCCCAATACGACTTAAAAAGGCGAGCCGGCCTTGATGCCGATCTTCTCCGCCATGCGCACCAGCTCGGGCAGCGAATTGGCCTGCATCTTGCGCATGACCTGGGCGCGGTGCGCCTTGATGGTTTTTTCGCTGACCCCGAGTTTGTGTCCGGACTGCTTGTTGAGCAGACCGCGGACAACCAGCTCCATGACTTCGCGCTCGCGCTGGCTGAGGGTTTCGGCGCGCTGCTGAACCGCGGTTTCCGCGGCTTGCGCCTGCAGGGCTTCCGCATGCCTGGCAATGGCCTGGTGGACGGCGGCGAGGAGATCTGGGGCGTGGAAAGGTTTGGTAAGAAAGTCCGCGGCCCCGGCCTTCATGGCATGCACGGACATGGGGATGTCCCCGTGCCCGGTGATGAAGATCACGGGCAGGCGGACGTCTCGTTCGGCCAGGGCGTGTTGCAAGTCCAGGCCGCTTAACCCGGGCATGCTCACATCCAGGAGAGCGCAGGCCGGCGCGTCCGGCGGCGGTTGCTCCAGGAATTCTTCGGCGCTCGCGAACAGCTGAGAGCGGAAACCAGACGCTTTCAAGAAGCGCGCCAGGGCCTTGCGCACCGACGCGTCGTCATCGATCACAAACACCATGGGCATGGACCGGGTCATGTGCCGACCTCCTTGATGCCGGGCAAGGTGAATTGAAACGTCGCTCCCCGATCGGGATTCGAGGTGGCCCAGATACGGCCCCCGTGTGACTCGATAATGGACCTGCAGATGGCCAGTCCCATGCCCATGCTGCCCTGCTTGGTCGTGAACAGCGGCTCGAAAAGGCGGTCGCTGTGGTTGGCATCGAGGCCGCTACCGGCGTCCTTCACGGCTATGGTGACGGCGCCCTGCTCGTCCCGGCTTGAGGTAATGACCAGATCGTGAAACTCGGCGGCGGTCTGTTCCATGGCATCGGCGCCGTTGGTGATGAGATTGAGGAGCACCTGCTGAAGCTGAATCGGATCGCCCAGCACGAGGGGCAGCGTCTCCGCCAGCGTCAGTTTCACGGTCACGCGCCTGCCGGCCATTTCGCGCCGTACCAGGGCCGGCATATCGCGGATCAATTCGTTCAGGTTTACCGGGACACGCTCGCTGGGAGTTTTTTGCAGGAAGCCGCGAATCCGCCCAATCACGGCGCTGGCCCGCTGACCGTCCTGAATGACGTCCTGGAGAGCGTCGCGCAGGTCGTTCAGGTCGTAGTTGCCGTTTGCCAGGACGCGCTTGAGAGCCTGGGCGTTGCTGACAATGGCGCAAAGCGGTTGATTGACTTCATGGGCAATCGACGCCGCCAGTTCTCCCAGCAGGCTAACGCGGCCGACCCGAACGAGCTGGTCGCGCAAGCTGCGCGATTCTTCTTCGGCCTGCCGGCGCGCCGTGACGTCGATCATGAACCCGCGCAGGAGCAGCGGCACGCCGTCGACCGCCACGACATTGACCACATCATGAATCCACACGGTACGGCCGTCGGCGGCCACCATGCGGTATTCGAATTCATAATCGGCATCGGTCTGGGAGTGCTCCTGGCAGAAGGCCAACGCTGCTTGCCGATCTTCCGTGTGAATGTGGCTGGCCCAGAAATCGGCTTCCAGCCAGGCGTCGAGCGGATGGCCGAGCAGGGTGCCGGCCTGAGGCCCAACATAGGTGAACCGCCAGGACCGGGCGTCGGCCACCCAGGGGATGGCGTGCGTGGACTCGAGCAGCAGGCGCAGGCGCGCCTCATTCTTGCGCAAGGTACTCTCCACGCGCTTCTGATCCGTAATATCGATGCAGGAACCGATGTAGCCCTCGAAGGTGCTGTCCGACTCGAAACGGGGCACGCCCGTGTCCTGGACCCAACGGTATTCACCATCGAACCTGCGGAGGCGGTACTCCATGCGGAATTGCCGGCGCGCATCAAAGGCCTGAACGTAGGTGTCCAGGCAGCGCTGCAAATCGTCCGGATGGACGCCCGCGCTCCACCCGTCACCGAGTTCGCGCGTCAACGGCTGGCCGGTGAAATCGAGCCAACACTTGTTGAAGTAGGTGCAGCGCTTGTCGGGGCCGGACATCCAGACCATGACGGGCGCCGTGTCGGTCATCAGGCGAAAGCGTCCTTCGCTCTCACGCAGCACTAGCTCCGCTCGTTTCCGTGCCAGAGCATTGGCAAAGATCTCGCCGACCAACTGCAAGTTGTGAACGACCTCATCCGGCCAATCCCGCCTCCTGGTGTAGGAGCCAAAGCCGATGCCGCCAAGGATTGCCTCGCCGACCTTGAACGGAATGGCCAGATGAGATTGGGGCAGCCCGCCCCGAAGGACCCACTCGCGCTCATTGACTGCTTCCGGTGGCAAATCGTCAGGCAGCTGTGCTAAGCGCAATATGTTCCCACGGCGAACCTGTGCCGTATACCAGGGCCAGACGGCGGCGAGGTTCAGGCGCGGGAAAGGAGTGAATCCTGGAATGGTGTAGCTATGCGTGACCACCAGCGCGCTGCCGTCCTCCGAGAACTGGGCCAGGCTGCTGCGCTCGATGCCAAGAAATTCCACGATTTGTTGCAGGCCGCGCTCGATCTGACTGTCCACCTCTTCCGCCGGCAGATTAATGAAGATCGCGGAAAGCCGTGCGAGCAGCGATTCAAAGCGCAGACGCTCGTTCAGCAGTTCGAGCAGGAGCGCAACGTCAGGCGGGATAGGACCGGGCTCAAGCGTCTGCCAACCCGGCACAATCCTTATGACTTCCGGGGCAAGGACGGGCTGCTCCATGTTCCGTTTCTCGAGCCTTATCTGTCGGTATCGGCGGTTCGAATCGGCGGAGAGAATGCCGGGGCCGCCGCGTACATCGGAACGTGATGAAAGAAGTGCGCCCTGCGCGGAGAGCAAAGCCTGTTCGAGCAAAGAGCAGGCACCACAGCAGCCGTCGCGACGCCACAGTGCGCACAACCTGAGCTAATGGCCAGGAACAGGCCCCTCATGAGACCATCTGGCCCTATGAAGCTATCACCTTGGTTTGGTGACTGCTAGTGAAATTTTGATGAAATTGGAAAAATGAATTTCAAGGGTGTAGACTCTTCCACGCCGAGTCCAGTTGACCGGCTTCCAGGGGCAGCAAGCTGCCATCCGCGCCAAGGGAGCGGCCGGAAAGAACCTGGGCCAGCGACAGCAGCTCCGGCAGCGGTCGGTCGTCGGGTGAGGGATCGTTTTGCTCCCTTGGGTTTTGCCGTAACTCCCAGATCCGGACGCTGCCGTCGCGGCCAACCGTGAGCACCCTATCGCCGCCGGCGAAACCCGCCGACAACAACGGCCCGACATGAACCAGGGGCGGTGTCAGCGGGACACCGGTGCCGGCATCCCACACGCGAGCCCGATTGAGACTGCTGACCGTCAGCAAGCGCTGGCCGTCGGCGCTCCATTTCATTTCCCTGATGATCCCCTCGGAGCGCAGCGAAGAAACCAGCAGAGTTTCCTTCCCGGATTGAGGATCCCAGGTCCAGAGCACGTTGTCCGGATCGATCAGGGCAAGCCGGAGACCGTCCTCACGAAGGGCGGCGATCGTGACGGCGTGATCGACGTGCACGAGCCCGGCCACGGTGTTGCCATGGGGTAACTGTCCCACGCGCCCCAAACCATCCTCGGAAAGCGCAAAGAACCAGCGGCCATTGTCGGCCACGGCGTGGGCGCGGGTGGCCCGGCGCTCGGCTTGCGCTGCCAGGTCCGGCTGTCCGGTGCGTAAATCCCACGTCTGCATCTTGCCGTTGGCCAGTTGCGCCGTCAGGCTGAGATTGTCGCCGCCAAACGTGGCACGGAGCACGGGCGCTTCATGGCGAAAGGCCGGCGCATGCGGCGCGCCCTTATCCACGTTCCAGACCCGCGTCGAGCCGTCGCTCTCTACCACAGCGAGGAGACAGCCGTCCCGGCTCAGCGCAATGGATGCAGGTTTTCCGCCAGCGCCAAGCGCGCCGCGAAGGGGGCGGACCCGACCCGTTAGCACTTCCAGGATCTCCAGCGACCCATCCTTGTCGAGCATGACCAGCCAGCAGCCCGAGGGGCTCAGCTGCACGCCGGCCACGGGTTGGTTTCCGGTCAGCAACTGCACCAGGCGCGGACATTGTCGCAAGGCCAGAGCGATCCTGATCCGGTCTTCGCGTTCGCGCTCCGGGTCGCCGCTGTCGAGACGCAGCGCCTCGGTCAACCAGACCAGCGCCGCCAAGGCGTCGCCTTGCTCCAGTTCGCGGGCGCCGAGGGCGCGATCGAGGCTGGACAGTTGCCGGCGCTCTTCATCCGCGAGTTGACCGCTCTGCAGCGCCTGCTGTTGTACGCCCTGAAGTTTGTGCTCCGTCTGCCGGAGCAACAGCGACTGGTAGACCAGGATGGTGACGAGCAGGGCAATGGCCAGCGCGCTGCTGGTTGCGGCAAGCGCAGCGACGAGTGGCCGGCGGCGGCACCAACGCCAGAAACGCTCGGGCATGCCGACGGGGCGCGCCAGAATCGGCTCGCCGGCCAGAAAATGGCGCAGGTCTTCCGCCAGCACGGCGGCGCTGGCGTAACGTCGTTGCGGCTCCTTTTCCAGGCACTTGAGACAGATGGTGACCAGGTCGCGCGGCAGCGAGCGCCGCATCCGGGTCGGGGGGACTGGCTCTTCGTTGAGAAGCTGCGTGATCGTCTCCTCCGGACTCGTCCCCCGGAAGGGCGGCCGGCCGGTGAGAAGCTCGTAGAGAATCGCGCCCAGCGCATAGATATCGATGGCCGGCCCCGGCGCGTCCAGGCGGCCGCGCGCCTGCTCCGGCGCCATGTACGACGGCGTGCCCAGGATCGCGCCGCTGGTGGTCTGGTTGCTGCCGGGGCCGAAGCGTTTGGCGAGGCCGAAGTCCGTTATCTTGATTTGGTGAGTGGTGAGTGGTGAGTGGTGAGTGGTGGTTGCTCGTTCCTGAGCATTCCTGGCCGACGACTCACCACTCACCACTCCACCACTCACCAACAAAACATTGGCCGGCTTGAGATCGCGGTGGATGATGCCGCGGTCGTGGACGGCCTGAATGGCCCCGGCCAGCACCAGGACCAGCTCGGCTGCCGCGCGCGCCGGCTGCGGAGACCCGGCCAGCTCGCGGGCGAGGTTGGGGCCGGGGACATATTCCATGACCAGGTAGGGGCGCCCTTCCAGCTCGCCGACTTCGTAAATCTGGACGATGTTGGGATGTTGCAGGCTTGCCAACGCCTGTGCCTCGGCGCGAAAGCGCGCGAATTGTTCAGGGGTGACCGGAGCGGCATAAGGCAGCATCTTCAGCGCGACGAGCCGGCCGAGCGAGAGCTGGCGGGCCTTGATAACGACGCCCATGCCGCCGCTGCCCAGCACTTCGATCAATTCATAGCCCGGCGGGGCATGCTGCGGCAGCGTGATAGTTGCACAGGCCTGGCCGGAAGCGGTCGGCTGCTCATCAAGCTGCGCGCGCTCGATGGGACTGACGATGAAGGCCTCCGTCCGCTCCGAAGCTTCATCGTGCCGCAGCAGTTCTTCCACCGCCGCGCGCAAGGCGCGGTCGCCGGCACATTCCAGGTCGAGGAAGGCAGCGCGAGCCTCGGCGTCCAGGTCTGCGGCCTGGTGAAACAATTCTTCAATGCGTTCGAGCGGCATCCTGCTCATGCGTATCATTCCTGCTCGCCGAGGCGGCTTTTTAGCCACGCTCTGACGAAGCGCCAGTGGCGGTGGACCGTGCGCTCGGAAAGGCCGAGCACCTCGGCGACTTCGTTCATGCTCATGCCCGCGAAGTAGCGCAGATTGACGATCTGGGCCTTGAGCGGGTCTAATTCTTCCAATTCTTCCAGGGCTTCTTGAAGGGCGAGAACCTCGGCCGGCGGCGGCTCGCGGATGGCGATGGCGTCGGTCAGCTCGAGCCGCTGCCGGCCGCCGCCGCGTTTCGGTCCCGCCTTGCTCCGCGCCCGTTCGACCAGGATATCGCGCATGGCGCGCGCCGCCGCGAAGAAAAAATGCTTGCGGCTCTCCACGGGCAGCGCCGTTTTCCCGACCAGCCGCAGATAGGCCTCGTGCACGAGGGCGGTGGGCTCCAGGGTCTGCCCCGGAGTCTGACGGCTCATGCGGGCGTGGGCCAGCTTGCGCAGCTCGGCATAGACCAGCGGCAAAAGCTGGGCGATCGATTGCGGATCGCCTCCCTGGGCCGCCTGGATGATCTGCGTCACACTGGAGCCGGTCGTGTCCGCCATGCCAGGAAATCTCGGTTTCCGTGTCAGACTGCTGTGCTGATTATCGGCTTGATAGATAGAGCAGGCAAGGGAGTTCGGACATAAACGGTCTCCAGGAGAAGAGCATGCATAGTCATCAATTCGCATACGCCTACCACGACGCGCCACCAGCCGATGTTCCGCAGGATGGGTGGAAGCGTGCCGAAATTCACGAGATTGCGGAGTTGTACCCGTTAGCCAGGCAACTGGAAGCCGAAATGAAGGCCCTGGAATATCCCCGCAAGGATAGCTTCGCCATGGGCCTCGTTCTGCGCGAGGCGGTTTGCAACGCCATTCGGCACGGCAACCGCGGCGACCGGAGCCGGGCGGTCTTGATCCATTATCACCTGAGCGCTGCAGCGGTCCTGGTGGAGGTCGCCGACGAAGGCCTGGGTTTCAACCCCTATCTCGCGCCGGACCTGTTCGCTGAGCCGCCGCGCGGGAGAAAGAAGTCCGGCCGCGGTCTTTTCCTGATGCGCGTCTACATGAGCTGGATCCGCTTCAACAAGCGCGGCAACCGCGTCCTGCTCTGCAAGCGGCGCTCGGCCGGTTAAGACTCAGGCAAAAAAATTGGAGGAAAAACATTGTGATGAAGGGCGGATCAACGCGGCTAGGGAGGACAAATTGAGGTTCTCAAGCATGTTTCTCCCATTATTTTTTTGCCGAGGTTGATCGAATTCCCATCAACACATAACCCACTTTTCGTAACGCCCTCTAGAGGAAGAGTCATGTTCGCAACCTTGATCGAGCTGGAGATGCTCGTGCTCGAGGAAATGAGCCGCGAGCAATTGATTGCCGCTCTGCTGGAAGAGCGCGATTGCCTGTCGTTGGAATTTACGCGGGAGTGGCTGGCGGAACAATCCACGGATGGGCTGCGGCTGTTCATGCTGGCGGCCAAGCTGGTGCGCGTGCTGCGGCAAAATCGCGGCCGCACGACGGCGGCGCGCGCCAACCGGCCTGGCAAAAAGTGCGATGGGGATCTGAACCATTGTTGAAGGCGAGTGGTGCTGGTGAGGGGTTTGCAAGAGCAGCGCTGCTCCTGGACCCCTCACCACTCCTGACAGACTTGAAACGGAGGTTATTTCCGATGTTGATGCGTTACAGCCTGACCCTGGGTCTATGCACAGCGCTGGCCGCCAGCGGCTTGCTGGTGGCTGAGCAGTCGATCAAAAACAGTGAGGCGCGGCAAGCGCCGGCAATGAGCAAGGACTTCGCCTCCTACCGCGGCCTGGTGCAGCACGTTCTGCCCGCGGTCGTCAGCATCGAGGCGAGGCCAAGGGCCCGCATGACGCTGACGAAAATGCCTGGATCGGGCAGCGATCCGTTTGAGAATATGCCCGGAGTGCCGGAAGAATTCCGCAAGAAATTCGAAGAGCTGCACAAGCAACCGTTTTCCCCCCGCCGTCCGATGCCCGCCCACGCGTTCGGCTCGGGTTTCGTCGTGGATCCCAAGGGAATCATCCTGACCAACGACCACGTCGTCCGCGACGCGGAGCGCGTGCAGGTCACGCTCCAGGACGGGCGCCAGTTCATGTCACACGACATCAAGCGCGATCCGAAGACCGACCTGGCGATCGTGCGTATCGACGCCAAGGCGCCCCTGCCATACCTGGAGCTGGGCGACAGCGACGCCATGGAGATCGGCGACCGTGTGCTGGCCGTCGGCGCGCCGCTGGGCCTGACCGGCTCGGTGACCTCGGGCATCATCAGCGCCAAGGGCCGGGACGTGCACATGAACACCTATGAGGATTTCCTGCAGACCGACGCCGCCATCAACCCGGGCAACAGCGGCGGCCCGCTCCTGAACCTGGAGGGTCAGGTGATCGGCATCAATTCCGCCATCAAGAGTGAGACCGGCGGTTTCCAGGGCATCGGTCTGGCGATTTCCAGCAACATGGTCAAGAACGTCATGACCCAATTGCTCAAGGACGGCGCGGTGCACCGGGGCTATCTCGGCGTCTACGCCCGCGGCCTCGATCCGGAAGTTGCCGCCCGCCTGGGCGTTGACAGGGGCCACGCCGTGGTGATCTCCCAGGTAAGCAAAGGCTCGCCCGCCGCACGCGCCGGTCTGCTGGAGGGGGATGTCCTGACGGCGGCCGGGGGTCATCCCGTCAAGGATGCCCGTGACCTGCAAAAGATCATCGCGACGCTACCGCCCGGCAAGCCCGTGCCATTGACCGTGCTCCGCGACGGCGCTCGCCGGACACTCACGGCTACCATCGAGGAACAGCCTCGCGAAGCGGGACTGGTCACGGAATCGGACTCCGAAGCTCCCAAGGAATTTACCCCCAGCAGCTTCACCCAGATCGGCGTCAAGGTCGTCGAGCTCAACGCGGAACGCGCCAAGGAACTCGGTTTTCCGGACAAGACGGAAGGAATCCTCATCGTCGAGGTGAGCCCGGACAGCATGGCCGCCCGTGCCGGACTGACCAGCAACACCTTGATCCTCAAGGTGGATCAGACCCGCGTCAAGACGGTGGAGGAAGCGCGCGCGGCGCTGAAGAAGGGCTCTTTCGAGAAAGGCGTCATGCTTCAGGTGAAGACGCCCAAGGGCGGGACGACTTACGTCGTGCTCAAGACCGCAGCAGACGAGTAAGAGCCCATCCGGACAGGCTCTTCACAATTGGAAGCAGGCCTCCCGAAGGGGCATTCGTAGCTGCCTCAGTCAGTTACGGGTGCCCCACTTTCGTGTCCTCAATCCGCGCTTCCTTGCCGTGCTGCGGCCAGGATTCCAGCGAGGTCGGCCTGAGGCCAGAGATACCACACCCGCGGGACGGCTGCGTTGGACAGTCGCTCCGGATCGAGCAGGGAAACCTGCGGCGGCCGGGCCTTGACATCAAGGAAAGCGGTAAGCAGGCCTATCGGCCGCTCGTACAGGATGACGTGGTAGTCGTCGCCGAGGTTGGCTGACTGCCGGGCGATCTTGAGGGCGTCGTCGAGGTAGCCGATCTGGTCGATCAGGCCATACTGCTTGGCCTCGTCCGAGGTCCAGATGCCGCCGTCCGCGCGGTAGCGTGTGAACTCCACGTGCCGGCTGCGCTCCGTGCCGGAGCGGATCGGCAGGTCCTTGCGGATGGCAATATCTTCCTGGAGCTTGCCCTTGAGGCCGGGCCGGCCTCCTTCCACGACGTGGAGAAACTGCAGATAGGAGTGATCGATCATGTCCTGCCACATCTGTTTCTCGTGCGCCGACATTTCCGTGAACGGCGAGCCGCTGTACTTGAGATCGCCGTCCTTGATCACGCGCATGTTGAAGCCGATTTTCTTGCTTAATTCCGTGACGTCAGGGAGGGACGCATACACGCCGATAGAGCCGGTGGCCGTGGTGGGTTCTGCGAGAATCGTTTTCGCGGGCATGGAAATGTAATAGGCGCCGGAGGCAGCGATGCTGGCCATGGACACGACCAACGGCTTGGGAGCGGTCTTCTTTTCCGAGTCGCCGTCGCGGAGATCGGTGAGGCGCTTGTACAGGTCGTCGCTGGCCGTGATGGTCCCGCCGGGGCTGTTGACCCGCACGACCACGGCCTTGACGGCGGAATCGGCGGCCGCCTGCGCGATCTCCTTGTGGAAGTAACCGGTCATGCCTTCCATGAGAGCGCCTTCGATGCGGACGACGGCGATCTTATTCCTGCTCAGCTTGTTCCCGGAGTAATGCTTCTCGGACAGGCTGCCGCCTTCGCCGACGTTGCTCAGGGCCCAGAAAAAGAAGGCATTCAGAAGTAACGAGAGAACAATGACCAGAGTGGCCAGGATGTTGCCGAACCAGCCGAAAAGCGAACGGCGACGTCTTGCCGGCGCAGGTGACGGATAGACAGACGGAGGGGCATCAGACATGGGCAAACTCCTTTGCCGGGGGCGAGATGAAAACCCGAATCACGATGCATGATTAGCAGTATCCTTAGCCCGCAGCGCAAGCAAGGCCCTTGCTTGCGCTGCGGGCTAAGGTTGCAGAAGCGTGCGCGGAAATCATGCCTGCAAATTCTGGAGCATTTCGCGTCGGGGCACCAGCCGCTGCCCGCGGCATTCGTCGATATGCAGGGTCTTGAGCAACCGGCGGCGCAATTCCGATTGAACTTGCTCCACGGCGCTGGCCGCCGTGCTCTGTAAGTAGACCGTGCCGCCGGCGCGGCGATCATGGCCGCCGGCCCGGCCGAGCTTGCCGACAACTTGTCGCAGCATCTCGCCCGCGCCGCCATGAGGCAACACGGTGCGCACGGACAGGACGAGCTTGTCCTCAAAGACGCCGGCACACACCGCCCAGTCGATCTCCTGAAAGCGGATCAAGAAATCGACCACCTCGGCCGCCAGCTCGGGTTGAGCCAGCTCGTTGACCCAGCTAATGATCAGGCGATCATAGATGAATGAGCTTTGCAGCGCCTGCAAGATGCACTCGAAATAGCTCTGTGGCAGCCGGGCGTTGCGGATCTTGGAGAGCAGATCCTTATCGGCCAGCGGATAAAGACAGAGCAGGGCACTGTCGTCGATGGTGCTGGCTTCGCGCGGATAGCCGTTGAGTTCTGTCTCGATGCCGTAGAGCATGCCGGTCGCCAGCTTGGGGGGAACCGGAACTTCTTGCTCCATCAGATAGCTGCACACGAGCGAGCAGGTAGCGCCCAGGCCGCTGCGCACATCGACAAAGTCCACGCCCTCGAGATCGCCCGGCGTGTCGTGATGGTCGATGACGGCGTACAGCGGCATGGTGGGATCGAAGTTGTGCCGGCCGGTATTCGGCTGGCTGTCCACCATGACCAGGGCCTCGCCATCCTTCCCGACAATGTCCTCAATCGGCGCCAGGTCGATGCCGAGCACGTCCACCATGACCCGGTTCTCGGCCCGGCTGATGAGGCCGTCGCGCGTGAGGCGGGTCGGTTTTTTCAGGCAAGTTTCGACCAGATGGGCCAGCCCCAGCATGCTGCCGAGACTGTCGGGATCGGGATGCACATGCGAGACAAAGGTGACAGAGGTGGCTTGTTCCAGCCCAGCCAGAAATCGGTCGGAACGGCGCGAAAAGGGGGATTTGCCGTTCGACCCGTTATCGGCGCTACGTCGCGCCATGGGTTTCGTAACCTCCAAAATAGTCAAGAGTCATTGGTGATTCGTCATTTGCCCAAGGTGAATCTCGAATGACCAATGGCTAATGACCAGTGACTTCTGCTTCCTTGCTCAACTCCTCTACGCGGCGCCACTGGTCTTCCGTAACGGGCATGACCGATAAGCGTGGCAACCGTGCCAGGTCCCAGTTCTTCAGCTGCGAGTCGGCTTTGACACGTGCCAGCGAGACCGGGTTCTTCAATCGCTTCGCGGGCTCAACTTCCACGACAACTGCCTTGTCGTCGCTACCCTTGTCTGGGCGAGGATCGCCGACGGCGCGCATCTCTCCAACTATGGCCTTTTCCTTACCCGTATGATAATAAAGAATGCGATCTCCGGGTCTTACTTCACGTAAATACTTTCTGGCTAAAGGGTTGTTGACGCCGCTCCACAAGGTTTTGCCGTCGCGTTCCAGGTCGGCATAGTTGTAGTGGGTTGGCTCTTCCTTAAAAAGCCAGTAAGCCATAATCCTTACCCCCAGCCAGGTTGTCCGGCGTCCTAACCCGGGGAAGTCGAGGCCGTTTTTATCATTTTAGCGAAATTAGTAATCAGGCGTATACGATCCGCAGCTCGCATTCCATCACGTTGGCAGGTAGGAATACCCCAGCATGCTACCATGACGCCATGCGACCGGCAAGGGGCTGGGCTTTTACGGGCGAGGTTTGAAAGAACGTGTTTGAGGCTGTTACAAAGAGGAGCGAAGCACTGCCATGCGGCGTTGGGGAGCCTGAAGGCGTGCAGCAGATCCGCCGTTTCGTGGCAGATTTTCGGCCAAGCACTGCCGGATTTCACTTCGCCAATGCGTTTGTTCACCAGTCGCTCTTTCGCATTCCCGTCCTGGGAAGCAGTGTGCCGATCGGCGATGCCGCCCGCGGTCTATGCGGCGGGATGATCTTCGCGGCGCGCGACTATTTTGAAGCGGGGCTTGGACCACCGGCCGAAACAGCCCCGCCGCAATTGGGACAGCCACTTTTTGGCTACCTGGTGCGGCGGCTCATCGATAGCTGGAATCTGCCGGGCGGCCCGTTCAAGTACTACGCCTGGATGAGGGTCCCGGAAAAGGCCGGCCGGTATCTCCTCTGGAAAACACGCTTCGAGGAGTGGCCCAGGATCAAGGCAGATCTCGATCGCGGCAGACCTGTTCCGCTCGGCCTGGTGCGCGTGGCCTCCAGAAATCCCTGGTTGCTTGGCTTCAACCATCAGGTCCTGGCCTATGGCTATGAACTAAGTCAGCCCGCGCGCAGCGGCTGTGGGATACGATTCCAATCGTGTCCGCCGTCCAGCGAGCAGCTGACAATCCACGTTTATGATCCCAACCATCCCCTGCGTGACGATGTGACAATTGCGCTGGGCATGGGCGACCCAGAGGCATGCGGCCGGTTAGAGTATTCGACAGGCGAGCCGCTACGCGGCTTTTTCCGCACGCGTTACACGTTTTGCCAACCTGCCATGAAGTGATTTCATTCCAGCCGGCGCCCGCTAGTCTGAACTCTCGGGCCAAGGCTCAATCTCCGGATCGTCAGGAATGCCACTTGACACGGCGCCTGCACCGGCTATTCTCTTTATTGATCACTCAACAAAGACATGAACACCAAAGCCGAAACCCGCGAACGGCTGATCGAAGTAGCCCGCGACCTTTTCTGGACGCAGGGCTATGCCTCGACCGGCATTGCCGAGATCCTCAAGGCCGCCGACGCCGGCAGCGGCAGCCTGTACTATTTCTTCCCGACCAAGGAGGACCTCTTGCTGGCGGTGCTGGAATGGTACAAGGGCAACCTCTACAGCCAGGTCGTCAACCCGGTGCTCGAGCGCGTCAGCGATCCCATCGAGCGCGTGTTCGGCATCCTGGACGGCTACCGCCAGCATCTGCTGCACGCGAAATACGCGTATGGCTGCCCGATCGGCAACCTGGCCCTGGAGCTGAGCAATAGCCACCCGCTGGCCCGCCGGCTGATCGCGGAAAACTTCAGCGGCTGGCGCGACGCCATCCGGCAATGCCTCAATGCCGCCGCCGGCCGCCTGCCGGCCGGGACCGATACCGAACAGCTCGCCCTGTTTGTCCTGACCACCATGGAAGGGGCGGTCATGCTGGCGCGCACCTATCGCAGCATCGAACCGTACGACACGGCCGTGACGCGCCTGCGCGATTATTTCGAGCGCCTGCTGGCCGACGGTACCGAATGGGCGCGGCCCAGGCGAAAAGCAAACGCAAAACCAGCGCCTCGGCGAAACAAACCGAGTCCAAAAAGGAGCTTCCGTGATGTTTCATCCAGGCGAAGTTAACTACTGGGCCGTGCTGGTGGCGGGGCTGGCCACGTTTTTCCTGGGCGGCCTGTGGTACACGGCCCTGTTCGGCAAGAAATGGGTCAAGCTGCAAGGCTATAGCGAAGAAAAAGTCAAGGAGATGCAGGCGCGCCGGCCGCCGCACATTTTTTTCAGCGGCCTGATCGTTTGCTATCTGGTGATCGCCTACGTCATGGCGCTATTGCTGACCGGTTATCCGAATCCAACTGCCCTCGACGGCGCTCTTTTTGGCGGACTGGTGTGGCTGGGGCCGGTCGCGTGCGTGGCCATGACCGATCACATCTCGACAGACAAGCCGTTTGGGATCTACCTGATCAATCAAAGCTACGTGTTGATTTTCCTCGTCATGACGGGCGCCATCCTCGGCGCATGGCGATGACTTTGTGGTGCGGCGATTTGAAAAGGAGCACAGGTCCATGGTCAAGTTATCCTGGTTTGCGGGCGTGCTGATGGTTTTCTTGCCCGCCTTCGCGCCGGGCGGCGACACTCCCGCGGAGAAGAAAGAGCCGCTGGAGCCCCTGGCGCGATTCATTGGCGAATGGCAGGTCGAGGGGCAATGGTCGAGCGGCGACAAGCTTCAAGCCCGGGGCGTTTATGAATGGGGCCTCGGCAAGAAGATTCTCAAGGCGAAGACCTTCGTGATGAATGGGGACAAGGAGTATCAGCGCTATGAATCGATCATGGCCTGGCACCCGAAGAAGAATTGCCTTTACGAAATCACCTTCGCCTACGACGGCAACATCAGCGAAGTCGTGTTGGAGCCCAAGGACCAGGACACGCTTCACATCGGCTACACGCCGTTTCATGCCGACCAGGCACAAAACGTCCGGCAAATCCTGAAGTTCAAGGATAACGATCATTTTGTCTGGACGGTCACGATGAAGCAGGGAGAAGAGTGGAAGCAGCTCATTGAGGCGACCTGGGTGCGGAAGGAGGCGAAGACGCCCTAGCCAAGCATCAAATACATTTCTCGCAGAGCACGCAGAGAGTGCAGAGAGCGCGGAGAAAGAAGGAAAGAATTCTCTGTTCTCTGCGCTCTCTGCATTCTCCGTGTGCTCTGCGAGAAATTTCCCGGCTCTATTCACGGGCGGGGAGAATTTTTCCGGTGACTTCCCCAAAGCCCACGCGATAGCCGTTGCCCTGGCACCAGGCGGTCATGGTGATGTGGTCGCCGTCTTGCAGGAAGGTGCGCTGTTCGCCGTTGGCCAAGACCATGTGCTTACTGCCTTTCCAGGCTAACTCCAGCATGCTGCCGTAGGAATCGGGCGTCGGGCCGCTGATCGTGCCGGAGGCGAGCAGGTCGCCTGGTTTCAGGTTGCAGCCGTTGACCGTGTGGTGAGCCAGTTGCTGCAGCATGTTCCAGTAGAGATACTTGAAATTGGACACACTGATCCGCTGCGGCTTTTCCATCTTTTCGGTCTGCAGATGAACTTCCAGGTGGATGTCGTAAGCCCAATCGCCTTTGGATTGCAGGTACGGGAGCGGCAGCGGGTCTTGCACGGGACCAACCGTGCGGAATGGTTCGAGCGCGTCGAGCGTAACGACCCAGGGCGAGATGGAGGTGGCGAAGTTCTTTGCCAGGAAAGGTCCCAGCGGCACATACTCCCAGGCCTGGATGTCGCGGGCGCTCCAGTCGTTGACCAGTACCAGGCCGAAGATATGCTCGGCCGCCGCTTGGATCGGGATCGGCTGCCCGAGGGCATTACCAGGGCCGATCAGCATGCCCATTTCCAGCTCGAAATCAAGCGATTTGCTCGGGCCGAAGATGGGAGCCGGGGCATCGGCGGGCTTGCTTTGCCCCCTGGGCCGAACCACGTCCGTGCCGCTAACGACGATGGAGCTCGCTCGACCGTGATAAGCCACCGGCAAGTGCAGCCAGTTGGGCATGAGCGCATTTTCCGGACCGCGCAGCATGGTGCCGACGTTGCTGGCGTGCTCACGGGAGGAATAGAAATCAGTGTAGTCGCCGATTTGGGCGGGCAGCAGCATCTCTACTTCGGACATTGGCACAAGGGCTCGTTCGCGAAGCCAGGAATAATCGCGCAGAGTGGGAACATCGGCACGTAGTAACCAGCTGATGATCGAGCGGGCTTCTTGCCAGACAGTTGGCCCTAGGTCCATGAACTCATTCAAATTATCCTGAGCAAAAAGCGCTTTGCGGCGAAGCAGAGGACTATCAAGAACTCCGTGAATTTTGAGCACAGTGAGGTCCAGGACATGTTCCCCAATCGCGACACCCACGCCGGCGCTCCGATTGCCGCGCCTGCGAAAAACCCCGAACGGCAGATTCTGGATCGGGAAATGGGAATCCGTCGGAACAGGCACAAACGAACGGAGCTCCGCGTCGGTGGTGTTGTCAAAGCCGTGCGTTGCGCTGGTGTGGACAAATGCAATTGGCCGCGCCTCAATGATAGGCAGCAAGCCTGCGGCTGACAGATCTTCGCGAGGCTCATCCAGACTACAACTGCCGAACGATCGAAAGAGAGTGCGCGCGAACCTGATCGCATTCATGTCAGCGGTAATACCGCGCCAACCGCATTTTTTGTCATCAAAGACGAACTCTTTGCCGTCCTCCTCTTCGAGGATTGCTTTCATCTGCTCAATGTTGGATTGTTTTCCTCGACAAAGTGCTGTCGCGACCAAGAGGTTCAGGAAGCCATGCATCTTGGTTTTCACTGAAGCTACATAGCGCCGAATCGGATGATGCAGCCCCGCGGTGGCCTTGAAAGGTACGTATTGCCTGCGACAAGTATCGACGACAGTGGCAACTTGCTCCGTCGTCGGAAAGGCGGTTGCTTGCAGACCGCCGCAGCGCAGCTTGAATCCTGGCGGTTCAGCGCTAGGCCATCTTTCCAGGATCCGGAGATACGCAAGCGTGCCAATGATACTTCTGATTCTGGTGGACCAGGCCGGCTCCAAATCGCTTTCGAAGTAAACTCTGACGCCAGCTAAATTTCGATTTTCAAATTTTCCCGCTGCGCTTTCCAGCAACTCTCTTCCCTCCAGCGGAAGGATGTAAGTTTCCCCGTCTAAAGCACCTCGCAGATCAAGAATCGGCAATTTGACTTCAAATGAATCAATTTGCACGCGATTGCCGTGTCGCTTCTGGAATTCTGCAACCGCTTGCAGGTCGGCATCGAGATTTTCGAGGAATTCTTCGTTTGTCTTGCCGCCCTTTCCCAAAATGGAAAATGCGAAAGGCGGTCCGGCAGAAAACAAAGTGTCTTGATAGGAAGCCAAACTGCCGAGCATGGTTGCCGGGCAGATGAACTTCCCCAGAATCCAGCTTTCCGGCTCCTGCCGATAGCGCGCGTAATTGCGGATGGCCTCGTCCATCGGCAGGTTGGCAGGTGGAAAGAGACCGGCGTAGTCGATAACGTTTGCCAGCAGGGCTCGCACACTGGCTAGCATGAGGGTCGCCTCGGGGTGCTGGTTGATGCAACTCAGGCCGCCTCATTTAGTTTAGCCGCGACCCGATAGGGGAGCGCGGACTGGCGGTATGCCGGGCGCGCTCCCCTATCGGGTCGCGGCTAAACGACGGTAAACGAGGCCTCGCCTTTGTATGCGCAATGTTATCGGACGGTGAATGCCTTGGAAATGCCGGGGCAGTCTTACGTGAACAGCTTGCGAAGTGGTTCGCCTTCCGCCACGCGATAGGGCCGGCCGGTGAAGTCGTGAGCCTCGGTCATCGGGTCGAGACCGAAGCGCCAGAAGAGCGTCGCGGCGAGGTCGCCGGGCGTGACGGGATCGACCGCCGGGAATGCGCCGATCTTGTCGCTGGCGCCGTAGACAGAGCCGCCGCGCACGCCGCCGCCGGCCAGGACGATGCTGAAGCAGTCCGGCCAGTGATCGCGGCCGGCGTGCTTGTTGATTGTCGGGGTGCGGCCAAACTCGCCCATGGCGATCACCAGCGTGGACTCAAGCAGACCATGCGCAGCCAGATCGTCGATCAGCGCGGAAAACGCCAAATCCGCGGGCGGCAGCAGGTCGTTTTTCAAACGGCCGAAGTTATTCTCGTGACTGTCCCAGTTGGCGGTCTGGCCGTTGTGCACCTTGTCGTTGACATTGATGAAGCGAACGCCGGCTTCCACAAGGCGGCGGGCCAGCAGCAGGCTCTGGCCTAACGTATTGCGGCCATAACGCTCGCGCGTGGCAGCAGGCTCCTGGGAGAGGTCGAAGGCGCGGCGTACTTTCTTCGAACGAAGCAAGTTGAAGGCGCGGGTCTGATAAACCGTCATGGCCCGGCTATTCGCGACGCGCCCGGCACGGGCGGTCTGGGTGTCCACCAGCGACAACAAGGACTGACGATCCTCAAGCCGATGCAGCGGCAGATTGGCCGGCAACTCCAGCTCACCCACTTGAAAGCTCGAATCGTTCGGATCGCGGGTCACCTGAAACGGATTGGCCGCTGCGCCGAGAAAGCCCGCCGTCTGGCCGGGGAGCGTGACCACGTTATACATGACGTGCGGCAAAGCAACATGCGCCGGTGTCTCGCGACTGCGCGGCAGCAGATGACTTAGCGTCGAGCCGTAACACGGGAAGCTGTTGGGATCGTCGGCCAGCAGCTCCAGATCGCCTTTTAGAGGCGTTCGACCGCACAGGGCCTCGACGGCCGCCGAGTTGTGGTTGCGCATCGGGTGATGCATGCTGCGGATGATGGCCAGCTTATCCATGACGCGCGCGCAGCGCGGCAGATGCTCGGATACACGCACACCCGGCACGCACGTGCTGATGCCGTGGAACTCGCCGCGAACCTCGCGCGGGGCGTTTGGCTTAAGGTCCCAGGTGTCGAGGTGACAGGGACCGCCGTAATAGAAAAGCAGGATGCACGACTTGACCTTGGGCTCGGATGCATGCGCGGCGGCCCGGCCCGCTTCCGCCCGAAATAATCCGGCCAGGTTCAGACCGAGACAGCTCAATCCGCCGATGTGCAGCAAGCGGCGGCGGCTGAACATGGGACTCCAGGACGGTTTGCAAACTTCCCGCATCATCATCACGCGGCTTTTCGTTCTTCAAAAAAGGTTATTACCCAGTTCGCGCTTCCACAAATCACTCCCAGGCTAATCAGGGCGAACCAATAGGATGGATCAAGAACCATCCGCGAGGTTTTTTCATCAAGCCCGACTATTGCGATCAGCAGCAAACAGCCAAGAATAGCAAAGAAGTAACTCTCGAAGACAAGAATCCAACCGATCAAGGATAGCATGATTCCCCAGCCGCGGAATGGTCCGAGGACGTAGCGAAAGGCGCCTGCTGCTCCGCCGCCCAGGCTCACGATGCAAATCACCATGAGCAGGTACAGCTCGAGAAGGTAGTCAGAAGTCCCCTCTGTAATGCCCTTGACGACCAAGGTCACAATAGCGGCCGCCTGAATGGTCGCTGTATAGACCCAGAAAGGAACTTTGCGCAAAATCACCGGCATGTCCTCGGGCCTGGCTCTTTCAGGTTAGAGTCCTACAAGATACCCAAAGCGTTTCCGGAATTCAGCAGCAGTTTGCCCGGCCACGGCGGCGAGTTTGCTTAACTCCGGCTCTTCGAAGTCAGAGCGTTCCAGGCGGATCATGTAACGGCGCGCCGATTCGTAGGCTTCGCCCTTGATGTCCACCTTACGCGGCTGCATGCGCTTGGTATCGGGGTTGATCAGTTTCTCGAAAGGCAGCGGCTCCATGCGGCCGCCGACAAAGCTGATGATGGCGCCGAACTTCGTGGCGTCCTCCGAGCGCAGGAACTTGACGGCGCCGTAGCCGAGATCGCGCGTGTACTCGGCGTCGAAGGGAATGGGGTCGGCGCTGCGTAACTCGTAACCGAGGTCCTTGTCGATAAAGGCCACTTTGAGATTCAGCTCGGTGATGCAGCGCGTCAGATAGTCGCGGAGCATGCGGCCGAACTCGATTTGTCCCAGGCGCAGGTGGCCGTGCGGGTCGCGCTCCATCTCGCCATAGCGTCCGGGGGAGCTGTCCATGATGACCTTCAGGTGCTCAAAGCCGATGGCGTCGAGCAGGCCCTCGGCCAGGACAGCCACACCGTATTGCCGGCCCAGGCTGCGCCGCTTGAGGATAGCGCCCAGGACGATGTCGCAAAGGTATTCGAGCGTCAGGGTGTTGGGCGGGAACTCTTCCGGAATAATCGTCAAGGTGGCGGCGGCGGCCTTGCCGATGCCCAGGGCGAGGTAGCCGGCCGCCCGGCCCATGCTGACAATGATGTACCAGCGCGAGGTGGTGCGCGCATCCTCGGCAAGGTTGCGGACAATATTCACGCCGACGTGGCGGGCCGTTTCGAAGCCGAACGTGGGCACGCCGGGCGGCAGGGGCAGGTCGTTGTCGATGGTCTTGGGCACATGGGCCACGCGGATGGCGCCTTCGGCGCGGGCATAGACCTGGCTGCCGGAGAAAGCCGTGTCGTCGCCGCCGATGGTCACCAGCGACGTGACCCGCAACTGGTGCAGGCCATGGAGCACGTTGCGCATGTCGGCTTCCGACTTGGCCGGGTTGGTGCGCGAGGTGCGCAGGATCGAGCCGCCGCGGAGCTGGATGCGGTTGACGTCGTCGATGGTCAGCATCTTGACATGGCTGACGTCGCCCTGCACGAGCCACTGGAAGCCGTCATAGATGCCGACGACCTCCATGCCGTGGTTAATGGCTTCAATGGTAACCGAGCTGATGACGCCGTTAATCCCCGGCGCCGGACCACCGCCGACCACCAGGGCCAGGCGGCCTGAATTCGCTTCATTCGCCATGCAGCTACCTCAAAAGCGCGGACACGACCTCTCGGAGTCTATTTGGTCTTCAGGAAAATCCGGGGGCATTCGTCATTGGTCATTCGTCATTCGCGAATGACGAATGACCAATGACGAACGACCTGATGAACGCCGGCCATTAGCTTCATGAAGATCAATAAACTACGCCCACTTGAGAATGTACTGCGAAAACGGAACTCTGTCACGGTGAAGAGTTGCCCTAGGCCAGCCGCAGTGCGCCACTACAACGGAAATTTTTGCAACATCAGGTACGGCGTCCACTCCATGCCCAGGCGCAGGTAAGTCTGCTGGGCGGAGTGATTTTCTTTTTCGACATAGAGGCGGAGGCCGATCACCTGCGGATCGGCGCAGGCGGCTGTGTAGACATACTCGTAAAGCGCCTTGAAGACGCCGCGGCGGCGGGCCTCGGGACGGACATAGACGCTCTGGAACCACCACAGCCAGCCGTTGCGCCAGTCGCTCCATTCGAACGTGACGCTGACCTGGCCGAGGATGTGCCGGTCCTCTTCGGCGACGAAGTACACGGCCTTGTGCGGGTCGGCGAGTGCGGCGGCCACGCCGGCCGCGAGAACCTGGGGATCGAGCACCTTGTCCTCTGTTTCCAGAGCCATGCGGCGATTGAACTCCACAATGGTGGCGGCGTCGGCCGGCGTGGCCTGGCGGATGGACAGGGTCATGGTTGCCTCAAATTTGAATTGGTCGTATCCTTTATCAATCTCCGTAGGGCAGGTTTGTAACCTGCCTTTTGTGGTCAAGGCAGGTTGGAAACCTGCCCTACGCACGGCAGGTTACAAAACCTGCCCTACGCACGGCAGGTTACAAAACCTGCCCTACGCGAAAGGTTGGCAGCATGGATCTGGCGCAGTATATTCGCGACATTCCGGATTTCCCCAAGCCGGGAATTCAGTTCAAGGACATCACGCCGCTCCTGGCTCATCCGGAGGCGTTTCGCCAGGCCATCCATCTCATGCAGACCCATTACCGGGGCAAACGCGTCGATGCCCTGGCCGCCGCCGAGGCACGCGGCTTTCTCTTCGCCGCGCCCCTGGCGCTGCTCATGGAGCGGCCCTTGATCCCCCTGCGCAAGCCCGGCAAGCTGCCCTATCGTACTCACACGTTGCAATACGATCTAGAGTACGGCAGTGCCGAACTGCAGGTGCATACCGACGGCGTCTCTGCCGGCGCGCACGTGCTGCTCATCGACGACTTGCTCGCGACCGGCGGCACCATGCAAGCCGCCTGCGGACTGATCGAAAAGGCCGGCGGCCGCGTCGTCGGCTGCGCGTTCCTCGTCGAGCTGCTGTTTCTCAAGGGGAGCGACAAGCTGAAGCCGCATGAGGTGTTTAGTCTCATTAAGTACTAACGTCATTGGTCGTTCGTCATTGGTCATTCGCCAAGCGAATGACCAATGACGAATGACCAATGACCAAAGGTGATGCCAATGCTCGACTTCGACAAAGCCGGGGGTCTACTGCCGGCGATTGCCCAGGATGCCGACACCGGCCAGGTGTTGATGATGGCCTGGATGAACCGCGAGGCGTTCGACGAGACGCTGCGCACCAAACGGGCCTGCTACTTTAGCCGCAGCCGCGGCCGGCTGTGGCGCAAAGGCGAGGAAAGCGGACACGTGCAGGAAGTCCGCGAGGTGTATCTCGATTGCGACGCCGACACGATCCTGCTCAAGGTCAAGCAGCAGGGCGGGGCAGCGTGCCATGAGGGCTATGCGAGTTGTTTCTTTCGCCGTGTGGACGGCGACAACCTGCAGGTCGTGGGCGAGCGTGTCTTTGATCCCAAGCAGGTCTATCGCAAATGAATGAGCCAATCCTGAAACTCGGCATTCCCGCCGGCAGTTTGCAAGAAGCGACCGGCGACCTGTTTCGCAAGGCCGGCTACAAGATCACCTTCACCAGCCGCAATTACTACCCGACCATCGACGATCCGGAAATCCAGTGCATGCTCATCCGCGCCCAGGAGATGCCGCGCTACGTGGAGGACGGCTCGCTCGACTGCGGCCTGACCGGCTACGACTGGATTCTGGAAAACGACGCCAAGGTGGTCGAGCTGGGGGAGCTGGTCTTCAGCAAGGTGAGCAAACGCCCGGTGCGCTGGGTGCTGGCGGTGCCCAACGATTCGCCGGTGCAAAGCGTGCGCGACCTGCAAGGCAAGCGCGTGGCCACCGAGCTCGTCAACGTGACGCGCCGCTGGCTGGCGCAGCACGGTGTGGAGGCCCACGTGGAGTTCAGCTGGGGCGCCACGGAGGCGAAACCGCCAAAGCTGGCGGACGCGATCGTCGAAGTCACCGAGACCGGCAGCTCCCTACGCGCCAATAACCTGCGCATCGTGGCGGACCTGCTGCAAAGCACCACGCGCTTTATTTGCAACAACCGGGCGCACGCCGACGCCTGGAAACGGCGGAAAATGGAAGACCTGCTGCTGATGCTCAAGGGCGCCATGGCCGCCGAAGGCAAGGTCGGCCTGATGATGAACGTGCGCAAGGCCGATCTCCCCGCCGTTCTGAAAATCCTGCCGGCTTTACAGACGCCGACCATATCGTCTTTGTCCGACCCAGATTGGGCGGATGTGAACACGATCATCGATGAAAACATCGTCCGGCAAATCGTGCCGCAGCTCAAGCAGGCGGGGGCACGCGGCATCGTGGAGTACCCGCTTAATAAGATAATTGATTGAAGACTTGACCCAGGGCGATTGCTTCGTCCCAAGAGACGAAGGAGAGAGCCGATGACGCGTGTTGCAGGAGCTAATGGCGTGGGAAGGGTGGCCATTGAATTTGAAGTTGCCAATCACGAAGACGTGGTTATGGCCCGGCGTGGAATGCTGTCCCCAGACAAGGTGCGCCGTCTTACGCTCACCGGCGTCGTGGACTCTGGAGCCACGAAGCTCGTCCTGCCTGCCAAGGTCGTCAAACAACTCGGGCTGCCGGTCGCCGCCAACGTCAAGGTTCGCTATGCCGATGGCCGCCGTGCGACACGTCCAACTACGCTGGAGGCGCATCTGACCATTCTCGGACGTGAAGGGAACTTCACTGCCATAATTGAACCCAACCGTAAGACCGCGCTCATTGGCGCAATTGTGCTCGAGGATCTCGACCTATTGGTCGATTGTCCGCACAATCGCGTCGTGCCGCGCGATCCCCGTTTCATAATCAGTGAGATTGAGTAGCGCTATTCCGACGCGCTCTTGATGCGCACCACGTCGAGCCACTGGTGCGGTTCCAGAACGACAGGATTTAGCGTGGCGGGCTGATCCAGCCACAACGCCAGGCCAAGCAGAAGCGTCTGCCGGCCTACCTGGGCCCGGCCTGCCACCAGCAGCCAATGCGATGGCGCGCCCTCCGGCTCGGGCCGGCGCGTGTGTCTTTGGAAGCCGATGGCGAAACCCTGCTGGCTCAACTGCGGCGGCCAGGCGCGCACGCGCGGTTGGTCGTTAACGGCGATGCCGCCCAGACCCGGCACCACCTGATCGAGCGTTTGCTCGACGTTTTCGAGGCTCAGCGGGGTCTCTGTTCCCGCCGGCGCCAGGACAACCAGGCGCAAACGCACGGGCAGGTGATAGACCGAGAGCCGTTGGCTGCCCGCCGGAAGCAGCAGCGGCGGATAGCCGGCCAGGTCCTCATTCAGCTCCTTGTCCCATTCGCCCCACGGCGTGCGCCGGCGAAACAGCCGGCGCAACAGGCGATCCACAATTCCCCAGACCAGCAGCAGCACGATCAGCCCGAGCACGCCAAGGACGACCCACCAACCGCCGCCATCGAGAAAATCGCGCACCGACGGCGGCAGTGAATTTGTCACAGGCTCCAGGGTTTTCTTCAGCTCTTCCATGGAATGCTCCGGGCCGCTTTCATGCGCTGAGCGGCTTGCCGATCATCTGTTTTAACAGCTCCGCATACAGCCGCGACTCTTGCTCCTGAGTGCCCGACAGGCTGGTCGTGTATTCCGACCAGTACCACCAGTCGGGCATCACGCTGTTGTTGATAAAGCTGCCCCGGCCAAAGAAAGAAAACAGCGGCACGCTCTCTTGATCGACAAGCCTCAGGCTGATCCGGAAGACATCAAAGGTCTGACCCGCGCCGCCCCAGTCGGAGGTGCCGCTCACGTCATTGTAGCCGTAGCCGATCGATTCGATGAAACGGAAAGGAATGACGCGGCGCTGCTCGAAGAACCACAAGGAACGCCTGGTGATAATGACCTTCTGGTGCTTCGGATCGATGACAACCTTGCGCCAGTGCAGCCCCAAGGTGAACAGCGCAAAGCAGACCGAAGTGCGCGCGCTGAGCTTGCCGCCCTCCTTCGAGATCTTCGGACGCATGGACAGAATGGAAAGGCCGAGAACCATCCCCTTCTTCCCCCCGAGCTGCGTAACAATATATGTCTCCGCCGGGACTCTTCCATCTATAATGACAGTGGAGAGGGATACGATTTCAATCGCCGCAACAGCGACACGATTGGAATCGTATCCCGCAGCGACACGATTGGCATCGGAGTTTTCATGCTGACCTTACTCACCTGCCTCGCTTTAGGGGCGGCCCCTGCAGATTGGCAGACCGCCGAAGACGCTCATCTCAAGAACATTCGCCAGGTGACGCACGATTTCGTTCGCGCCGGCGAGGGTTACTTTTCGCCCGATGGCAAGAAGATCATTTTCCAGGCGGAAGAGCAGGGCAGCGGCAACCCCTTCTACCAGATCTTCGTCATGGAGCTGGACACCGGCGTCTATCACCGTGTCAGTCCCGGTGTCGGCCGCACGACGTGCAGCTATTTTCGGCCGGACGGCAAGAAGATCATCTTCGCCAGCAGCCATCTCGATCCGGAGGCGAAGACGCGTTACACCGACGAGTACCGCCAGCGCGCCCAGGAGAAAGCCTCCGGCAAACGTCGCCGCTACCAGTGGGATTTCGACCAGTACATGGACATCTTTGAAGCCAATCCCGACGGCTCGGAGCTCAAACGCCTGACGCGCACGCCCGGCTACGACGCCGAGGGCAGCTACTCGCCCGACGGCAAGCAGATCGTCTTCTGCTCGCAGCGTACCGGCAATCTCGAGCTGTTTATCATGGACGCCAACGGCAAGAATGCCCGCCAGTTGACACACGCGCCGGGCTGCTATAACGGCGGGCCGTTCTTTTCGCCGGACGGCCGCCGCGTCATTTTCCGCAGCGACCGCAAAAAGAAGGACCACCTCCAGCTTTACGTCATCAACGCCGACGGCACGGGCGAGCGCGCCCTGACCGACAACCTCGACTGGGTGTACTGGGCGCCCTTCTGGCACAAGGACGGCAAGCACATCATCTACACCGCCGCCGATCACAGCAATCCGGCGGCGCGGCCCAATTACGACGTCTGGTGGATGAACCTGAACACTGGCAAGAAAGTGCGGTTGACCTTTGCTCCCGGCCAGGACGTGCTGCCGGTCTTCAACGCTGACGGCACGCGCATGCTCTGGACGTCGACGCGGGACGGCAGACAACCGGCGCAGCTCTATAGCGCGGACTTCATCGCGCCCTCAAGCGCCGAGGAGCAGTAGCCGGCGGGCGGGAAACTCACCTCTGTCGCATCTTTTCCCATCTCAATTGTCTGGATAATGGTCAATAGTCATTCGCGGAGCGATTGACTATTGACTATTGACGAGTTACTCAGCTAAGTAGCTGCTGCCCATGTCTCCCCGTCTCGGCTGGCAGGTTGCGCTCCCATTCCCGGCGCACCTGGTTCAGACCATAGGCGCACAGCTCGAACTCGTCGCTGAGACGGCGGAGCACCACGGCTTCTTCCCGGTAGGGCTCGTCCGCGAACGTGCTGGCGATGTAGTACGAGCGCTTGCCCTGTTCGCAGTAGTCGATGAAGTGATCCTTGACCAGCACCGAGCGCAGCCGTTTGAGGGCCTCGGGATAAACTCCCGTCCAGAAGAGCGTGAAGTCGCCGATGTGCCGATAGACCTCGCGGCGCGTGCGGCCGGCGGCGGGCATGGCTTCGGCGTCGAGGAGCATGTCGGCGACCTCTTCGAGGCGCCGGCCCTCGGCGTTGCGGAGCCGGTAGACGGCATCCATGTGCAGGAAGCGCGACAGCAGGGCGGACAGGTAATCAATAAGCTGCGGGTCGCCGATGCCCAGGGTTTCGAGAAAGGTTTGCTCCGCCAGCGCCGCGAACAGGCGCCGCAGCGGATGTTCCGGTTTCATCTGCCACATGAGCCGCCCTCTTCTGTGTCTCGCGCTGCCCCGCCGTCCCTGGCACGGGCCGCTACTCAATTCTAGGGCGGAACCTTATCCAGTCAAACCCAACTGCAGCGCGCAGCAAAAAGCCCACGGACCAAGGCCCGTGGGCAAAATGGTAAAGACGGCAAGGTCGCGGTAAAATCAATGTGCAGCCACCTTAGCCCGCCGCGCGAGCAAGGGCCTCGCTGGCGCGTCGGGCTAAGGTGCAAGTCGAATCGCGCACTGGGGGACGGGACTAATTGGCAGGCCCGGAGGAGCCCCTGTCGAACATGTTCGGCTCCTTCCTCCTCTTGTTGGGATTCTTGACGGCTTCCAGGCGTTTTTTCCATTCGTCGTAGCGTTCCTTGCGCTCGGCGTTTTCCTTATCTTCCACGTTGGTGCGGATTTCCAGCTTGCCTTCCGGCGTCAGCACCAGGGCCTGCACGGCGGCCGTGTCGGTGACGGGCCTGCCGTTGTGCTTCACTTCGCGTCCGGCGCCGCCTTCGTAGTCGATCAGCAGGGCCGGGAACTGCTGGTTGGTCTTCACGGTGAAATCGATCTGCAGCTTCTGGCCGCCGCGCTTGGGGTGCCGTGCCAGCTCCCAGTCTTCTTTTTCCATGCTCCAGGTGGGCACCTGCACCAGGTCGGGACGGCCGATGTATTCGCCGCGCGACGCCGTGGCCCGATCGTCGATGCACCAGTCGGCGACCTTGACGTGATTCTGGTCGGTGTTGGGATCGGGGGTGGTGACGCCCAGCCACCTCTGAACCTGCACGGTGAGCCGCTCCACGGTAGGACGATCGTCCATGACGTACCAATCCGTTTCCCAGGGCACCGCCAGGCGGATGACGTCGCTGTTGTCGCCGACGATAAACTTGTTCTTGGCCAGGGCGGGATAGGCGACATCTTTGGGCTTGTTGTAGTTGGGATTATACATCTTCACGCGCACGCGATATTCATAGATGAAGCCCGGCTCGACGGTCATGTCGAGGAAGCGCACCAGCCCCTTCTCCGGCACCAGCGGCTCTTCCTCGCCGGTCTTGTTCTTGTCCTCTGCTTCCGGGGCCTTCGTGCCGCTGTCCGGCCGGTCCATCTTGGTTTCGTCCTCGGCTGGGCCCAGGTCGTCGCTCTCGGGATCGAATCCTTTTCTAGCCCTTTCGGCTATGCGACTGGGAACCTTGACCACATTTTCTGTGCCTTTCTTTTCCAGGTCGGCAATGGCTTGCTTCAAACTGGGGATTTCGACCTTGGGATAGCGTGACTCTTCCTCGTTGGCCCGGTAGGGAAGGGCAAGCTCCGGCCGGGCCCAGATCAGCCCACCGCGGTTCTGCAGTCCCCAGAACTTGCCCAATTCGGGATCTTCCTTTTCCGTATCCATGGCTCGGGCCATGTGCCATTTCCACACCGTGCGCATCGTTTCGTCGTAGCGCTCCTTCCAGGGGGTCTTCTCCCGGCCGTCCGGATAGAGGACACGGCGGTCGACCTCCAGTCCGGCAAAGCGGAACTCAGCTTCCGGCGTGTCCAGGATGGACATGAGCTCGTTCAGGTTGCGTTTCCGCAGAGCAATGCGAAACGACTCCAGTTGCTGCTTGAAAGGTATCGTGCCCGTGACGACCGCCATGCGCACGGGGTAGAGGTCCTGGGCAAAGTGAACGCCCTGCTCGTTGCTGATCTTGTCCACGTCCATGTATTCCAGCTTTTTCACCGTGTTGCCCGGTGTACCGGCGCCAAAGCGGTTGCCAGGCCCCATGCCCGGGCCACCCATGCCCGGGCCGCCCATGCCTGGGCCGCCCATGCCGGGCCCGCCCATGCCGCCCATGCCCATGCCCATGCCTTTGCCACCACCCATGCCTCCGCCCATGCCCGGGCCGCCCATGCCCGGGCCGCCCATGCCAGGCATGCCCATACCGGGCATACCCATTCCGCCGCCTCGGTTCTGCAGTAGTTTCTTAAGTCTCTCCAGCTTTTTCTTCTCCACAGGACTCGGGTCGCGCTTTTTCTCGCTGAGAACAACCACGCGCACCTGTCCGTCCCTGGTTTCAACAAAGACACGCCCCAGAAAGCCGCCCTGAACAATGGTGGGCTGAAAATCACCCGGCGCCATAACCACCGGTGCCCGCCGTTTGGTGTCTTCAAAGGAGCTTTGAATGAACCAATCGATGGGGGGCTGGTACTTCGCCGGTTCGACCTGGTCCATGCGCACTTCCAGCGATTCAAACGCGTCTGCCTTCTCGGCGCCAGGCGGCGGGTTGCTCTGCACAATCTTGTTGTCGGCGGCAACGGCCAGCTTGTCGATGTCTGCCGCGTTGGCGCGAGCGCTGCCGCTGGTCGCCACGTTCATGGCGCCGATGACGAACGCCGGCAGCATGATGGCGGCGGCCACGCCCAGCCCCACCCACTCGCCGTGCTTGAGCATGAATTGCTTGATATCGAACTCTTTCAAGTTCAAGTTCATGGCCGTTTTTCCTTTTTGAAAACCGAGTCCAGGTTCTCAATATAGTCGTGGGATACGACTCCGATCGTGTCGTATCGCCGACACCGATCGGAATCATGTCGAACCATTACCGACACGATTGGAATCGTGTCCCACAGGGATTACTTAGGCGCGTTGGCGTCAACAGCTGCCGTCGCCGGCTTCAGGGGATTTTCGTAGATCGAAGCCAGGCCGTAGACCGCCAGCTCCACAAGATTCATGTCGGCTTCCTCTTCGTCTTCCTTCTGACTGATCAGCTTTCCCGGGCCCATCATGCCGGCCATGCCCCCCATGCCCCCCATGGGTCCCGGTCCCACCATGGGCATGCCTGGCATGCCTGGCTTGCCGGCCATGCCGGTCCGCAGGCCGCCCATGCCCGGCATGCGCATGCCCATGCTCCCTTCCGGCATCTCCGGCTTCCGGCCCGGTCCGCCGCCGGTCCTGCGTTCCGTGTCGCCTCGGCCGGACGCCACCGCCGTCGCCGCTCCGCCCTCGCCTTGCGGCTTGATCTTTTCGCGGACGTGGTGCCAGTGGTACTGCAAGGTCTGCATGCGCAGCCGGCAATTGGCGAATGCCCCCAGGAACTCGTGCATGAAGTCCTCGTCCACCACGACGACCATGGCCACGGGCATGTGCCGCACCTGCTCGTTGGCGTCGAAATAGCGTGCCAGCGTGAAGCCGTTCTTCGTCTGGCCTTGACTGCCACTGGCGCCCAGCATGGCGGCCATCGTGTTGCCTCCTTCTCCAGGCATCGGCTTAATGCCCACGCCCGGGGCCGGCGGGGCGTTGGCATCGCCCGGCGCGGCCTTCGTGATCCAGCGCGGCTCGACCAGGCTGCGCGCGGCCAGCCGGCTGGCGTTGTAGTCCAGGCGCAGATCGTCGAGGCGCTTGACCACCGCGGTCCGCCAGGTCAGCACCTGCTCCACGCCGTATAAGCCGCCTATTATCGCCAGGTCATCCACGGCCACGTTCTTGAAGGGGTGCGTTTCGCCGACGGCCAGCGGCTCGTGGTCAATGTGCAGCAGCGTGGGCAGCGAACCTTCACGGTTATCGAGATAGACCCGGAAAGAGCCCAGCGGCTGGCGGCGCTTGCCGATGTTGGTAACGGTGCCGTTCAGCAAATACTTCCCGCTCGAGTCGCGCGACAGCGTGATATCCATTCTCCAGAAGTAATTCTTGAAGATCTTGTGATTGCGATCGGTCACGGGGGCCGCTGGCCTGGCCGGGGCTTTGGCGCTCTTGGCACTCTTACTGTCCTTGCCGTCAGCAGCCTTGCCATCAGCAGCCTTGCCGTCAGCAGCCTTGCCATCAGCAGCCTTGCCGTCAGCAGCCTTGTCTTTCTCTGCGGCCGGTTGCGGCGGCTGGTTCGGCACGTCTTCCTTGAAACGCGACAGGGCATCGTTGGCCGCGCGGATGACGGCCAGCAGCTCGCGCTTCACCCACAAGTCCTCTTGGGCCAGCCAAACATCCTCGCGCGTCGGCGTCGCGTCCGCCCGGAATTGGTGCGCCAGGTTCAGCACGCCATTCCAGCTGTCCCCCTTGAACTGCACGATGCGGTCATAGTCGCTGTTGGCCGGGACAAAATTCTCTTGCAGGGGAAAAACGTTGGGCTCGAGCGGTTGCATCTTCATGATCACCGGCCGCAGCTGGGTGTTGTACGTCTGGCCCCACTTGTCGGCTTCGTCCGTATTGATCGGGTCGCCGAACTGTTTCGTTCGGAACGCCGGATACTCGGAGAGCAACCCTTCCGGCCAGGTCATGAAGTCCCTCTGGGTCTCCCAGGCTTGCTTCCAGACCACCATGCGCCGGCCATCGACAATATTGTCCTGCTTTTTGTAGGCATCGACCCACTTGCCGTTCTTTTGCTCGGAGCTGGAGATGGACTGGGCCTTCTTCTTGGCGGCGTTCATGGTCTCGGCTTCCTTGGTGACGGTGCCGCTGACGCCGCCGACCAGGCAGAGGAGCGGGATCAGCACCAGCAGCACGCACAGGCCGGTGAGGATCCAGAAATGGTGCTTGATGAGCACTTCCTTATCGATTTTTACAGCCATGGAATTAACCTTTATGGAGTCATGCCGAATAAATCACCTGCCGCCGCCCATGTTCATGCCACCCACACCAATACCCGAGGGAGCGGGCGCCGCGCCGGCGCCTTCGTCCTTGGGCATGAATTCATCGGAAGGCCGCCATTCCTTCCAGACGAAGAGGATGACGAACTCGGTGCGCGTGTGCACGCCTTTCTTTTTCTTGCCTTCGTCCGGTTCGACACCGCCGAGCATGCCGGCGCCGCCGCCGGGTACAAGGGGAGGTCGCGGCATGCCCTGGCCTCCCGGATTGGGCATCGTAAGGGTCTTCATAAACTGACCGGCATTGGCGCCGCCGCCCTGTTGCTGACCGCCGCGTGGGCCGCCGAACTTCATGCCGCCCATGCCGCCCATGCCACCCATGGCGCCACCGCTGCCGCCCGAGCCTTCCGAACCGAGCGGCGACCAGTTTACCGCCGAGCCGCCTGTAACCTTCGTTTCCCCCGGAGAAGCGCCTTGCCCAGCTCCCTGGCCTGGCAGCATTCCCATCATGCTGGCGGCGCCGCCGCCCCCAGCGCCCACCAGGCTGTCGGCAAAATGGCTGGAGAAATGGAAGCTCGTCGGATCAAAGTTTTCATCCGAGCGCAGCCGGAACAGCACCACGTGGCTGACTTCGTTCAGGTTGTCTTTCTTGTCCCCTTCCGCGGCGGCTTGACCTGGGGCGGCGGCCTGACCCGGGGCAGCGGCTTGGCCGGGGGCCACCGCCTGGTCGGCAGCGGTCTGAGCGCCGTCCGGGGTCGCCGGCTTCTCCTGCGCCACCCGGATGGGCAGGCGCTGCAAGTTCTCGACCACGGCCTTCCTGACGAACTTGAGCCGGCCCTTGTGGTAGGTGTAGCCGCGCAGCTCGACCACCCAGCCGCCTCCCTCCGGAGGCGTCTTGAAATCCTTGTCGGTCATCGTGTCGTGGCGCGCTTCCTGATCGGCTTTCAGGTTGGCATAGTAGGTAGCCAGGTTCGGGCAGTAGATGCAATACATCGACTCCACATTGGCCTGGACCAGGTCGTCGCGCCAGTCGTCCTCGTCGACTTTGTCGAGCGCCTTGGCGGTGCCCTTCAGCTGGGCCACGAATTTCTGATAGGCCAATCGACCGTTGAAATCCCAGTAGATTTCCTTGGCGGACTTGGTGTCCGGCTTCGTGGGCACCGTGTTCAGATTGGAGCCGTCCGGCTTCGGCAGGGCCCGGTTGACAAAACTGTTGAACAGGATCCAGTTGAGCTTCTCGTCCTGGCCGATGACAATGCTCTTGACGGCGGCCTTGTGCTCTTCAATGGTTTTCTTGACCGTATCAACTTCCTGCGCAAACCTCCTGGACTTGCTGTCCACGTCATCGACTTTCTTCATCTTGTCCTTGACCACCTGCGAGGCGACCGCCACGAACTGGCGGTTGTAGCCGATGGCCAGCATGGCCGTGCCGATCAGCAAGGACGCGGCGGCGGTGACGGCCCACGGCTTCTTGGCGCGGATCAGCCGCTCGACGCGGATCTCCTGAGGCAGCAGATTGGTGTGCAGCCGCGCCGCGTGCAGCCCCTGCAGCGACAGCCCGTAGGCGACCGCGAAGCTGAGCACGTTTTCGCTGAACACCGGCGCCGTGACGACTTCGTCGCCGGCCAGCCGCTCGAGCCTCTGCAGCTTGCGTACGTCGAGCTGCAGCTTTTCGCTCAAGAACTTTTGCAAACCCGGCAGCCGGAAGGCGCTGCCCAGGCCGATCATGTACTGGATGGCGGCGTCCCGATGCGTGTTGGTGAAATAGCCCAGCGAACGCTGCACCTCGCCGACGAAATCGTTGAGCACCGGCTTTAAGGAGCTGAGGATCTGCTTGAGCTCGGGTGACTTGGTGGCGTTGCGCTTGAGGTGCTCGGCCTTGGCGAAGGTCAGCTTCATGTCCTTGGTCAGGGCGCGCGTGAAGTGATTGCCGCCCAGCGGAATCGGCCGCTGCCAGATAATGCGGTGCCCGTCGGTGATGACCAGGTTGGTGTTGTCCGCGCCGATGTCGAGCGCCACCACGCAGCGTTTCTTGCCGCCGGTCTCTTCGCCATCGGCGGGGGCGGCCTTTTCCAGCAGATCGTAGGAGACAAAGTTGCACAAGGCCAGCGGCGCCATCTGCACGATCTGCACTTCGACATTCACATCCTTGAAGTGCTGCAGGTAGCGGTTCACGGTGTCGCGCTTGATGGCGAACAGGCCGATCTCGGTCTCCATGGCGAAGCCGTCCGTGACCACGCCGGAGCTGAGCTTCTGATAGTCCCAGACCACCTCTTCGAGGTTGAACGGGATTTGCTGCTTGGCTTCGAAGCGGACGATGTCGTTGATCTTTTTCTCTTCGACGGGCGGCAGCTTGACGAAGCGGGCCAGGCCGCTTTGGCCGGGGATGCTGATGGCGACCAGGTCGCCTTTCAGGCTGTTCCGCGACAGGAACTTCTCCAGCGCCTCGCGGGTCAGCTGGTCCGGATCGGCGTCCGGCTGGCTGAGGATTTTCGGATGCTCAACGTAGTCGAACGCGGTCGCGGTGACCTGGCCGTCGATTTGCTCCACGCGCACGGCCTTCAGGGCACACTGGCCGAGGTCAATACCCCACACACCCGGTTGAACTGGCATAGAGTTGTTCCCTCAATCGCCGCACAAGGCCGCGGCACCTGTGACGATCACCGTAGAGTCGATGCGTCTTCTCTCACCGTGATAGGATGCATGCCCGAAACTGTTTACTCAAACTAACATGGGTCAATCACATCTGTCAACTGCCGCAGCGTGCCCGAGGAGTTGTTTCCCTGGGTGAGACGCAAGGAAGCTGCGGAAAGTTCCACGGAAAAGTCCTCGAAGCGCGGCTCCTTCGGCGGTATGGGCCAATGCAACGGTAGCGGTAAAAGCAGTTATGCGGGTTGGCACATGACGCGGGTTGGTACATGACCCGCCTCATTCCCAGGCTCGTGCGCGATTTGCTGCGACGACACCCCCCGGCTTGTCTTTGTAGCGACGACACCACCGGGCTTGTCCCGGTGGATCGATGACTGGTGGCCAGTCGATGCATACCTACCGATGGCCGCCGCCGGGCTTGTCCCGGTGGAGCCACGATTGATGGCCCGGCTGACAATCGTCGCTCACAGGGACAAGCCCCGCGGTGCCGGCCATGCTGAATCGCGCTCAGTCAATACAGCGTTCACAAGCTTGACTCACGCCCGGTTTGCGATAGCCTGGACTTCCATACCAGTCATTGCAACCCATTCGAGGGCGCCTCCCACGTCGCGACGCAAGAAGAACAAGTCCGTTGTGCCGTCTCTGCTAGACGCCGCCGACGAGCGCCGGGCAGAGTTAATGCGCCGGGCCCTGCTGGGCATGGTCACGGCCCTGCTCGTGGCCCGGCCGCTCGTGCTGGGCGAAGACCCCGGCTTGCTCGAGTCCCTGAGCGGCATCTCCGGTCTCATCCTGAGCATGCTCTGGTTGGTGACGGCCGTAGCGTGGGCTGCCTGGCGCGCGTGGTTCGGGCAGGGGACGCGGATTTTCGGCTGGGTCGAGACGAGCCTGGCGGCGGTGGTGGCGCTGGTGTTCTTCGGCACCTTTGCCGCGGCTCACTACAAGCACCCAGCGGTGCTCATCGCCTGCGAATGGCTCATCCTCCTGCTGGTGCTGGTGCTGGTCCGTCAGCTCGCGCGCCGGCCGGAGGATTTGCGCGGCCTGATGGCGGTCATGGTCGCGTCCGCAGTTAGTCTATCGGCACACGCGATTTACCAGGCTGCCATCGACCTCCCGCGCAGCAGGGCCCTCGCCGACAACCCGGAAGAGTTGCGTGCCGAGCTGGCGAAGATCAACGTCTTCCCCACGCCCAATGATCCCCAGCTGGAGATCTGGAAGAAGCGCTTTCAGGAAAGCAATGTTTTCGCGACGTACGCGCATCCGAATGCTTTTGCGGGCTACCTGGCCCTGATCTTCCCCGTGGCGGCGGGCTGGGCCTTCGTGTCACGCCGGCTGCTCCTGCAACGCTGGCGCGTGATCGCCGCGTTCGCCTCTGCCATAATCATCGCCATTGCCCTGTGGTTGACCCATAGCCGCGGAGCCATTCTCGGCACGCTGCTCGCGGGCGGCCTCGCCCTGGCCTTGTACTGGCGCCAGGCCTGGTGGCCGCGCCGCGCCTGGGTGCTGGCTGGGTTAGCCGGGTTCGGGTTGCTCATCTTCGCTGCATCAAGAACCGAAGGCGGCGCCAGGGCACTGGGGAAAGCGACGCGCTCTTTTGGCCTGCGCACCGAATACTGGAGCGCGGCGCTCGGCATGATTCAGGATCATGCCTGGCTCGGCGTCGGGTCGGGCAACTTCAACCGTCTGTACCCGCGCTACATGGCGCCGAGCGCGTATGAAACCGTCAAGGATCCGCACAACTTCGCTCTTGAACTCGCCGCCAGCAACGGCGTCCTCGCCATGCTCGCTCTGCTGGCTGCTTTGGGTGTTTTTTTCTACCAGGTGAGTGGTGAGTGGTTAGTGGTGAGTGGTAAAAAGCACGAGTCCACGTTCGCGCCGCCAACCGCTCCCCACCCGCCACTCCCCACTCCCCACTCCCCACTCCCCACGCCAAGATTGGACCTTTTTGTCGGCGGCATTGCCGGGATTTTGCTCGGTTTCTTGCTCCGCGCCGGTGAACTGTCGGCGGATCAATTGCCGCTGGAGACGGGTCTTTCCATGATGCGCGCCGTTGTTTGGTTTGCCGTCTTTGTGGTGCTTGACTGCATTGCCTGGACGGGGAAATCGCGCACCATGGCTTTGGCAGCCGGCGTGATGGCCTTGTTGCTGAACCTTGGCATTTCCGGCGGCATCGCCTGGCCATCAGTGGCGCAGCCGTTGTGGGTCATGGTGGCACTCGCGCTCGTGAGTGCAGAAGCAGCCGCCGCGGAAGAGAAATCGGTACGCAGTACTCAGTACTCAGTACCGAGTGCGCAGTACGCAGTACCCAGTACGCAGTACGCAGTACTCGGTACTCAGTACTCAGTACTCAGTACTCAGTCCTCGGTACCGGGTACTGGTCCCCCAATGCCCACCCAGCAGTCGTTCCTCTCCCGCGTCCTCCCGCTCCCCATTGTTACCGGCATTGGCGCGGTTTACCTGTTGCTTATCTTCTTGCCCATCACGCGCAGCGCAGCCTACCTGTCCGCGGCGCGCAGCCACTATGGCAATGGCTGGCGCGAACAAATAGAGGAGCACGCGAACACGAATAAAGAGCGGGCGACGCTGCTGACCATGAAGGATTTGAAAGACAAGATCATTATGCCCTTGCGCGCTGCAATCCGGGAAGATCCCGGAGATAGTTCTGCCTCATGGGAGATGTCCCATTGGCTGATGGAGCAATGGCGGCTGACTGTCCCGGTGCCGCAATGGCGGCTCCAGGCGGACAAGATTGCCGACTACGCCCTCGATTATGCCGTCCAGATGCAGAAACTCGACCCCGACAATAAAGCGGGCTACCTGATGGAATACGAGCTATTCAAGCAGCGCGCCGAGCGGCAGAGCGAGCACGCCAAGGAATTTCTCGGCCGCGCCATCAAGGCGCTGACCGCAGTGGTTCAGCGGGCCCCGACCGAGGCAGCTCTTCACTATGACCTGGCGGAACTGCTCTTCAAAGTGGCCAACCGTGTCGAAGGCCGCCGGCACGCCGAGAGAGCCCTGGAGCTCGATCACCTGGCCGCCCTTCGCGGCGAACAAGATGAATCGGCAACCGTGCAAGCCCGGCGCCTGACCGACGCCCAGCGAACCCAGATCGGCAAATGGCTCGGCGAATCGGCGGCGAGCGACACGCATGACCCTGGCCGATAAGAGCCGGGCTGTTATGCGTGCGCCGCGCATATCGTCATATCAGGAACTTGTCGAGAGGGCACTATATAGAGGTCGGGAATCGGGACTGGCTGTCCCTTCTGGCGTCTTGGTCGTGTCAAGCGGTGCCCCCGTTGGAGGAGCTCGTGGCAAACTGGCACACTGGCTTGTCTCAAAATGGCCGCTGCCACGCTAGGGAATATGGACGGTATCGCGCGCGTTCTGTCTGTGAGCGCAATGCAATGTATTAAGTCACTCGGACCAAAAGGCTTATGCAAAATCTTTGAAACTCATTTTGCACTTTCCCGTTTGTGGAGAATTCTCCACAACGGGAAACGATAGCGGGAATTTATTCTAGAAGACTCAGCCGGGGGATAGAAGCATGAAAATTTGCACTTTGCGACCTCATGTATTTCTGCGCGGTGCGATGGTTCTCGTCATTTTGGGATTCCCTCTCGTGTCCTTGTGGGCAGAGCCACAGCCGACGGCAAAACAGGCGGCGTCCAAAACGCCCGCGAATTCGACCCCAGCGCCCGATCTCGACGAGCCCCCGCTCAACTTCGATACGCGCCCGATCAATCTTCAGCAAGGCGGCACCAGCCAGGTTTGGAGCGTTGCCTATGCCCCCGACGGCAAGACGCTGGCCATCGGCACCGGCGGACAATCGAACAACCAGGCCGGCAACGATATCCCCGGCGCCCTGAGGATCTGGGACGTCGTAACGCGCAAGGAGATTGCCGCCTACCCGGAGAGCTTATCCGTACGTTGCGTGAGCTACTCTCCCGACGGCCGGCTGCTGGCGACCGGCCTCTTTGATAAGACAACCAAGGTTCGCGACGCCAGGACGGGCAAAACTCTGGCCGTTCTGACCGGGCACACGGACGCGGTCAACTGCCTCGCCTTTTCCCTGGACGCAAGCCTGCTCGCTACCGCCAGCCAGGACAAGACCGTCAAAATCTGGGATACGCGCACCTTCAAGGAGCGGGCCACCTTGACAGGCCACGCCAATCGCGTGCTCGGCGTCGCTTTTTCTCCGGACGGCCGCACCATCGCGACTGGGAGTCAGGATGCGACAGCGCGTTTGTGGGATGTGGCCACGGGAAAAGAGAAGCTGGTGCTGCGCGGCCACAGCAACCCCGTGGAGACAGTCGCCATCGCTCCCGACAATCGCACCGTGGTTACCGGTAGCTGGGACACCACGATCCGGCTATGGGATCTCGAAAGCGGTCAGGAGCAGGGTTCCGTGCAGGCGCATAACAATCGCGTCGATTCCCTGGCGATCAGCCGGGACGGCAAGACCCTCGCCTCGGGAAGCCATGACAACACGGTGAAACTGTGGGAGCTGAGCACGCTGACGGAGATCGCCACACTGTCAGGCCATTCGTCCCTGGTGTACGCCGTCGCCTTTTCACCAGACGGCCGGACCCTGGCGACGGGGAGCTGGGACAGGACGGTCAAGCTCTGGGATGTGTCTAGTCACAAAGAGCTGACCACGTTGCTGGACACGGAGAACGCCGCCGATACGGCCTTCATGGTGCTGTCGACGGCCTATTCGCCGGACGGCAGGCTGCTGGCGACGGCGGGGGAGAGCAAGGTCGTCCGCATCTGGGATGCCGGCACGCGGCGGCTGCGCTACAGTTTGGTCGGACATGAGGATGTCGTGGCCGGCGTCGCCTTCTCGCCCGACGGCAAGACCATTGCCACCGCCGGCTACGATCGCACCGTCCGGCTCTGGGATCTTGCCGGAGCGGGAGAGCAGACGACCTTGGCGCCGCGGTTCACGCTGCCGGGCCACACCAACTGGATCTTCACCGTGGTCTTTTCCCCGGACGGCAAGACCCTGGCCAGCGGCAGCTATGACAAGACCATCCGCCTCTGGGACGTGGCCACGGGCAAGGAAAAGACGGTGCTGCGCGGACACTCGGCGGCCGTGCGCGCGCTGGCCATTTCGCAAGACGGGAAGACGCTGGCCAGCGGCAGCTCCGATCGCACCGTGCGCCTCTGGGATTTGTCTACCTATAAGGAGCGGGAACGCCTGAAGGAGCACAAGGGCGGCGTGCGCGCGGTCGCCTTCAGCCCGGACGGCAAGACCCTGGCCTCCGCGGGAGAAGATGCCACGATTATCCTCTGGGATGCCGGCACGGCCAAGCAACGGCTTACTCTCAAACAGCCGAATGCCAACGCAAATAATCCTTTTCAATCTGCCCCCGAGGTCTGGACACTGGCTTTTTCACCGAGGGGCAAGACTCTCATCACCGGCGGGCTGGACAATCAAATCAAGCTCTGGGACCTCGTTACCGGTAAAATGCGGGCCACGCTGGCATCGCATGGCGACGCCGTCACGACGGTGGCCATCGCCCCCGGCGGCAACCAGATGGCCTCGGGCAGCTATGACCGGAACATCAAAATCTGGGCCGCCACCACCATCCCCATGCAACCGCTGGCGAGGTTTGGCGGCCATCGCGGCAAGATCCTGTACACCGCCATCTCGCCCGATGGCAAGATCGTGGCCACCTGTGGGGAAGACCAGGTTGTCCGGCTTACCGATGCGGCCACGCTGCAAGCCAGTCTGCTGAAAAAACATACCGGCGCCGTCACCTGTGCCGCTTTTTCGCGCGACGGCAAGCTGCTGGCGACCGGCAGCCGCGATAAGACCATCAAAATCTGGAGTTTACCGGACGGCAAGGAGCTGCGCACCCTTCCCGGACATACCGGCGAAATCCGCCACGTGCAGTTCTCGCGCGACGCCAAGACGCTCATCTCGGCCGGCGCCGAGAAAGTTGTGAAGGTGTGGGATCTGGCCGGCGCGGGAACCAGTCCTCGTTCCTCATTTGCAGGCGATACGGCGGCGCTGTCGGCCGACGACAAGCTGCTGGCCGTCTGCGGTGAGGTTGCCGGCAAGGCGGGGCCGAGCGGTACAAGGATCGTGGACCTGGCCGCCGGCAAAGAACGCCTCGTGCTGCCCGTGCTCACGCACGACGCCCGCAGTCTTCTCTTCTCCCCGGACGGCGCCATGCTGGTCACCGCGGGCGGGGCGACGCCCGGCTTGCGTATATGGGACGTGGCTAGCGGCCGTTTGCGCGCCTCGCCCCAGGAGGTTGCCGGGGTCGTCGCCCTGGCGATTTCAGCGGACGGCAAGACTATCGCCACGGGCCAGAGTGACGGCCTGGTCAAGCTTTGGGACACCACCACCTGGCGAAGTCGCATCATGCTTCCGGCTCACCGGGAGGCGATCACCAGCCTCGCGATTTCCGCGGATAACAAGATGCTCGCCACGTCGAGCATCGACGGCAGCGCCAAACTCTGGCAGATTGCCGGCGGCAAATCTGTGCTTGCGGCTCGTTGAGAGGGCCAACTCCCGGCTGTCAACGTCCAAAGCACCGACTGTCGTCGTAGACCACCGTGCCGTCTGGATAGGTGATGATGATCAACAGAGACCGCCTTTCCCACGAAAAAGCAGCTACGGCAAGTAGGAACAGGCGCTGGGGCAGCGACTCAACATTCCCAACGTAACCGGGCGGCCGCCTATCCCGCTAGCTCGAACTCCAGCCGGCCCCGCAAAAGCGGTAGACAGCGCGTTAACCCGTTCGCTAGGCGCAAAGACTACCGCCAGGCGTACGCTGGACGCCGCTGCCTGGGGCAACGCAGCACCGGTTCTCGACGTCGCGGAGATAAGGTTGCTTTCTTTCCGGCAATAAGCCAGAATACTCTTGCTGCTACGAAGCCCGCCTAAACTTTCCCGTCGTATGACAAGGGGGTTCAATGCCTATGACAGGCCGATACCGCGTTCGCTTCGTCGTGATTGCCCTGGCGGCTCTCACCGTGACGGCCGGACGCCTCGTGGCCGGCGACCTGTACAGCAAAGCGCCGGCCGGCATGGAAGCCGTGGTCCTCCCCAAGCCCGCAGAGATTCAAGCGCTCACTGCCTATCCCAGCAAGATTGCACTCAAGGGCAGCGATGATGCCCAGCAGCTGATTGTCACGGCGAGGCTCCATTCCGGGCGCTTGCAAGACCTCAGCACGGACGCGCAGTACCAAGTAGCCGACGACAAGATCGTGCGCGTCACGAGCAGTGGCCGCCTATTGCCGCTGAACAATGGCAACACCGAGATCGTCGCGCGTTACGGCGACAAAGTGGCGCGTGTGCCGGTCAGCGTGCAGGCGGTCGATGTCAACTTGCCCATCAATTTTGCCAACCAGATCGTGCCCATCTTCACCAAGCTCGGCTGCAATGGCGGCGGCTGCCATGGCAAGGCGAGCGGTCAGAATGGCTTCAAGATTTCACTGCTCGGCTTCGAGCCGGAAGTGGATTTCACAGCGCTGGTCAAGGAAGCGCGTGGCCGGCGTGTGTTCCCGGCGGCACCGGATTACAGCTTGCTGCTCCGCAAGGCCACGGGCCAGTTGCCGCATGGCGGCGGCAAACGCATGGAAGCCGGCTCCGACGAATACAAGCTCATCCGCCGCTGGATTGCCGCCGGCATGCCCTATGGCAAACCCGACGATCCAACCGTGGTCAAGATCAGCGTCTATCCGGAGCACTGCATTTTGACGCGCAATAACAAGCAGCAATTTGCCGTCTACGCGCATTACAGCGACGGCGGTGTTGAGGACGTCACGCGGCGAGCCCAGTACGAGAGCAACGATACGGAAATTGCCGCGGTCGAGGGCACCGGCCTGGTGCACACGCTGGGCATGAGCGGCGAGGCCGCCATCATGGCCCGCTACCTCGGACATGTGGCCACCTTCCGGGCCACGGTGCCGCTTGGCGTCAAGATTCCCACCTATGCATTCCCGCAGCAGACAGTCGTGGACGCGGCCACGCAGCAAAAGTGGCAGCAGCTTGGCCTGGTGCCTTCGGATTTGTGCACCGACGAGCAGTTCATTCGCCGGGCGTCGCTCGATATTACCGGCACGCTGCCAACGCCGACTCAGGTGGCGGCATTCGCCGGCGACAAGGATCCCGGCAAGCGCGCCAAGCTGGTGGACAAGCTGCTCGAGACACAGGAATACAGCTATTTCTTCGCCAACAAGTGGGCCGATATCCTGCGCGTCAAGCGCCGCGGCCAGCCGGACCGGATGTACGGGACCTTCTCGTTCCACCACTGGATTCGCGAAGCCGTGCTTGAGGACAAGCCCTACGACGAGTTCGCCCGCGACATCCTGGCGGGCAACGGCGACGAGTACACGCACCCGCCGACCGTGTGGTACAAGGAGCTGCAGCAGCCCGAACAATTTGTGGACGACACGGCCCAGGTGTTCCTTGGCCTGCGCCTGGCTTGCGCCCAGTGCCATCATCACCCCTACGAGAAGTGGAGCCAGGACGACTACTGGGGCCTGGCAGCCTTCTTCGGCCGCGTGGGGCGGAAGAACATCCCGCAACCCGGCGGTTTCCAGAATCAGCAACATCAAATCGTCGCCATTTTCAGCCGCTCCAGCGGCGGCGTGCAGAACAAGCGCACCGGCCGGCCGGCACCGATCAAGCCGCTCGACGGCGAGCCCATGCAGGTGGCCGCCGACGAAGATCCGCGGCAGAAGCTGGTCGATTGGATGGTCGATCCCAAGAATCCCTTCTTCGCCCGCGCCGCCGTTAACCGCTACTGGGCGCATTTCTTCGGCCGCGGCATTGTCGATCCCATTGACGACATGCGGATCACCAACCCGCCCTCGAACCCTGAGTTGCTGGACGCCCTGGCCAGGGATTTTGTCGAGCACAAGTACAGCTTCAAGCACCTGATCCGGACCATTTGCAAGAGCCGGACGTATCAGCTTAGCGCCGTGCCTAACGAGTTCAACAAGCACGACAAGCAGACCTATGCGCGCTATTATCCCAAGCGCATGAGCGCCGAAGTGCTCTTCGATGCCGTGTGCCAGGTGACGGACAGTCCGACGCCCTTCGGCGGCTTGCCGCAGGATCGCTATGCGCCTAATCGGGCCATCATGCTGCCCGACGAATCGTTCCAGTCGTACTTCCTGGATGTCTTTGGCCGACCGCAGCGCATCAGCGCTTGCGAATGCGAGCGCGTCGGCGAAGCTAACCTGGCCCAGGCGCTGCACCTGCTCAACTCCGACGAAGTGCAGAACAAGCTAAGCCGCGGCGGCGGCCGCGCCGACGTGCTTTCCCGGGACAAGCGTTCCGATGCGGAAAAGGTGGAAGAGCTGTTCCTGTGGGCCTTCGCGCACAAGCCCGCCCCGAGTCAGCTTGACGCCGCGCTTTCGCACATCGCCAAGAACGCCCAGAACAAGAAGGCGGCGTACGAGAATATTCTTTGGGCGCTGATTAATACGAAGGAGTTTGTGTTCAATCAGTAGGCGCAAACACGAGTTCGCAGGATAGCCGGCTGGGACCGCGAGTAAAGTTAGCCGGTCGCAGTCGGCTGGCGTTCATTCTGGGGGCTTGATAAACTCCAAGAGGATTCGGCTCCTGTCCGCTTCTGAAGGATGACCAGGATGAATGCTACAATCTCGAAATCGACTCTGGCCCCAGACCCAGACCTGGGGGAGCCCACGTGGCAAATCGCGTACTTATTCCCAAATCAAGGCGCCTGGAGCGAAGAAGAGTACTTAGCCTTAAACACCAATAATCTTGTTGAATTTTCCGACGGCTACATCGAGGTGTTGACAATGCCAACGACCTCGCATCAATTGATCGTGATATTTATTTTTGAAGTTCTCAAAGCGTTTGTGGCTCCGCGAAAATTGGGTACTGCACTGGTCGCTTCCTTGCGGATCAGACTTTGGCCTGGCAAATTCCGCGAGCCGGACATCTTCTTCATGCTCCGTCAAAATGCTGGCCGGATCGGCCAAAAATTTTGGGATCGCGCCGACCTCGTCATGGAGGTTGTCAGCGATAGCCCTGACGACCGCGAGCGCGACCTGGTCACCAAGCGAGCTGAATACGCACGAGCGCGAATTCCGGAATACTGGATTGTCGATCCACAGGAAGGCCGCATTACCGTGCTGCGCCTGGAGGGTGACCGCTACGTGGTTCATGGCGAGTTTCTGAAAGGCAGCAAGGCTTCTTCGGTCCTGCTCCCTGGCTTTGCCGTCGATGTGACGGAAGCATTTGCTGCCGGTGCGGAGTAGATCAAATAATCGAATCTGATTATTTGTGCGTCCCCAACGCAAAGAAAAAGCCGGACTGCTCAATCGGCAGCCCGGCTTTTGGTCTTCCAATCAACGCGGATCAGCGGCCAATCAACAGCTCCGGCATCATTAACACTGCCCCCTCCTGCTGAATCAACTGCAACCGCTGCAGCGCCAGTTTCACGACGCGCAGCCGTTCCGGGTCCAGGCTCTTGATGTAGGGCATGGCCAGATCGACGAGCGAATCGTGATGGCCGCCGACCGGCAGGCGTATGGTGCGCGCATCGCTGCTGTCGTCCTTGCTGCCCGAGGCTTCCTCGAGAATCCGCTCGATGAACGACTTCGGTTCGGGAATCTCGCGCACCTCGTAGTCGGCAAGCTTTGCTTCCTTGGCGATATACTGAATGGCATCTTCCAGTGAACCGATCTTGTCGATCAAACCCAGCTCCAGCGCCTGCTTGCCGGTGTAGACGCGGCCGCCGGCGAGCTCGTCGATGGGCTTGGTGAGCTTCTTGCCGCGGATCGCCACGACGTGGCCCTTGAAGACGTTGTAGATGTCGTCCATGTAGCCCTGCATACGCTCGCGTTCGGTCTTGCTGAAGGGGGTGTCGGAGGCGAGCATGCCGGCATTTTCGCCGCGCTTGTAGGACTTGAAGGTGATGCCGAGCTTCTTCCAGGCGCCGGTTGTCACCAGCTTGCCGCTGACCACGCCGATCGAGCCGGTGATGGTGGTGTCGTCGGCGAAGATGACGTCGGCGGCGCAGGCAACGTAATAGCCGCCGCTGCCCGCCACGTCGCCCATGGAGACGACAAACGGCTTCTTGCCTTTCACACGGCGCGTGGCGTCGAGAATGATTTCGCTGGCCACGGCCGAGCCGCCCGGCGAATCGACGCGCAGCACCACGGCCTTGACGGAATCGTCGCTGGCGGCTTCGTCGAGCGCCTTGCGAATGGCGCCACTCGAGGCGCCGCCGACGCCGAACGGCGACACCTTGCTGCTGCCCAGGTTAATAGCGCCGTTTACGTGCACAATGCCGACGGCATTTTTGCCGCCTTTTTTCTTTTGCGATTCGGAAGCCATGTCGCCGAGCAGTTTGAAGACGGCGAAGGGCGACGACAGGTCCAGCTTCTGCGCTTTCTTCTTGCCGTACTTCGCATCCAGGACCACGTCCTTGCCGAACTTCCCCTTGAGCGCCGTGTCGAAATCCTGCCTGAACTCGACGGCATCGATGACCCCGGCGCTCTTGGCCTTCTCGGCCGAGTAGGGGCCATTATCGATCCACTCCTTCACCTTGGCGACGTCCACTTTTCGGCCCCTGGCGATCAGCTCCAGCTGACTCTCATACATCGAATCGAGCAGCCAATTCTGCATCTTCTCCGCTTCAGGGCTTGGGCCCTCGCGCATGTAAAGCTCGGCGGCGCTCTTGAAAGCGCCACAGGTGAGAAAGTCCGGCTGCACGCCCAGCTTGTCGAGCAGGCCGCGCACATAAGGCGCTTCCCCGTGGATGCCGTTCACCCAGATATCGCCGGTCGGCACCACGCTGATCCGCGAAGCGCCCGACAGGAGCACGTACTCGCGCATGGTCAGCGAATCGGCATAGGCGTAGATGTCCTTGCCGGCGGCGCGGATGAGATTCATGGCTTGCCGCAGCTCTTCGGTCTGCGCCAGGCCGGCCGTGCCGCCCTGGGCGACCAGCGCGATCGCCTTGACCTCGGGATCCTTGGCCGCCTTCTTCATGCGCGTCACCAGGTCGCGCAGCGTCGAGCCCCCCGTCTCGGCGAACGAAAACAAATCATCCTCGGCCGGGAGTTCACTGACCGAGCCGGACAGGCGAAACACCGCGACGCGGGGCTTGGTGTCGTCCTTCTTCTGGTCTTTGCCCGGAGCCGCCGTCGCGCCGGGCGCGACCAGGGCCGGCAAGAGCACGGCGCTCCAGAGCCAGTTCGGCAAAAGCCGCATAACTCGTCTATGAATGGACACGGAATAACCTCCTGATCTTGAAAACAGACACGACTAATCATTAGCGCTCAAACGCGCGCGGTAACGGGAACCATCAACTTGAGCCCGGTATGTGTAGCGGAGAAGCTGGCGACCTTCGTATCCACGAGCCCGGCTGCCTTGCCGGCTGCCATGACATCGGCTTGCGTGATCGGCTTCACGCCCTTTGGATAAACTACCCAGATGGCGCCGGCAGGTTTCAGGAAGGCCGGCAGCGCGGACAGCCGCTGCAGATCGCCTTTTTTCTCCGCGCCCAGGAAAATCAGGTCGGCATTCTTCTGCGGCTTCGGGTAAACGCGCGCCTGCCGCTTCTCGAGTTCCCGATGAAACGCCCGCTCCTCGACTCGCATGATGACCACGCACATGTCCGATTTGACGCCTAGTTTGTCGAGGCGTTGCGGCGGATGAAGGATCTTTTCGGCCCATTTCTGCGCTGCCGGCCCCAGCTCGAAGGAAGCCGCTCCATCCGCCATGCCGATCTTGAGCAGGCCGTCGTCGGCCTGGATCGCTTTCATGTCCTTGAACGGCACCTTGAGCCGGAAAGCGCCCCGAAACAGCAGATGATCGCTGTCCAGGTGCGCCTTGCCTTCGGACGTTTGCTTGCCGAAGCGACAGATACAGCGGGCTTCAAGTCCCATGGCTTATTCCTCGCTCTCTTCCAGGCGCGCCAGCACTTTCTTCGGCGCCACGGCACGAAAGCTCTCATCGATCCATTCGCGCAGCCTGTCGATCGGCACCTCGTCCTCCGCTTCAAAACGGGCCGTGACCCAGCCGCTCTTGCCGAGCCCATAGCCGGTAGGCGACGCGAAGGGAAGCGTCAGGGCAAACTTGCCGGAGACAGGCAGCTTTACGGACAGGGTCAGGAAACGGCCGTCGCTTTTGCCGGTGCTCATGGTGACAAAGATTTTGCCTTTCACCTTCACCGCCAGATGGCCCCAGGGATACTCCTCGGTCGCCTCCGGGTACTCGAGCGCGAACTTGCGTAAGGCAGTTTCCGCACGGCCGAGCGGATTTCCTTTTGGCATGGCGTCATTCCCGGTGGCGAGGCTCACTTGCGATAAAGCGGTTGATAAAGTTGCACGGCAAAATCGCCGGGCATCTTGAAATGCGTCACCAGTCCATAGCCGTGGTCTTCGATGCCGCCCGTGAATTCCACGCCGCGTCCCTTTAATTCGGCGACGGTCTTCTTGATGTCGTCGCAGTAGAACGAAATGTCGGCCGTGCCCGACGGCGGCCCCTCTTGCGGCTCGGTGGGGTGGCAGCCCAGGTCGGCTTCGGGAAGGTTGAAAATCAGCCAGCCTTCGCCCACATCGACAGCGGGGAAGCCGAGCTTGTCGCGAATAAAGGCGCGCAGCTCTGCAGCCTTGGAGGAGTAGAACATGGTGTGGACGCCCTTGATCATGACAGACTCTCCCTTTTTGCTGAGCTCTGAAAGCTGCCTCCAAGCCGGGGCTTCGGGTACTCAGCCCCGGCCACACAGCAAGAGCACAGAGCGCTCGCGCTCCCCTGACGGGTCGCGGCTAAACGACTTTACCGGGGCTTCCGGTTTTATGCGAGTCGGACTTGGCAATTACGGCAGCGGCAGATCCTTGAACTCGAACGCCACCTCGTGCTCCAGTTGGATCCACAGTTGATAGACCAATTTCGCCGGGGGGCCGATCTTGGCGTTGGGCGCCCCCTGGGTAATGACGGAGAGCTGCGCGTTGTTCTGGCCCCATTGATAAATCTGCACATTGGCGGGGATCTTGTTCCCCTTGGCGTCCTGCAGCTCCAGGCGCTGCTGGATCGTGCCGATCCGGCCATAGTCGTAGGGATTCTCTCCCGATTCATCGTTGTAGGTGATCTTGATGTTATGCTGCTTGTTGGCAGTCGTGACGTCGTCGATATTGAAGTTCGCCGTCCCTACCTTGACCTTCTTGCCCTTGCTGGACAGGATGGAATCCAGGACCACGACCGGTTTTTGCTCCGACAGCAGTGTCACCGGAATGACCCCCTTGACCGTCTTCACCATGCGTGAGTTCTTGGAGGGCCAGGCGAGGGTGACCGAGGCGTTCTGCACGAAGGTGCGGCTGTTGCCGCCGTTGTAATAGCGATTCCAGTATTCATAGTAATTGCCGCCGTTGGCCAGCATCGACGTGCCGGCTTCGTCCTCGGCCACGCTGAGCTTGACCTGGCCCACCTTCAGGATCGGCACGCGCGGCTCGACGCACACCTGCAGATTGAGCTGCAGAGATTCGTAGGCCTGTTCTCCCACCTGGTACGGCGTCTTGGGCAGTTCGCCGAAATTGCTGTTCTTGCTGTAATTGAAGCCCGTGGCGAGCACCTTGAAGGAGCCGTTGTAGGAACGAAACGGTTCGTAACTGTCCTGGAAATTGACGCGCACGCTATTGTCGCCGGCATTGACATTCACGATCATGCCGCACTTCTCACAAACCTTGTCCAGCGCTTCCCAGAACGGCATTTTGTCGAACTGGAAGGAGTAGAGCGCCTTGCCTTGCGGAGTATTGAAGCCCGAGTCAGTGGTCGGGATCTTGAAGCCGGACTGTTTGGACAGCTCGTTGAGCACGTCGCGCACCGGCTTCTTATCCATCTTCAAGGTGACCAGCTTCGGTGCCAGGGCGGCAGCACGCTCCAGGCAGACGATCATCTCGTCGATGCGGCGGCGGGCCTCGGCGTCGCGATGCTCCTTGGCCTTTTGCAAGGCGGGCAGGGCGGGCACGCCGATCTTCATGATCTCCTTGACGGCGGCCTCGCGCCTCCGGAAGTCGCGGTTCGCCAGTTGCTCGATCCAGGGCCCGGTATCCGGGGCGGGCACGGCCTTGGTTTCGGTCTTCACGGCGGCATCCGCCACTGCCTTGACGGCGGGAGTTGAGGTCGCGCCGGCGACACCTAAGGCAGGTTTAGGAGGAGGCGGGGCCTGGGCCCAGCTCAGTAGCACGACTCCCAGGAGCACGAAACCAGCCAGGCAGATGGGTAGGCGCATGTGCGCAACCTCTTGCAAGGGGAGCACGTCGCGGCAAGAAAACTCGATTGCATGAGTATAACCGGAGAGGACGGGGGATAGCAAGCGTTTCGCCGGGAGTAACGGACCAGGGATCGCGAAGCGAGGTATCACGCGGTAGGCATTCGCCAGGAATAAGCGTCGCAGAGTTGAAGAAAATACTGAATGTAGAATATTGAATACTGAATAGCGAGGGCCATTCGTTCTCCTTCGGTATTCAGAATTCAGTATTCAATATTCTACATTTGATTGGGGCGTAACCTTCCGGATATTCTTAGCCCTGCTCGGGCACTCTCCAGAGTGACACCTTCTTGTCATAGCCCGCCGAGGCCACGAGCTTGCCGTCCGGCGCAAAGGCCACGGCATTGACCGGGCCCTCGTGCTGGCCAATCGTGGCGATCTCCCGGCCCCTGACGGCGTCCCATAACTTGACGGTGCCGTCCTGGCTCGCCGAAACGAGCAGTTTGCCGTCGGGGGAGAAGGCCAGCGAATGCACGTTGTCGTCGTGGCCGGCGAGCACGGCCCGCACTTGCTTGCTCTCCAGGTCCCATAGCTGGATCGCCGTCTGGAACCCCGCCGAGGCGACGGTCTTGCCGTCCGGCGACCCGGCCACGCACAGGACCCAGGTGGTGTAGCTGTGCAGGCTCGCCTTTTCCCGCCCGCTGGCCAGATCCCAGAGCGAGGTGTGCCCGCTGCACCCGCTGCCCACTGCCAGCGTCTGCCGGTCGGAGAGGAACGCCATCTGACCGAAACCCGGTACGCGCCAGCGCTGGTGGCCGTCGGCAATATTCCAGAGCCGCACCGTGTAATCGCGGCCGGACGAGGCGAGCGTCTGGCCGTCCGGCGCGAACAGCACGGCGTTGACACGGTCGGTATGGCCGATCAGGGCCCAGAGCAGCTTGCCGTTGTGCGCGTCCCAGAGCCGGACCGTGTGATCCTCATGCGCGGTGGCGAGCTGGCTGCCGTCGGGCGAAAACGACACGGCGTAAACGGCCCCCCGCGGAATGTCCAGACGCAGCTTTTCCTCACCGCTGGCCAGGTCCCAGAGGATGACCTCGCCCGCGCGATCGAGCATGCCCGCGGCCGACGCCAACGTGGTCCCGTCCGGAGAAAAAGCGACGTGGTTGACCCAGTACTCATGCCCCTTGAGAATCGGCACCGGCTGTTTGTCGGCAGGACGAAAAACGAGCGTGCCGATGCCGGCCGCGGCCAGGTTCAGAAAGACAAAGGCGGTCAAGATTTTGAAATGCGACATGGCTTTCTCCACAAAAACGAGGGTAATAGTCGTGTTATAGGTCGCTCCGCTCCGCAACAGAGAAATCTTGCTTACCTTTCCGGTCTGGCAAACGGCTCCGGCCACGGAACTGCGGGCGCCCGGCGCGCACAACGGACACGTCTCTTTGTGCGGGCCAGTGAGATGGGCCCGCCATTGCTGGCTAATCGCTATTCGACGATGATTGCCGTGCCGCCGGTTTCTGGCTTTTTCTGCACTTTCTTGGCTGCGATCATGGCCTCCGCCTCGGCCTGGCAGAATGCCATGGTCTCATGCGGAAGATCCAATGACGGCGGCGCTTTGACGGCCTTGTCGTAGTACACCTGCATGTGTTTCGGGTCGTTCATTTTGTAGTACGCCATGGCCAGGTACCACCAGTCCCAGCCGTCACCGCCAGAGCGAAGTTGCATGGACTCATGAAGCGAGGTGACAGCGGCTTTCAAGTTGCCCGCCCGGTACTGGGCCACGCCCAAGGTATTGCAGAACATTCCGCGCTGATAGCCGGTTATCGGGCAAAGGTTCGGCGTGGCATCCACGGCCTTCGTAGCCAGGGCAACCGCTTCTGCCGCGTTTTGGAATTCCGACATCGGGCAATTTGCTCGCAACCAGGCCAGATCGTTCAGAATCTCTGGGTTCGGTTCTATTTCCAAACCGTGCCGGAAAACATCCACGGCGCTGGAAAACGACGCTGAGGCACTTTTCAAGTCTCCTGACTCAAATTGAGCCAGGCCAAGCCAGTACTGGGTCAGTCCAATGCTCTTCTGGTACCTGGTGATCTCCGGAAACTGCTGGGCAAGTCCCTGGTAGAGAGCAATCGCCTTGTCGTACATTTTCTTGCATTGATCCATATCGCCGCACAATTTGTGTACGCCAGCAATGACCGTATGCACGCGCGCTAAGCGTTCACGTCCTGTAGGAGTAGTGTTCCCTTCATAGGCAAATCCTTTCAGAAACTGGATAGTCCGGTCTTTGAGTGCGCGACGCAATTGACGTATGTCCGGGTTATTGTCGTACTTCTTTTTCTGTACCTCGCTGAGCGGCTGAGTAACTCCGGTGCAGGCCCGCTCAAAATTGGACTCGGACTCCAGCGCATGTGCTAACGCTTCGGCCTCTTTTGCTTTCGTCTGCAGAAGAGCGTCCTTGGTCTTTTTTTGCTCCTGGATCAGCAGCACCATGAACGTCAGCAGTGCCCCCAGCGCCAGGATAAATAGCCCGAGGGCAGTCAAGACCACCGCCCGGTGCCGTCGGCACCACTTGGTCACGCGCTCGGAAACCGTGGGCCGTTTGGCCAGGATGGGTTTGTTCTCGAGGAAACGGCGCAGGTCATCGCCCAGCTCCTGCGCTGTGGCATAGCGCTCCTCCAGCTCCTTCGCCGTGGCTTTGAGAATAATGGTCTCCAGTTCCATCGGAATCGCGGCGTTGACTTGCCGTGGCGAACGCGGTTCTTCAAAGGCAATCTGCTTGAGGAGCTCCTGCCGGTCCTTGCCGTTGTAGGCCGGCTCCAGGGTGAGTAACTCATACAGCGTCACGCCGAGTGAATAAACGTCCGTACGGTGATCGACCAGGAAGCGCTTGGCCAGCGCCTGCTCCGGACTCATGTAGCGCAGCGTGCCCAGCACGTCGCCGGTCAGCGTCAGCCCATTCTCGCTCTGGTAAAGGGCCAGCCCGAAATCGGTGATCCACACGTGACCGCGGGCATCGACCAGCAAGTTGGCCGGCTTGATGTCGCGGTGCACGATGCCCATCTGGTGAGCGTGCTCCAGCGCCTCCGCAGCCTGCACGCCCAGTCGGGCCGCCGTGCGGAAGAATGCCGGGCTGCGCGTGGAGCGGCGTGTTGCCATCGTGGCCGGCGGCTTGGTGGCAATCTCCGCCTCATTGCGCAGGGGCAGCGGCAAGCCATCGTAAGGAACGGGCTTCGGCGACACCGCCCGGTTCAGCGTCTTGCTGCCGTTCAAGAAAGAGCCGTTGTTGGCCTGCGCCGTCGGCTCGGCCGGGCGCATGCCGGTCAACTGCCGCATTTCCGTGATCATGCCGGCCAGGGTCTGGCCGTCGATGAACTGCATGGCGTAATAATGGACGCCGCGATCGCTGCCCACGGCATGCACCGGCACGATGTGCGTGTGATGCAACGCGGCGGCGGCCTGCGCCTCTTTCTTGAAGCGTTGCAATTGCTTGGCATCCAGGGCGGTGGTGAAGGGCAGCACCTTGAGCGCAACCCGGCGGCCGAGCGAGATTTGCTCCGCCTCGTACACCACCCCCATGCCGCCACGCCCCACCTCACGCAGGATACGAAAATCGCCGAGGCGCCCCCGCTCGGGGAGGAGTGCAGCGGGGGCAACGTCCTCGGCGTGGTTCGGATCCCGCAGCCCGGTGGCGGCGTGGTGCAGCAAGGCCAGTTTCTCCAGGTAGACGCGCAGCACGTCGGCCAGCTCCGGATGCTTGCCGAGCAGCTCGTCCGGGTCGGGCGGGCAGCCTTCCTCCAGCTTGCCCAGGTATCCCTCGAGAATCCGGATGACGCGCGACGTCTGGTCGCGGGACATGCCGGTCGCGGAGCCGTTGGTGCTGACAACCTCGGAGTTCATGACGATTCTTCCCCCACATTCAATTGCCGGAGTTGGTCGAGGGCCCGCAGCCACAGGACGCGTACGGCCCCGGGGCTGCGGTTCATGCGCCGGGCCACTTCGTCAAAGGCCAGTCCCTCGAGGTTCCTCAGCACGATGACCTCGCGATACGCGGCGGGCAGGCGTGCCAGCTGGTCGGCCACGAGGGAAGCGAGCTCGCGGCGCTGTGCCTGAACACTGGGCGAGCTGATCTGGCTGACCAGGGCTGTCTCAAAATGTTCCGACGAGTTATGCAGCAGCGTCCGATAGCGGTCCAGCGACACTTCGCGGCGGACGTTGCGCTTCTGGGCGAGGATCTGCTTCTCGACCAGGCGGGCGAGGTTGTTCAGCAAGATCCGCCGCAGCCAGCACAGCAATTCCTTCTCACTGGTGCCCCGGAACTGCTTGAAGTGGCTGCACGCCTGCAGGAAGGTCTCCTGCACCACGTCGGACGGATTGGCCCGCGCCTGCAGATGTAAATCGATCTGCGTGCGCGCCAGCAAATAGAGGTAATTGCGGTAGAATTCGAGCAACGCGCCGAGGCTCTCGGCATTCCCCTGGCGGGCCCGGGTAAGGAGTTCGGTGGGGTCCTGGCTTTGAACCGTGTACATGCCTCCAATTACCTCCCTAGGGGTTTAGATCGGTTTTGCCGCGCTTTTGTTGCGCCACCCTTACAATTTGTCAGGCCGGTATTAGACGCCCGTGTCCGGTTCCGTATTTTGGGCGACATTTGCCCGGTCCCGGATTGCTCAACCGAACCTCCACGGTCAGAACAAGATGCGCCGTGTTTCGTGGGGCAGGTTTTTAACCTGCCATGGGGCGCGGCAGGTTACAAACCTGCCCTACCTTGCAAACATGCCATAGACGTTGCCGCGCTTGACAAGGTTCATGCAGGCATCCTAGTCGGCGGCCCAGCAGTGCTGCTACCGATTTCTTAGCGCAGAATTCAAAAAGAAGCTCGTAGAACGGAATTCATTCCGTTCAGCACCTGCAGCGGTCCGGGAGCGGCGTGGTGCTGAACGGAATGAATTCCGTTCTACGAAATAGCGCCCCGGTCACTTGGCGGAACCGGGGCGCGTATCGGTATTCTTCTTGTGCGGAAAGCGATTGATCGAAACCGTTCCGCGATAGGGTTCATCCTTGGGCCCGCCACCGCATCCGGGCAAGCAAGCCAGGGCCATGGCCAGCATCAGCCCCAGGCAAAACGCGCGGCGCACGGCACATTTGCTACGGTAAATCAAAAGACTCGTCCCCTGCCCGCGTACCCATGGCCGGCAAGACCGCATCCGCGCCGTAGGCCAGGAAATGCACCGAGCCGTCCGTGTACAGGAAGTTCGCTCCTCCGGGATGGCGGCTCCAGAAGTGGAACTGATCGCACCATTCGTTGATGTTGCCGGTGGAATCCTTAATCATGCGCGGCGGCTGAAAATGGTACGGACCCGCCGGGCAGATATCCATCTCCGGAATGCCGTTGGCCCGCGAATTCAGCTCGCGCGTCCCCAGCACGACGTCGGCCGAGCCGCGCTGGTTCTCGCCGTCCGGCAGATCGGGACTGTACTGGCCGCAGCCCGCGAACCAGGTGCCGAAGTACATCTTGGCCACATGATGCCGCTCGCCCACGAGCACGGTGTAGCTGGTGCCGTCCAGCACGTCGGCCATGCGGATATACTTGTTGGCGCCGAGCATGCCGTCCTGCAGTTTGAAATTGGTGCCGTTCACGCCCTGGTAATCCGTAATGGCCATTTCCAGCGGCTGGCCCTGCGGCGTCGTCAAGATGACGCGCTTGGACTCCGTCTCGGACGGACAGAGGAAGATCGGCAACACGTGCGCCAGCGCCGGGTTGGGCCCTGGTTGCTGCATGCCGAACACCCAGCCGCCCCAGGGACTCCAGTAGGCCGAGCCGTTCACGCCGCCGAAGGACACGGGCAAGGAGGCGTTGGACGCCCATTTCTCCGCCTCGCGGTAGAGGTTGCCGTCCTCCAGGAAAGGCAGAATTTTGGACATCCAGCTCCAGTGCCAGTACTGTTGAAAATCGCCCCGCAGCGCCGCCGGAAACGCAGTCTGGGAATCGTGGTAGTGATGCAGCGCCAGGCCCATCTGCTTGAGATTGTTGGCGCATTTGATGCGATTGGCGGTCTCGCGGGCTTGCTGAACCGCCGGCATCAGCAATCCCACCAGGACGGCAATGATGGCGATCACCACCAACAACTCGATGAGCGTGAACGCGGAGCGGCGGCCCGAACGGAGCATGTGAGTTCCTTTCCCCTTCGAGATCGGCATGACAAGGTGGAAGCGAAATGGTCGCCGCAACTTCTGGTTCCCAGGCTCTGCCTGGGAATCCACTGCCTTGGAGGCTCCGCCTCACGAGGCAAGCTGCGCCTGCCGAGGCAGAGCCTCGGGCGCAGTGCGTTCCCAGGCACAGCCCGGGAACGAGGTGCTAATTGCGGCACTCGACCTGTCTCGCCTCCTTTTACATGCCTGCACAATCCTCCCCTAACGCCCCAAATGGTACCGGCGCAGGCGTTTCATTGCCAGAAAATTCCCGACAAATTTTACCGGCTCGCCAAAATGGCCAGGTCCGTGCAAACTGGCGCGTCTTGCCGCGCCACGCGTCCCGCGGGACGGCTTGTCTATCCGTCCGCGAAACTTCAGCGAAATCGCGGTCGCGGCGGAATTTCTCCCTCCGCCTACCGGCCCAGCCGATATTACTGTTACACCTCGCCTCTGCGCTCACGCGTGTCCGCGCGCGGCGGCAAAGCCGCGCCGGAAATCGACCGCGAGGAGGGGAAGGGGAGTCTATGCGATTCCGAAGCTCCACATGCTGGATCGTAGGCCTGCTGCTGCCGCTGACAGGTGGCTGTCTCTATCCCGTGCGCGAACAGGTCGATGAGGTCATCTGCGACATCGCGGCTCACCCGCTGGACGTGCACACGCCGGCGACCCAGGAAAAACCAGCCGTCGAAAGCACGAACAACACAACGGGCCGGCCTTCCGGTCCTACTTCGAAACCCGATCAAGCCGCCCAGATGCAGGCCGACTCATCGCCCATACAACAGGTAGCCAATTTCGAGCAGCAGACGCCGCAACGCGATGCCGGCGCGGCGGGTCCCAAGCGGCAGTTCGAGCAGCGTCTGCGCTTGCCGCCCGGCTTGCCGGAGCGCAAGTCGCCGGAGCCATTGCCCCGGGACGCCACCGAGGCGCAGAAGCAAGCCTATCGCGCCCGCAATTATCCAACGCTGCCGCCGTTGCCGCCGTTGCCGAAACCGGAGCCGGGACCGTTTGGCCATCCGCTCACCTTGGCGGAATTGCAACAGCTGGCCACAAGCAACAACCCCTCGCTTCGCCAGGCGGTCGCGGACGTGGAAGCCGCGGAGGGCGCCGCCAAGCAGGCCGGCGCTTATCCCAATCCGTCGTTCGGTTATGAAGCCGACAATGTCAACAGCGCCGGCACCGCCGGCTTTCAAGGGATCTTCATCGAGCAAATTATCAAGACCGCAGGCAAGCTGAAGACCGCCGAGGCATCGGCCCTCATGAGCTTGCTCAATGCCCGGCTGGCGCTGCGCAAGGCGCAGACGGATTTGTTGACCCAGGTGCGGGCCAACTACTTCGCCCTGCTGGTGGCGGAGGCAAATCTGCGCTTGACCGAGGCCCTGGCGGAGTTTACCGAGCGCCTCTACGGCGTATTCGTGGACCAGCGCATGGGAGGCCAGCTCGCGCCTTACGAGCCGATGCAGTTGCTGGCCTTCAGTTACCAGGCGCGGGGCCTGCAGGTGGCGGCGCGCAACCGCTATCTGAGCGCCTGGCGGCAACTGGTCGCCACGCTGGGCCTGGATGCATCCACGCCGCTCACCGAGGTCGCCGGCTCTGCCGACATGCCGGTGCCGCTCTTCAACTACGACGAGGTTCTCGAGCGCGTCTTGAAGTGGCACACCGATATTCACACGGCGCGCAACACACTGCAAAAGGCCCGCTATGACTTGCACACTGCCGAAATCTTCCCTGTCCCGGACATCGACGTGCGCGTCGCCGTGCAAAAAGATTTTACGACGCCGCCTTTTAACATTGCCCATAACATCCAGGCCGGGTTTGCCATCCCGCTCTGGGACCAGAACCGCGGCGCCATCCGCCAGGCCCAGGCCGCTCTCTTGCGTGCCGTCGAAGAAGAACATCGCGCTCGCAACGTCCTGACCGGCAATGTCGCCGACGCCTACGACCGCTATGCCAGCAACAAGGCCCAGGTCGAGTATTATCGCGACCGGGTGCTGCCCGACCTTGGCCTGGTTTATAGCCGGGCGGCGTTGCGTCTGGGCGGCCAGGCGACGCAGCCGCCAAAGCCCGGGGAGCCCCTGGATACTAGCTCCATCGCATCCCTCGACATTGTCACGCACCAGCAGCTTTACTCATCGGCGATCGCGACCTACTCCACGCTTCTGGCCGCACAATGGCAAGCCGTGGCGGATCTGGCCAATCTCCTGCAAATCGACGACCTCTACCTCGGCGTCGACTCCCCGCCGCATCTTCCCGAGCCCTGCGCCGACCCAAAAGGACTTCCCTGCACTCACCCTTGCAGTCCACTGCCGAATTAAGGCATTGGCCATTAGTCATTGGTCATTCGTCATTCGCGAATGACGAATGACCAATGACCAATGACCCTAAAATCCCCGCCCCTTCACACCGCACGTCTCTCCAGCTAAACTCACCCTATGCTCGATGTGCTGCAATGCCCGAAGTGCAAGCGCTCCTTGAGCTTGCCGGAGGGCTTATGGGGACCGCAAACGCACTGCCCAACCTGCGGCGAAACCGTGCCTGCCCCCGCGCCAAACGAGATATCCTCGCGACGGCAAGCACCACCACCGGACGCGGCCGCCATGCACGTGCAGGATGCGAACATAGAAGTCGTACCGATCAACCTCACCCTGACGGATCAGCTTGCGCAGCGCGTGCAGCAGGTGCCGCCGCCGCCGTCGCCTCTACGGCTGATTCCCGTGGCGCCAAGGCCCGACGCCGTGGATGCCGAGCCGCGACCGCGTGCGTCGGTTTGTCCGCGCTGTCGGGTGAAGGTATTCTTGGGCGCGGAGCGCTGCCATGCGTGTGGCATGTTTTTGGATGGCGACGGCGAGTTCGCGTGGGATGAACGAGAGCCTTTCCCGCCGCGGCGGCTTGACTTTGAGCCGGATCGCGGCCGGCTCATCCTCGTCCTGGGAATTCTTGCACTCTGCCTCGGCGGCCTGGGTCTGCCGTTCGGCATCGCGGCGTGGGTGATGGGGAGGAAGGACCTGGCGAAGATAAGACAGAACGCCATGGATCCGTCCGGTTACGCCTACACCAAGGACGGCATGACGTGCGGCATCATCGGCACCGTCCTGAGCGCCCTCTGGCTAGTGGCCGTGGGTTGGATGATGGTGCTTTGAAAACCCGTGATGGACTGCAATGAGCGAGCCCACTCCTGAGGATTTATGCCCGAGCTGATTCAATGTCCGAGCTGTGACCGCAAGTTGCGCGTGCCCGACAACTTGATCGGCAAGAAGGTGAAATGCCCTTCGTGCACCAAGATCTTCGTCGCCGCTGCCGCGGAAGAAGACCTGCCCACCGCTCCGCTGCTCGAGGAAGAAGAGCCCCCGAAGGCGGTCCGCCGCAAGCCGCCGCCACTGCCGCCGCCTGAGGACGAAGGAATTGAAGAGCATCCGTCCAGGCCGCGCAAGCGTCCCGCGCCGCCGCCTGAGGATGAAGACGATGAGGATGATGAAGAAGAAGTTCGCCCGCGTCGCCGTCGCCCGCAAGCCGAAGACGATGATGAGGACGAGGACGAAGAGGAACGCCCCCGGCGAAAGGTCGGGGGAAAAGCCGATTGGGGGAGGGTGCGGACCGGTGTCACTTTGGTCCTGGTTTCGATTCTTATCATGATTGGCACCGTGATAATAGGGATGATTGCAGGATTCTTTATTGGCGCCGGCGCCGGCGCGGCCCTGGCGAGTCGTCCCCCCGGTGCAAAAGGTCCGCCTGTCGCACCCGTGGTGGTAGCCGGGACCGGATTCATGATGCTGGCTGTGTTTAGCTTCGTTATGGGATTGGCGTCGCAGATTGCTGCCCTGGTAGGTTACATTTTTTGCATGGCTGCGCCTCAGAAATACAATGCCCGCACGCTGGCCATGACAACGGTGGGGCTGGCGGGAGGTAGCTTGGCATTTGCCTTGATCGCCGGCATTCTGTCCTTTACGGGCGGCGCGACCGGAAATCCAGGCGTGGGCCTGGCTGCCGGAGGGGCGGCAGGAATTTTAGGACTGATCGGCAATGTCCTCAACGCGGCGAAATACTTCACGTTCCTGTTTTTCCTCATGGCAGTGGCCAGGAATCTGCGCGCCTATTCACTTGAAAAGAGCGCCAAGAACCTGGCCATTTTGTCCGGCGTGGCGATGGTCGGAGCTGTGGTTTGGTTTGTCCTCACGATTGTACTGGTCGGGGCAGCGATCGCAGCGGCTCCTCAAGCAGGAGTCGGTGCTTTGGGGGCGAGCGCCATTGCCATGCTCGCTTGCTCTTGCGGCATGATCGTGGTGGGCCTCGCCGTCTTTGTCTGGTACATCGTCGTGCTCGTACAGGCACGCGGTGTACTGGGCGACTACCTGGCCAGGCGCTGACTCCTCAGGAGCCACAGCTTTACCCCGGCTCTTGAATGTAGCCGGTCAATATTTCCGTTTCCGAGGAACCATGCCAGAAGTCATTCTCAACTGCCCGCAGTGTCAACGCCAGTTGCGCGTCACCGAGGAGCTGATGGGTCGGCCGGTGAAATGTCCGGCGTGTGGGCTGATCTTCACGGTGCCGATGGGCGGCACCGAGGCGCAGCTTGCCCCCGTGCCGGTGGCTTCGGAAGGGCCGCCCGCGCCGCGACCCGAAGAAGGGAAGAGGGATCCTTACGAATATCCCTATGACGAGCATCGCCGCCGCCTGGAACGCGGCGAGCCATGGGATTATGATCGGGCAGATCCGGAACGGGCGCGCCGGCTGCTGTTGCCGCCGGCCATTTGCTTGACGGCGACCGGCGTCCTGGGAATCCTGGGCAACCTGGTGCGCATCGTCATTACCCAGGTCATGCCACAGCAGCCGCCGGGTCAGGACGTGCCGGAAATATTTCGCAAGGCCATGGAAATCATGACGCCACAGGTCGTGGTCATTGAATCCGGCGTTTTTGCCCTGCTCAGCCTGGTTGTCCTGCTCGCAGGCATCCAGATGCTCCGTCAGCGCATGTTCTGGCTGGCGGTCATGGGGAGCTTCCTGGCCATGATTAACCTGGAGTGTTTCTGTTGCGTGCTGGGCATCCCTTTTGGCATCTGGTCGCTGATCATCTTGTTCCGTCCGGAAGTGCAAGCGCTATTCCGCTGACCGGAGGAGTGTTCCCAATGGCGGCGGTAATCGACTGCCCATCCTGCCAGCGCAAGCTGAACCTTCCGGAAAACCTCCTGGGAAGGCAGGTTCGCTGTCCGACCTGCGGTCACACGTTTGCAGCGGGGCTGGCGCAGGAGGCGCCGCTGCCCGTTGATCCGCCGCCTGAAGCAGTCCCCGCGCAGCCACGCAAGCCCTCGCCTGCGCGGCTCGCGCCCGGGCGCATCGGCGATGAGCCCTGTCCGTCTTGCGGCCGGCCAGTGCCGGATGATGCCGCCCGCTGTGGCTACTGCGGCGAATATCTCGAAGACGAGGCCGGCGGCCAGCCCTGGGAACGGCCGGGCGCCGTCCGCCGCGATTGCGAGCCGGAGCGTGGCGGGCTCGTCATTACCCTGGGCATCATTAGCCTGGTCTGCGCCGTGCCGGCCTTTGCCTGCTGTTTCTTCGGCCCTGTGTTCGCTGTTTTTGGCCTGGCCACGGGCATCCCCGCCTGGATCATTGGCCACAAAGATCTCCGCAAGATGCGCGAATATACTATGGACCCAGCCGGCAGATCGATGACCGGAGCGGGCATGGTTTGCGGCATCATCGGCACGCTCCTGTCTTGCTTGAGCGTGATGGCTCAGGTCGGGCTGTTGCTTTGGAGATTCCCGTTGTTCTTCTAGCGCTTGCAACATCGTCCGTAGCCCGCCGCGCCAGCAAGGGCTTTCTGCTGGCCCCGCCGTCTGCGGATGCAAGAGTGAATGGCTGTGGGATACGATTCCAATCGTGTCAAACGCCCGACGACACGATTGGAATCGTATCCCACATTAACTGAAGCGTCGCACGGATTTATTCATGATCATCGACTGTCCATCCTGCAGCCGCAAATTGCGTGTCCCGGACGATCTGCTCGGCAAGCAGGTGAAATGCCCGACGTGCAGCTACACGTTCCAGGCCAGTGCTGCCGCGGAGTCGGCGCCATCGTCCTCGGCCACGCCGCCGCTCACGCCGCGGCCTGCAACGCCGCTCAACCTCGAGCTGGATGCGCCCGGCGATGCCACGCAACCGACGCAGGAGTATCCGGCCCCGCCCGGCCCGGCCGAAGAACGGAATGAGGAGAAGGTATGGTCCCCCACGCCAGATGTCCCAGCAACCCCTTCGTCGGGGCCGCAACCGGCCAAGCTCTCGCAAGAGGCGACACAGCTGGTGCCCTGCCCGGGTTGCGACAAGTTGATCGATCGCGACGTGGCACGTTGCCCATATTGCGGGGCCGTGCCCGAGGACTACGACGAGGACGATGATCGTCCCTGGGAGGCACGCGACTTCCGCGGTCGCCGCGACGCCGAGCCGCACCGCGGCGCGCTAATCCTGACGCTGGGCATTATCAGCATCGTGCTGGTCGCCATCTCCTGCGGTCCCATCGGTTTGCCGCTCGGCATTGCCGCCTGGGTCATGGGACAGAAGGACCTGCGCAAAATGCGCGAAAACGTCATGGATGACGAAGGCATGGGGCTGACGCAGGCCGGCTGGATCTGCGGCATCATCGGCACGATCCTGGATTCGCTGTGCAGCCTGGGCTTGCTTGTCTACTTCGGCTTTATTTTCACCATGGTGAATGCGGTCAAGACCATGCCGCGGACAGTACCGACGGCCCCTCCCATCAAAAAGGGGCTGCCGATGAAAAAAGCGGAAGCCGATTTCATTCCCAGCAGATGGGGAGACTACTTGCCGCCGGCGAATTGTTGAACGGGTCATTCGTCATTGGTCATTCGCGAATGACCAATGACCAATGACTAATGACCAATCACTATTCCGGATACAGCGGCGTGCTCAGATAGCGTTCGCCAAGATCAGGCAGGACCACCACCAGCAGTTTGCCGGCGTTTTCCGGCCGGCGTGCCACCTGAAGCGCGGCGACGACGGCGGCCCCGGAGCTGATGCCGCACAGCATGCCTTCCTCGCGTGCCAGGCGCCGGCCCATCTCGAAGGCGTCTTCATCCTTCACCTGAACGACTTCGTCCACCACGTCGAGATTGAGAATGGCCGGGATAAAGCCGGCGCCCAGGCCTTGCAACTTGTGCTTGCCCGGCTTCAGCTCCTGGCCTTGCATCTTCTGAGTGATCACCGGGCTGGCGACCGGTTCGACGGCGATGGCCTTGAAGCTGGGCTTGCGTTTCTTGATCACTTCCGCGACGCCGGTGATGGTGCCGCCCGTGCCGACGCCGGAGATCAGGATGTCCACCTTGCCCTCGGTATCGGCCCAGATTTCCTCAGCGGTGGTCTTGCGGTGAATTTCCGGATTGGCCGGGTTCTTGAACTGCTGCGGCATGAAGGAATTGGGCGTGCTTTTCAGGATCTCCTCCGCCTTGGCAATGGCGCCGTTCATGCCCTTGTCGCCGGGCGTGAGCACGACCTCGGCGCCGAAGGCTTTCAGGAGCCGGCGCCGCTCGAGGCTCATGGTCTCGGGCATGGTGACGATGAGCTTGTAGCCCCGCGCCGCGCAGGTAAAGGCCAGGCCGATGCCCGTATTTCCGCTGGTCGGCTCGACGATGGTGGTGTTCTTGTTGATCTTGCCGTCGCGCTCGCCGGCGTCGATCATGGACACGCCGATGCGGTCCTTGACCGACCAAAGCGGATTAAAGCTCTCCGGCTTGGCGACGACCGTGGCCTTGATGTCGCCGACCACGCGCCGCAAACGAATGAGCGGCGTATGCCCGATGCACTGGGTAATGTCGTCATAAATCTTGCCGCGAAACGGTTGCGGAAATGCCATGGCAAGTCTCCTGTGGGGTCCCTGGTCCCTGGTTACGGATCCTCATCCGTGAAATGAGTAGCAAACTGATCTTATATTACGAAAGCCGGCGGGTTTTTGGCCAGGGAACGCAAGCTAGCTTGCCAAGTACGGTTTAAAGCGGAGCAATGCAATCTAGGTCTAGGCGCGAGCAATGCCTCCGTGATCTTTTCTCAGAATGAGCACCAATTCGCCAGGATAAGTCGAAGGAGTTCGCCTCTCAGTGCTGAGCGTGAAATGCAGGAGAAGGTCTCGCAATGAAAAAAGCGGACGAGAGAGATTTTGCGGTGTGAAGCAGCATTCGCAGGCGAATTGCCAAGCAGGGACAGCAGGAACGAAATCCACATCGGCGCCAAAACCCTTGGATTCTTCCCGAACCAGTCGCGCCGCGAATCCAGACAGGCTTATTTGTCGTAAAAGGGATTCCAAGCTGTTGGGTCAGAGCAATGGGAACCGTTGTGAAAGGCGTTCCGGTGTCGAACAAGAAAGGCAGAGGAACGAAACTCCGCTGGGCCGCGCCCACTTCTACCGTGAGGAGGATTTCCAGGTAGAGGGCTTGGTACCGACGTAGAAATTTTTCTTGAATCGGGACATGCACTATTGCTTTCGACATGCTGTACCCGACCTAGTCGTCAAGAGAACGCAGATCGGAAGGGATGCCGACTTGTTCTTCGGCAGGATCAATGCAAAAATCGATGACCACTCCAGCTCGCTCATGCGGAGGGAGCCTGGACAAGGCGTCATGAATGTCTTTCAAGGATCGGCTATGGGATATAACGCGCCGTGACAACGTCGGCGGCTTGTTGTTATCGTCCCAGCAATCGACAAAAGCCACGTACTCGTTGGCATACAAGTACTGAAGCCTGATGTTTTGCTCAAGCACACTCCTGGATTCGGGGGCTCGCTGCCCTGCAGCTTTGAAGGCTTCGGCCACGGCTTCGTCGGCTGACAGGCCTGAGCTTGGCACTATTGGCTGGTGCTGCTTATGAATGGTTGAGGACATTCCCGTCGCCTTTCAAGGACGTGGTCAAGAGCCAGGCCTCCCGCATTATATCGGCCCAGCTACCTTCCACACTATCGCACTTGCCGCATGCTCCAAGAACCGATTGTTTTCAACTGACTCAAATCCCTTCGCCGCCCGCAAACTCCAGCTCCACATCCAGCGGTAAGCGCCGGTTCTCCTCGGCGTAGGCATTCATGTCATACACCAGCGTCTCCCAGTCGCTGGCCTGGGCTTCGCTGTGGCGGGCGGCTTCCACACGCACGGCAGTCGGACGCAGGAAGTGAATCATGTAGCCGCCGAGAAGCGCCTCATGATCCAGCGGCTGCACGCGGCCGCCTGCCGAAGTGGCGCGGGCCAGCAACTCATAATCGCCTGGTTCAGCCACTTCCCAAAGATATTCCCACATCGTCCAGGAATAGGGGGCGCGCGGGCCGATTAGCTCGGCCGGGTTCCACGTGTTCCCCCGGTCGCAGCTCACCTCGACGCCGGCGACCGCTTCCTCCCCCGCCCAGGCAACGCCGAACAGGCGATTCGTGCCGAGGCCCAGGACCGCGCCCGGACTGGGACGGATGATTTCCGACTTCACGGCCATGGGGCCGACGACGACCGTTTCCTCTCCCCTGACTGTCTGCTGCTGGATCGTATACTTCGTGGTCTGGAAGTATCCTTTGAAGGGCCGATCGAGCACTTCGATCCGCTTGAGCCACTTCACCGAGGCCACGCCGTACCAACCCGGCACGAACAGGCGCAGCGGAAAGCCGTGGCTCGGCTCGAGCGTGTCGCCGTTCATGCGATAGGCAAGGAGCGTGTCGGCATCGAGCGCTTTCACGAGCGGCAAGCTGCGCGCAAACGGCATGGGCTCGGGATGATCGCCTTCCGTGCCGCTGTCCCATCCCTCGCACAGGACCTCGACGGCTCCCGGCTTGAGGCCCGCTTGCTCCAGCACCAGCTTCAAGGGCACGCCGGTCCATTCCGCATGGCCAATGGCGCCCGCGCCCCACTGCACCCCGTGCGCGTGCGCCTTCAGAAACGACCGGCCGTTGCCTGCACATTCCACGGTGGCAAATACCGTGCGCTCGGGCAGCGCCGTCAACTCGTCCCAGCTCCAGACCCGCGCCCGCTGCACGCAGCCGCCGACCTGCAAGCGCCAATCGGCAAGGTCCAGGGCCGGCACCTCAAAGTGATTGCGCACGAAAAACAGCCGGTTGGGCGTCACCCAACTGCGCAAATTCTCCAAAGGCGTCTCGCTATTCTCCGGCACAGCGGTCACAACCTTACGGACTTCCGGCATTGGCTTTGTTCCTCGTTGCAAAGGATGATGCGGGTAAGAGGCGGAGCACACTCAGTACTCAGTACTCAGTACTCAGTACTCAGTACTCAGTACCTTCATATCCCCGCCGCCTCCTCGAACTCCACGAACATCGGCTCCTGGCCGCGCACGGTGTCGGTGAGCGAGTACGTGCCCATCCACAGCAACGGCGGCGAATAAATGTGCAACGTCACCAGATCGGCCTGGCCGGGTTGCAAGTTGGAAACCTGGTGCAGGTCGGCATCCTGGCTGCCGATGACCGTGCCCGGCGCGTGCTGGCGCGAACCCGTCGCCCATACGTGACCGTTAGGCGCGTAATCGAAGACCGTCTCGGTGGCCGTCCCGCGCAGCACTTTGACGGCGCAACTCGAGCCGGCGTGGTCGTGGATCGGGCTGCGCTGGCCGTTCTTCCAGCAGAGCACCAACAAGTTATACCACGGTCCCGCGCGCACGAGGTTGCGCGTGTAACCGCGCTCGGAGAAGCGCATGAAGTCTGCTACGTGGCTACATTCCACGCTGGTCTCGGCCAGTTCAGCCGTCAATTCTTGCAACGGGGCACGGCCATCCAGGCCGTCCAGGTAGTCGAAGAGGGCGTCCAGTGTCTGGGCCATGGTCTCCTCCGAAGCCGCCAAAGCGAGTCGAGAACCGTCAGCAGTCCCTCAACCCAGGCTAGTCGGCTTCTTACCGAAAAGCAACGGTCAGTTTAGCCGCGACCCGATAGGGGAGCGCGACCTGGCCGAACAACCCGCGCTCCCCTATCGGGTCGCGGCTAAACGGCGAACGCGTCATGACACGGCAAGGATTATTGGAGTGGCCCCGGCAAGGCTGCCGCACGCTGCGCTTCCTGAAAAATAGCGCTGTCCTTGAGTTGTGGATCGAGGCGCGCCGCTTCGTTCAGGTAGGGGATGGCTGCCGCGCCAGCACCTTGCCGGATCAGAAAGATGGCCACTTCAAGCTGCGCGTGCGCATTATCCGGTCGAAAGCGCAAGGCGCTCTTGAAGTGAGACACCGCCTCCTCAATCTTCCCCTGCTTGCCGAGAATGGCGAACAGCTGGATGTCGCAGCGGTCATAAGTGGGCTCGATACGCAGAGCTTCCTTGAATTGCTCGACGGCTTCGTCCAGCCGGCCCGCATCCCGGTAGGCGATGCCCAGACCATGGCGAGCCTGGGCGTTCGGGCCGGTCACGCGCAGCGTATGCTCCCAGAGCGCGATGCTATCGTGCCAGTAAGCCAGTTGCAGCCAGGCGCCGAGCGCGCAGGCCGCCAGCGCCACCGCCGTGGCCAGGGCCACCAGGCGCCGGAGCACTGGTCCCTGTGCCGCCAGCTCCGCGCCGGCCCAGGCCGCCATGATAAACAGGCCGACCAGCGGCACGTAGGTGTAGCGATCGGCCAGCGCCTGGTCGCCCACCTGCACCAGGCCGATCACCGGCACCAGCGTGCCCACGAACCACAGCCAGCCAACCAACAAGTACGGACGGCGCCGTCGTTGCCAGAGCGTCAGGAGCGAAATGGCCACAAGCAGGGCGAGGGCGCCCAGCACGCGCCGGTCCGTCCAGTCTAGCTCTTCACGCGGATAGAGAACGCCCAGGTCATGCGGCCACACGGTGAGTGCCAGGTAACGCCCATAAGCAAGCACCGCGTTGGCCAGCCGCTCCGTGAGCGGCACGTCGGACAGTGAGCGAACCGCGCCCCCGGCCGACTGGGCGTGCACCGTCACGACGCACGAACCGGCGGCAAGCAGGAAAAGAGCCAGCTTCTCCAGGATGAGAAAACGCCAGGATCTGCCCGGCGATTTTTGTTTGACGTCCGCCGCGCCGTTGTCACTTGGCGAGGCCATGCGCTGCAGCGGCCAGTAATCGAGCAACAGCAGCACGCACGGGAGCGTCACCAGCATCGGCTTGGCCATCAGCCCCAGGACCAGCGCCACGAAGACGCACAAATAGCGGCCGTTGCCCGGGCGCTCGACATAGCGCGCGTAGGCCAGCAGCGTCACCATCCAGAAAAACGTGCTCAGCACATCCTTGCGTTCCGAGACCCAGGCCACCGATTCCACGTGCAGCGGATGCAGCGCAAACAAGGCGGCGACGGTGGCGCTCGGCCAAAGGCGGCCCGTCAGCCGCCGTAGGGCCGCGAAGAGCAGCAGCACGCTCGCCGTGTGCAAAAGCAGGTTGGTGACGTGATAGCCCGCGGGATTCAGCCGATGGATCTGGTAATCCAGCTGCAGCGACAGCCAGGTAAGCGGGTGCCAGTTGGCATTGAACGTGGTCGTGAGCGCCCACCAGGCGCTGGCACGGCTCAGACCCGCTTGAACGTCTGGGTTCCGCGTGACGTAACGATGATCGTCATAATTGACAAATTCGCAATTTCGCGCCTGCCAGAATGCGGCCAGCGTCACCATCGCCAGGGAAAGGGAGACCAGCTTACCCCGGGGTCGAAATGAGCCGTCTTCAGACAACATAGACACAACCTGCCCCGGGCTCAAAAACGTGGCGAACTAACTCAGGCTCATTCTCAAGAAGTGCCTCGATAGATCCTGGCCCCCCCGAACTTCAGTTTTTGTTCGCGTTTTTCTTCGGAGCCCGCGAGGATCAACCGGTGCTGCTTCGTTCAAGAGCAATCTGCCGGCTCAGTCGGATTTTTTCGGAAATTCTCCAAGACCGCCATAGACCGCCAAGTGATTTGGCGGACGGATTAATGAGAAATCCCTCATCCGGGCAAAATGCCTCATTTGGACAAAAAAAATCGGTATTCCCGTTCCAGGTTGTTTGCGGAATATCTTTTTGCTTGCGCGTGCGGAAACTGAGCTCCGCCGCGGCGAACGCATTATCAAACCTTCTGTTTAGCCAGCACGGTGACTCGCTTCCGCAGCAATTGTTCATGGAACCAGTTCAGCCACGCCGCCGGCGGCAAGCCATAAGGGCGGAATTTCTCCAGACGGCCTTCTTCTTCGTTGTGGAAATAAGCGCGGTGCGCGCCGAGCCGGCTTGCCTGCGGCGTGTCGATCAGATTGCTGGAATCGTTGGCGCTCATCTGGAACAAAATGCGCATGCTGAATTCGCGCAGCGCCTGCCGGTCGAAGGCGCGCGTTGTGTTGTTGAGCGTATCGCAGGAGATGATCACGTGCACGCCAAGCACCGAACCTTCGCGCAGGATGGCGGCGAGTTGCTTGGCCGGGCTAGGCTTCTGCTCCTCGCTGCTGCTGGAGAAGCTGCCGAAGTCATCCTCGTCGCGGCGCAGGTCGCGGAAACGCTGCAGACCGTGGATAATGACATACAATTCCGGTCCTTCGATTTCCGTGGACTTTTGCCTGCGGTCCACTTCTTCCGCGATCTCCCCGATGAAGGGCGCCAGCTCACGCAAGCCGCCGCTCTGCACGGGATGAGGCATCAACTCCGCGATGCGGGCCAGGGCGCCGGCGTGCGCGGCGTCCGCGGGGCTGCCGTCCAGCAGGTAGAAGCGCGCGTCCGAGGCGCTGGCGCCGTTGTCGCCCGGCGTGTGCTGGACCGCCAGGCTGGCCAGGGCCGTGGCCAGGATGCCGAGGGCGGCCTCATCTTGCTGGCCGACCAGCAGGAGGTGGCTGCCGCTCTGCCGGCGGAAGGTGGCGGCGGTCGGATCCTTGATCGCCATCGCCTCTCCCAGCCAGGCCTGGAAGGCCTTGGCCCGCGGCCAGGCGGGCGCCTGGATCAGGTCGTGAAGCGGCACATTCTTGCGAATCTCCGCCGGGGCGTTGCCTTCGAACACGATCATCGGCCGCAGCACGCTGCCGTTGCGTTTGTGATCCAGCTCACGGACGCCGTCCAGGTATTTCTCGCGCCGCGACTCGGGCAGCCAGACCACCTGAAAGGGGTTGTTGCCTTCGACCAGGCCATTGGCGTCGTTGTAGATCGCCTCGCCGGGTCGGGACAGCAAGCGCGCCGCCGAATTGTCGTCGCTCAGGATCAGATGGCCGTCCGCTTCGCTGCACTGCAGGGCGATACGTACGGCCATCTGGTCGATGGTGCTCCGGGCCAGCGAATAAGCGCCGCCCAGGGTCTGCGAGCCGAGCAGCACGTGCAGGCCGAAGGCACGGCCTTGCCGCACCAACCGGTCCAGCAGCAAGGCGGTGTCCTGCGACACCTTGTCGTCTTCCAGGAAGAATTCCTGAAACTCATCCACGACCAGCAGAATGCGCGGCATGCGCGCGTCGGGATTGGCGTCGCGGTATGTCTTCAGGTCCTGCGCGCCGGTTTCGCGGAACTTCTCGCCGCGCAGCCGCAGCTCGGCGTCCAGGCGCTGCAACACGCTCAGGCCAAACTCGCGGTCGCTCTCGATCGACACCACGCGGGCATGCGGCAGCTCATGGTTGGCGTAGGTCTTGAACTCCACGCCTTTCTTGAAATCGATCAGGTACAGCTCCACTTCATCCGGGCTGTAGAAGAGCGCCAGATTGGTGATCAGCGCGTGCAGCAGGGTGGACTTGCCCGAGCCGGTCTTCCCCGCGATCAAGACGTGTTGCGACGTCCCCTTGCCCAGCCGCAGATGCTGGCGCTTGGTGGCGCCGACACGGCCGAGGGCGACGTCCACGCCGCCGCGGCTGTCGCTGGCCCACATTTGCTCGGGGGCAGCCGCGATGAACTCGAACGGCACCTCCACCCGCTTGGCGAGCTTGGCCTGCTCGCCCACGGTTTGCAGGACACGCGTGCTGAAGTCGTCCGGGGCAGGCTGCTCCAGTTGCAAGGGGTATTTGCCGAAATCCTGTTCGCGCCAGACGAAGCGGCCTTCTTTCCAATCCAGCGTGACCGCATTCTGTTCCAGCGTCGCCATGTTGAAGCCCTGGGGCGTCTCCAGGGCGGTATCCACGCTGACCAGCGCGTAGACGCCGCAGCGCGGCCCGCTGCTCAGGATGCTCAGCAGCCGCCGCGCCGCATCCACGCCGAAGCCGGCCGGGAAGTTGGCGACCACGGCAATGCGGAACGGCTCCGCCACCTCGCCTGCATGCACGTTGTAATCCTCAATCGTCTCGAACTGGTTGCGCAAGTATTTCTGGATCACGTTCTCCATGTGCGCCGTCAGGTCGGCCAGCCGCTGCTCGATATGGGCGCTTTCCGACCAGATGCGGCTGGTCACCAGGGTGTCGTCATAGTCGGCTAGGTGCATGAAGGCCGCGAAATTCTCGCCGAGGCCGAGCGGATCGATGATCGTGAAGCGCACCTTGCCGGCCGGCAGCGCCGTCAGGTAGCGCAGCATCACGCCTTGCAAGGTCTGCACCGCCTGGGCGCGGCCGTCTTCGTTGGTCCTTAGCAGCAGCGAGCATTGCCGCGGAAAGGACAAAAAAGCCGGCAGCGAAAAAACCGTCGGCGCTTCCGCTTTCAGGCGCTCGCTTTTCGACAGGCCGTCGGGCAGCTCCGCCATGTCCACGCGATAGTCGCCGAAATGAATCACCGGCGGCACCGCCGATGGCGGATGCCAGTTGTTCCAGGCAGCGCTGCCCCAGGCCGGGAAGAGCTCGGATGATTCGCGCTGCACGTCTTGCACGACGCCGTGTACCTTGACCAGGCCTTGCTGCCAGGTCTGAATGAGCGCTTGCCAGTCGCTGTCGTGGCGCTGCTTGCTGTCGCTCATCTGCTTGAAGTGCTGCTCGTGGATCTGGTGCGAATCGGTTTCGTAGCGCTCGAAGATTTCCGCGCGCAGGCGCTGGAATTTCTCATGCGCCTGGCGCAGATCGGTATCGCGCCGCTGCGTGCTGTCGGCGACTTGCTTCTTGTATTTATCTTCCGCCTGCTGCCAATCGTTGTCGCGGCGTTGCTGGGCGGCGGCGCTCTTCTTCTTGTGTTTCTCCTTGGCCTGGCGCACTTCCTTCTCGCAAAGCTTCTTGGCGCCCACCATGCGTTTCTGATGCGCCTCGCGCGTCTGCTCCCGTGCTTTTTCGCTGGCGCCTTGCAGCTCCACCAGGGACTGGCGGAGCGGCTGGTAGACCCGCGTAATCTGCTTCCGCGCGGTGCTGTAAAGCCAGGCCAGCACCAGGCCGGCCGCGCCCAGCCCGCTCACGGCGCCGATCGGCAGACCATATAACAAGTCCTCGCTGCCGGCCAGGGCGGCGCCGGCCCCCGTGCCGACCACGACGAACACGCCCAGCAAGACCCACATCTTGATGCCGTCAAAGAAGCGCGGCAAACGCAAGGCTTGAAACTGGGCGAAGCGCTCCTCGGCGGCCCCCAGCGCCTCTTGTAGTTGGCGAAAGGCGTCCTGAAAGATGCGGTCGGGCCGGGCCGCCTCGGGAAGCGGTCCATAGTCGCGGTCCTGCTTCCAGGCCCCCAGGCAGCCCTTGACTTCCCGTTCGATTTTCTTCGCGGCGCTGGTCGCATGCGTGATCTTTTCCTGCGCCTCGCGGAGCTGGGTTTGCGCCTGGGCGCGGTTCGCCTGGAAGCTCTTGGCGCTGGCCGTGCGCGCCGCCTTGTATTCGTTCTTGGTCGCCTGGCTGTCGCTCTCGAATTGCTGGGCGATGCGCGCCTGCGCTTCCTTCCATTCCTTCTCCTGGGCGGCGCGCTCGGTCTTGAAACGCTTGCCGACGCGTTGCTCGGTCTCTTCGAACTCCTTCTGGGAGGCCTGCTTCTCTTCCTCGAAGCGCGTGATAACGCGGTGGCAGCTCTCCTGAAACCACTTCTCCGCCGCCTCGTTGCGGGTCTGAAATTCCGCGTCGATTTGCGGCTCGCGCCGGGCGCGCTCGGCGATCAGGCCGTAGAGATCCTGCAGGACGGTCCGTTGTCGGCTTATCAGAACAGGTTCGGTCATAAATCCTAACTTTGATGAGTCGGGAGCGATGCGTGGTAGCTGGGGAGGGAAGAGTTCTGTACCGAGTACTCAGTGCCCAGTACTCGGTACTCAGTACTCGGTACTCAGTACTCAGTACTCAGTACTCAGTACTCAGTACTCAGTACGTACTCAGTACTCAGTACTCAGTACTCAGTACGATTTCCCTCATCAATCACCACATTCATCCACACTCCTGCCGGCACCTTTCCAGGATTGGGCCAAGCCGTTCGATCGCCCGGATGGCGCCCAGCACACTGTGCTCCAAAGGGATATAATGCTGTTCCTCAAAGGCGATCCGAACGGGATCGTTCCAGATTTCCTTGGTGGTTTCCCACATGGCGCGGAGTTCCTTCAGGTCGCCGCTCATTTCCATGGAACTGCTGCTGAGATTCATGGCGTGATCTTCTCCTCAGCCAGTTGTTTTGCTTCAGGATCCTGCTCCTCAGGCGGCTCAGTCGCCTCAATGGCCGTTTCCAGTTCCGGTCCGGCAACATCGGCAGAGGTTCGCGCCGTACTTTCGGCGAGGGCCGGGCCTTCCGCCGTGCTGCTGACGCCGGCCGGCATCGGCGTGGCAGGCGGCGCCAGGGCCAGATACGCTTCCAGGTCCTCCAGCTTTCGTTGCAACAGTGCCAGGGCCTTGAGCAGATCGGTATCCAACTTGCCGGCAAGCTGCCGGGCCGGCGCGTGATATTCGTGTACGGCGTGCTGAAGCAAAGGTCCCCAGCGCTTGCAGCAGGCCAGTTTCTCCTCGGCTTCCTTGAGCCGCATCTGCGCCTTGTACAGGGCCCGCTCCTGATCGGATGTGCCGGGGCCCTTGCCGTCCTTGCACATCCCCTTCCGCGCTTGCAGCTCGATCTTGGCCCGCACGACTTCTTCCTGGCGGTGCTTGATCTCCTTTTGCCAGTGCTTGCCGCGCTCGTTGAGCCAGTCAAACATCCGCCGGATGTGCATCTCGGCAGCGCACAGCACATCCTTGGCGTCCTTGCCGAACTCGCACAGCTTGGCCCGGAAGTCCTGGACCGTCTCAATCGACGTTACGCGTGCCGCGCCCATGATCGTTTCCTTCGGATAGGTGAGTGGTGAGTTGTGAGTGAATGACCACTCACCACTCACCACTCACCAGATCTACCGCTGCTGCAAATACTCCTCAACCCGTTCGGCCTTGCGGACAAGAAACGGGATATGCAAGTTGGCCGCCTCCATGAAACGCTTGACGGCCAGCATGGTCTGATCGAATTCCTGCGTGAATTTCTCATGCTCCTTGTCGCGCCAGGTATTGCCCAGCGCCACCAGTTGACCGTGCAAGACGGCAATGCGGCTCTGCAGGTCATTATTGAATTGCTTCAGATTATGGGCAAAGCGGCGCAATTCTTCCGGATCGACAATGGCATGCGGCATGAGAAATCCCCTCGAGTTAAAAGCCTATCCGCCACAAGGGGTCCGGATCACTGCGGACCAACGGAACAGGACTCTAACCAGTTAGGCTCAGTTTACCGGGCTTTTCGCGGGCTGTAAATGACCGCGGCGTTGGAAAGGCGACTCTCGCCCGGCTTATCCCAGGCGCGCCTCCGGGCCGGCTTGCAGGTCGACGATTTTCAAATCAACGCGGCGAAATCCCTGCCATTCATTGAGATCCGGCGAAAACACCAGGCTGCACGTGCCGCCGCCGGCCATGAGCTCCTCCGCGCGTTCCGCCATGTTGAAAGCAATGGCGCGGAGTGTGCGGCCGTGTTGCCGGACGCGAAAGCTCAGATGGCGCTCGCCCGCGCCTACTTTTTTGGGCTGGCCTTCCACCTGGAGACCCGCGGCCAGGAAGAGCGGCCGGCGATTCTCCGCGCCGTAAGGCTCCAGGCGGTCGAGGTCCTTGACAAGCCCGGGCGTCAACGCACTGAGGGGAACCTCCGCATCGATGACCAGCCGCGGGGCAGGGGGGCCGGTCTGGAAATGCCGGGCCGCATAGTCGCAAAAGCGCTCCCGGAAGAGGTCAATGGCATGGGGCTCAATCTTGAACCCGGCTGCCGCGGCATGGCCGCCGTGACTAAGGAGATGCTCATCGCAAGCATGTAGCGCTTTATGCAGCGGAAAGCCAGGCACTGACCGCCCCGATCCCTGGCCAATGAGGCACGCTTCACCGCGCTCCTGGCGCAGACCAATAAGCAGCACCGGCCGGGCATACAGCTCGACCAGCCGACTGGCCACAATGCCGACCACGCCGGGGTGCCACTCCGGATCGGCGAGGACAATGGCAGGAGTGCCGTTCAGGTCATGCGCGGCCACCATGTCCCGCGCGCGGGCCAAAATCTTGCGCTCGTATTGTTGCCGTTGCTCGTTCTGGCCTTCCAGAAAGCGCACCAGATCGACGGCGCGCTGGGCCGAAGACGTGGTCAGCAATTCAATCACCAGCCGAGCGCTGCCGAGCCGGCCGACTGCATTCAGCCGCGGCGCCAGGCGGAAGCTGATGTCCTCGGCGCATAGCTGAGCTTTGTTGCTCAGGGCCGTGGCGTCCAGCAGAGCCTTGAGCCCGGGCGTCGGCGCCGTCTTGAGGCGTGCCAGGCCATGCCGCACGAAGATGCGATTCTCATCGTGCAGCGGCACCACGTCCGCGACCAGGCCGAGTGCCGCCAGCACCAGGCTATTCAGCAAGAACTCGCGATAGCGCGGCGTGACGCGCTCGCTACCGCAGGCCCGCTGCGCCAGGGCCCAGGCAAGCTTGAATGCCACGCCGGCCCCCGACAGACCGGCAAACGGGTAGGCACTGCCCGGCAGGCGCGGATGCACCAGTACCGCGGCCGCGGGCAAGGTCTCTTTCATTTCATGATGGTCGGTGACGATTAGCTCTAGACCCAGCCGCCGCGCTTCCTCGGCTTCCGCCACGCTGCCGATGCCGCAGTCCACGGTTACGACCACCGCCGCGCCCGTTTGCGCAATCTGGCGGAGCGCGTCGCTATTGAGGCCGTAGCCTTCCTCCAACCGATGCGGCACATAAAAATCGGCCTGGCCGCCGAGCAGATGAAACATTTGCCAGAGGATGGCCGTCCCTGCGGTGCCGTCCACATCGTAATCGCCATAGACGCAGATACGTTTCCCCTGGCGGACCGCGTCCAGGAGCCGCTCCGCGGCCTGGTTGACGCCCGGCAGCAGGTGCGGGGGATGGAGGCCCTTCATAGGCGCGTCCAGGAAGCGCCGAGCCTGCTCCACTTCAGCGATACCCCGGTTCAAAAGAAGCTGTGCCACGACCGGCGGCACGCGCAGGGCCTTGCCGAGTTGTTCCATGGCGTTGCGATCGTGCGGCAGGAGTTGCCAAATCTTGGCGACTATATCCACGAATCCATTCCCTGGCCGAGCGAAGGGCGTTCTGTGCACAATTATAGTGGAAAGAAGAACTATTTTACCTGATCGGGAGGGCCGGCAGTCCCGGGTGTCGAAGTTTCGCCCGACCCGCCCCGCCGCGGCGCTTGCCGCCCAAACCTGGCGCATACTTCACGACAGTATCCCACTCAGCGCGCATTTTGTTCGAGACATTCCATTTTGTTCCTTGCTGGCAAGTTCCGACGTTCCGTGAGCGCTGGTAAAGCCGACCTGGCGAAGCGCAGCTTCGGCAGTCTGAGGCTTCCAGGCAAGCCAGCTAAAGAACCCGCGTTGGCCTGCCGAACAAAATGCGTAGCTCAGCGAATTGTGAAGCTTCCCGGCGCGAACCCGGAAGCGCTGTGACGTTTTCCGTAACAGAGTTTGGCGCGGGCTGGCGGGTTTTCTGAGGTGGAGAACTCCCGGTCGCAGCGGCCACGGCCTTTGGCCGAGTCATTCCCAAAGGGAGGTTTGTATCGTGAATGCTGCTTTCTTGCTGGTAACAGCGGCCTGGCTCGGCGCCGATGCGCCGCCGCCTCCGGCCCACCCCGTGCCACCGCCGGCCCCGGTCGTGGCGGGCGATTGTAACAACAATTGTAACAACGATTGCGGTTGTGGCGGCCATCACGGCTGGAGCAGTCGCTTCCACGGCCACAAATGTGGCTGCGAAAGCAAAACCGATTCGTGCGGCAGCGGCTGCGGCGGCGGCTTCCTAGAGAAGTGCAAGGGCCGCTTCCATCGCGGCGGCGACTGCGGCTGCGACAGCGGCTGCGGCCACACCGCGCATCATGAGCACGGCTGCAACGACTGCGGCGGCGGCTGCGGCGGCGGCTTCTTCGAGAAGTGCAAAGCCCGCTTCCATCGCGGCGGCGATTGCGGTTGTGATAACGGCTGCGGCGGCGCCACCGGCTACGGGCCTGGAGGGCCAGCGCACGCTGAGCCGATCCCCGCTCCCAAGCCGGGTGACGCTCCCAAGAAGATGCCTGACGCTCCGAAGTCCGTGCAGATTCTGACGCCTCAGGCACCCGCCGGTTCCACCCTGGTCATCGAGCAATAACTTTGCCTCGATGACGCTGGCGAGAACAGCCTGGTCCGGGAGATACGGAGCCGGCGTTGCAGTGCTCTTGTACGCTCCTCTCTGTTGGGCACGGTCGCCACGACGGAACGACCGCAAGGCACAGCATGGAAGGCCCGCCGGCACCTGATGCCCCGCCAACCTCACCGGCCTCGTAGCGCCTGCCCGGGCGCTGCGAGGCCGGGTTGTTTTCTGTTGGGGGCGGGCTGGTATGAGACGGCAAGAGGGTGAGGAGCATGAGGGTGAACGGTGAGGCCGTTGCCCCTCACTCACTATCCAATAGTCAGTACCGAGTACTGAGTACTCAGTACGTACTCAGTACTCAGTACTCAGTACTCAGTACTCAGTACTGGGTACTGGGTACTGGATACTCGGTACTGACTACTTCGTACTGAGTACTGATCGCTGAGCACTTGGCTGCTCCGCTCGTTTCCCTCACCAGCCTCATCTTCTCACCCCCTCATCCCCTCCGTCACTCTGCCGGAGCAATCTTCACCGCCGTCCCATACGCCAGCACCTCGGTGATGCCCTGGGCAAATTCCGTCGCGTCGTAGCGCATGGCGATAATGGCCTCGGCGCCTTTGTCCTGGGCGTGTTCCACCATACGCGCGTAGGCCTGCGAGCGGGCGTCTTCACAGACCTCTTCATAGGCGCGGATATTGCCTCCAAGGATGCTCGAGAAAGCGCCGCGGATGCCCTGGGTGATCGTCTGAGCCCGGACCACGATGCCCCGAACAATGCCCATGTACTCGGTGATGTGGTAACCCTCGACGTTGTTGCCGGTGGTGACAAAGATGCCTTTTTTCCCAGCCATGATTGTCCTCTCAGCGTTTGCGATTCCAGTGATCCTGGGCGTATTTTGCCATCGCCAGATGCTCAATGCGATCTAATTCCGCACTTGTCCATTCGCCGGGGACGAGACGCCAACCGCTGCTGCGCGCAAAGGATTCTTGAACCGCTTCCGCGATTTCCGCCGCGCTGAAATCGCAGCGGCTCAATTCACGAATCCCGGGAAGCGCTGGAGTGTATGGGCTCTGCGCCAGCAGAATGGAGCCGTGTTGCATCAGCGCCCCGCGCTGCCGGCGCTGTGCACTGCCCACGACCTTTGCGGAGTTTACAAGCAGATCGCCCGCGGTTAGATGCTGAAAGCAGAGGTCACCGCGAAATGGCGGCGCGCTCCCGGCTGCTTGCGGTGTCGTCGTAACGCCCCGCTCGCCCAAGGCGATGGCTATGATCCTGTGCATCCGGCAAAGCCAGGATTCACCAGTCTGCCAGGACTGTCCCGGCGGTAGAGCGAGGCAATAGGTCACTTCGTGATGATGCACCAGCATCGCGCCGCCGGAAGGCCGGCGCACAAAAGGCAACTCCGCGAGTTGCGGATCGCGCTGGCGCAAAGCCTCCAGCTGAAAATAGCCAAGACTGACCGTCGCCTCGCTCCAGCCGTAGAAGCGTAGCGAAGCCACGCCCGTGGCGGCCGACTCCAGCAGCACCTCATCGGCCGCCATGTTCCGTGGACCGTCGGCTACGGCGAACTGTAACAGGCGGCAAGAGATCTCGGACATGCTTTTCGCCGCGATGCGTTGGCTCTCCTTCGTCAGTTGTCGGACGGATTGGCAATCCGTCCTACGTTCCCTCGCGGGGCGTGAGAAAGCCGACATGGAGCGACGCATGCATCAGATGAAATTGCTTCCACTCTTCATTGGTCAGCTTGCCAAAGAAAGGATGCGCTTGAAAGGAGCCGGCGTTATCGCGGACGCGCGCCAGCTGTGCGTCGAAGTACTTCACGGCCGTGGTTTCGTCCACCTGGGGACCGGGCATCAACGAGGGTGGGCCCTTGATCCCGGCAGGCATCACCCGGGTCTTGAAGATGCGCCGCTTGAAGATGGGCGCCAGGAAAACGCGCAGCAGCCAGGGAGCCTTTTCCTTGAAGCCGTCCAGCGAGGCCTGCATCGACCTGCCGAGATGATCGCATACCTGCCCCAGGTCCCAGCTTCCCGCTTTCGTACAGCCGCGCTTCAGACGCTCGACTTCGGCGGTCAAGGTCTCAAAATCCCGAAAATCAAGTTGTCGCCGTGGCATGGTTTCTCCTGTATCGGCAATCGGCATGGTCAATTCTCCTTCCAGCGCAGCACCGGTTCCTTCGCCGCTTTCACCTCATCCGGCCGGCTGATCCCCAGTGCATGCGGAGCCGCGTGCAGGAACTCAGCATCCTCATCCATGATCCGCATAAACGTATCGGCGAAGGCGTCGAGCGTTTCCTTGCTTTCGGTTTCCGTCGGCTCGATCATGATGGCTTCCGGAACGACCAGCGGGAAGTACACGGTCGGTGCATGATAGCCGAAATCCAGGAGCCGTTTAGCGATGTCCATGGCGCTGATCTTGCGCTCCTTGCGAAGCACGCGGGCACTGGCGACAAACTCATGCATGCAGCGGTCGCCGTAGGGGACCTCGATCTTCGCCTTGAGTCGGGAGAGGAGGTAGTTGGCGTTGAGAACCGCGTTGTCGCTCACTTCGCGCAGGCCGCGCGGACCAAGCGTGCGAATGTAGCAATAGCCGCGTACCAGGATGCCCACGTTGCCGAAAAAGCTCCGCACCCGGCCGATGGATTTGGGCCTGTCGTAGTCCAGAGAGAACTGCTCCCTGTTCTTCTTGACCAGCGGAGCAGGCAGATAAGGAGCTAGATGATTTCGCACCGCGATCGGTCCTGCCCCCGGACCTCCTGCGCCGTGCGGCCCGGTAAAAGTCTTGTGCACGTTGTAATGCATCATGTCGATGCCGAAGTCACCGGGCCTGGTTACGCCGAGGATGGCGTTCATGTTGGCGCCGTCCAGGTAGACGAGCGCTCCTTGCCCGTGCAACAGCTCGGTGATGGCGGCGATCTGGTCGTCGAAGAGGCCGAGTGTATTCGGGTTGGTGATCATGAACACGGCGGCACGGTCGTCCAGCTTCGCACGCAGGTCGTCGAGATCGACCAGGCCGCGGTTGTTGCTCTTGATGGTGACCGCGTCGAAACCGGCAATGGCGGCGCTGGCGGGATTGGTGCCGTGGGCGCTGTCGGGAATCAGCACGCGCGAGCGTTTTTCGCCGCGGTCTTTGAAGTAAGCGGATGCCACGAGAAGCGCCGTTAACTCGCCATGCGCACCGGCAGCGGGTTGCAAGGACACGGCATCAAGCCCGGCGATCTCCGCCAGGATGTTCTGCATCTGCCAGAGGACTTCCAGCATGCCCTGGCACGATTCGTCAAGCTGAAGGGGATGCAGATTGGCGATGCCCGGCAGCGCGGCGAGGCGCTCGTGCCGCTTCGGGTTGTATTTCATGGTGCACGAGCCGAGCGGATAAAAATTTGTGTCAATCGACATGTTCCGCGCGGACAGGTTCGTGAAATGGCGGATGAGATCGATCTCACCGATCTCCGGCAGCGGTGGCGGCTCATCAGCCAGTGCGGTCGCCGGGAGCAGTTCGGCAGCGGCCTTGGCCGGCACATCACAGACGGGCAGCCGATGGCAGCGCCGGCCGGCGTGGCTGATCTCAAAAATGAGTTCGGTGGACTGGTTCTTCATGACCTACGGCTGTCCCTTTCATGCCCGCTCTTTCGTCGCGTTCGCGTGGCCAAGGCGTTGGCTTCCTTGGGCAACTTCGCGACACGCTCTTCTGCAAGAGCCTCTGCCTGAGCGAGCGATCGCACATTGTCCCAATCTCTGACGAGGCCATCGATCTCCGCCAGCGTTCGCTTTTCGGTCACGGCGACGCTTACGCAGTTGCCAAGGCTCGGATACCAGCGGCCCAGCGCCAGCCCCGCATGATAACCGCCGGCCAAAAGCCCTTGCAGTAAACGTGGGACTTTCCCCTGAACGTGCAGGGTAAACTCTTTGAAGAATGGCCGGTCGAACCTCAGAGATACGCCTGCCAACTGTGTCAACTGGCTTGCCGCGTAGTTTGCCTTGCGCGTGCACAATTCCGCCGTTTCCTTCAGCCCTTGCGGTCCCAGCGCCGTCAGGTAAACCGCCGCCTTCAGGGCCATCAAGCCCTGGTTCGTGCAGATGTTGCTGGTCGCTTTTTCCCGGCGAATGTGCTGTTCGCGGGTCTGCATGGTCAGAACCCAGCAGCGTTTGCCGTTGCGGTCCACCGTCTGCCCCACCAGCCGGCCGGGCATCTTCCGTAGAAATTTCTCCCGGCAGGCCAGGATACCCAGGTACGGTCCGCCGTAACTCATGGGATTGCCCAGGCACTGGCCTTCGGCAACCGCAATGTCCGCGTCATACTGTCCCGGCCGTTTGAGCAGCCCCAGGCTGATCGGGTCGAAGCTGACGATGAAGAGTGCGCCGCGTTCATGTGCAATGCGAGCTAATGCCTCCACTTCCTCCAGGCAACCAAAGAAATTCGGATGCTGCACAACGACGCAGGCCGTCTGATCGTCGATCGCGCGTTTCAAATCGTCGGGGTCGACGAAGCCCTGCGGCGTCGGCAGCGTCACGGCTCGGGCGTCGAGGTTGTGCATGTAGGTGGCCAGCGTTTGCCGATACTCCGGATGCACGCTCTCGGCGACCAGCACCTGGCCGTGGCGCTGCGTCACCGTGATAGCCATGAACGCCGCCTCGGCCACGGCGCTGCCGCCGTCGTACAGGCTGGCATTGGCGATGTCCATGCCGGTCAACTGGCAGATGAGCGTTTGATATTCGAAGAAGACCTGCAGACTGCCCTGGCTGGCCTCCGCCTGGTAAGGCGTGTAAGCCGTGTAATACTCGCTACGTCCCGCCACGGCGTCCACGACCGCCGGAATGAAGTGGTCGTAACTACCGCCCCCCAGGAAACAGACGGCATCATCGGCCCCCTGGTTGCACGCCGCCAGGTGCTGCAAGTGCTGCGTCAGTTCGATTTCCGTCAACGCCGGCGGCACATTCAGCGGCCGCTTCAGTTGCAAGGACGCTGGAATGGATTTGAATAGATCCTGGATCGATTCAGCCCCAACCTGCTTTAGCATCGCCCGCTGGTGGTCAGGGGTGTTCAAGACGTAGGACAAGCAAACCTCCCGCGACTTAGTGGCCTTCCGCAGCAATCTGCTTTTCGTATTGCTCCTGCGTCATCAAGTGATCCAGGGTCGTCCCGGGTTCCACCTTGATCTTGGCCATCCAGCCTTTCGCGTACGGGTCCTTGGTGACCTTCGTAGGATCCTCGAGCAGCTTCTCGTTTATTTCCACGACCTCGCCATTGACCGGAGCGTACAGATCGCTGACCGCCTTGACCGACTCGATTTCTCCGAAGGCGTCGCCGATAAAGGTGTGATCGCCGATCTCGGGGAGCTCGATGTACACGATGTCGGTGAGCTGATCGACCGCGAACTGCGAAATGCCCACCGTGCACAGATCGCCTTCGAGGCTGGCCCACTCGTGGGTCTTGGCGTAGCGAAGTTTCTTGGGATCCATGAATGCTCCGATTAGTCATTAGTCCTAGGTCATTCGTCCTCAGGCCGCAGCGAGTTTACCGACTAACGATTTTTTCTCTGATAAAACGGCAGTGTCACGACATGCGCCGGGGCCGGTTTGCCGCGAACATCTACCTCCACGGCAGTTCCCGGAGTTGCGCTTTGCTTGGGGACATAGGCCATCGCGATGGCTTTGCCTACGGTTGGTGCGAAGGTGCCGCTGCTCACGCGGCCGATCGGCTTGCCCTCGCGCAGCACGGCAGCGCCTTCGCGGGCGATGCGCTTGCCCTCCAGTTCCAGGCCGACGCGGATGGGTCGAGCAGGATCTTCCTGGCCCCGAGCCAGCGCTTCGCGGCCGATGAAATCCCCCTTGTTCATTTTCACCGCCCAGGCAAGCCCGGCCTGGAAGGGGTCGATGTCCTCATTGAGTTCATGGCCATACAGCGGCATGGCGGCTTCCAGGCGCAGCGTGTCGCGCGCACCCAGGCCGCATGCTCGCGCGCCGCGGCCGGCCAGTTCTTCCCAGAGTTGCGCGCCCTGGTCGGCGCTCACGATGAACTCATAGCCGTCTTCGCCGGTGTATCCGGTCCGGCTCACAGCGCAGTTCTTGCCACGGTAAATGGTATGAGTCGCGAAATAGTAGGGCAGGGTGTCAATAGCCGCCGAGGTTAGTCCCTGACAACAAGCCACGGCATTGGGCCCCTGGACCGCGATCATGCACGAGTCATGAGTCGTGTCCATGAGCGGCGCCGGCTGCGCTCCCTGGTGCTTGCCGATCCAGCGCACGATCTTCTCCCGATTGGAAGCGTTGACGACCATCCCCATGCCGTCCTTCCAGCCGTACACGAGCACGTCGTCCAGGATGCCGCCCGGTTCGTTGCAGATCAAACCGTAGCGGACCTGGCCTTCCTTGAGTGTGGCCGCGTTGTTGGTGTAGATCTTTTGCACCAGCGGCAGGGCGTTCGGACCGGGAAGCCAGAGCCGGCCCATGTGGCTGATGTCAAAGATGCCGACTGCCGTGCGAACGGCTTGATGTTCCTCGACAATCCCCGTGTATTGCACCGGCATATCCCAGCCGGCGAAATCGACCATGCGCGCGCCGTGAGCCACGTGCCAATCGTAGAGCGGCGTGCGGTGCGGCATGCGTGGCCTCCTGTCCCCTCTATCCGGATGAATAAATTTAATCGTATGAAGGCTGGTTTGGAAAGGAAGTGGGGAGTACGGGCCGGGAGTTAGGCGCCTAGCGGTTGCGGCTAAGGAGAGCTCGGGCGGCCTCCGAGTACCCAGTACTGAGTACCGAGTACTGAGTACTTGAGTACTGAGTAGTAGGTTCTGAGTACCGGCTTGGCGGGCGCGGTCGAGATGAAGGACTTAACCTTGAGTACCGGGTACTGAGTACCGGGTACTGGGTACTGCGTACTGGGTGCTGCGTACTGAGTACTGAGTACTCGGTACTGCGTGCTGGCCCCAGAGAACTGCTTGCCCGCATTGGCGCAATCTCGATAGCGACCGCGCCTCGGATTCCCGCTCGCTATTGATTGAGTCGCAGTTGGCTTTCAATCACGATTTTCAGATCGTGGAGTTTGATTTGATCCAGCAGGCCGCGTTCCCGCCAGATGATGCGGTTGTTGGCATCCAGCAAGACGAGGGTAGGAAAGGCATCGATGCCGAACTGCGTTCGGACGGGGCAGGCTCCCCGGGCACTGTCGCCGCCGAGAAGGAGTTGGTAATTGATTTTCTTGCGATCGCGCACGCCCTGGACGGAGCGCGCTTGCTCCTGGAAAGTGCCGCCGCGCTCATAAGCGATGCCGACCACTTCCAGCCCCGACGGGCCATAGGTGTCTTGCAAGATCTTCAGGTGCGGGATGCTGGCGATGCAAGGCAGACACCAGGTGCCCCAGAAATCCAGCAGCACCAGCCGGCCGCGATGGTTGCGATACTCCCAGGTGTTGCCGTTGATGTCGTAGAGCGCGAAATTGTCAAGCTGCCTGCCCGTGAGCACGCACGACGGCACCTGCGTCGGCACGGCCGGCGCCGTGAGCGCGTAGGAAGGCGGCGGCACGCGCACGGGGACGGTGCCTTGCGGCGGGATGTTGGCCGGGATGCCGCCCTGGGCATAGGCGTTGGGCAAGCCAACAATATCCTGTGGCCGGATCTCCACCTGAGGCTGCCCCGCGCCCGCCGGCGCGCCGAAAGAGGGTGGTCCGGAATTCGCCGGTCCATCCCCCAGGCGCACGGGGGGCAGGATATCCACGCCGCGCTGGCCGCCACTGGGCCGAGGCGCAGACGTGGGATCCGCATTTTGCTCCGGGTTGAAGCTGCCGCGTTGGCCGCCATCCGCGGGGCCGATGGCAGAATCGGCGCCCGGCACCGAGTTAGTGGGACTGGGCTTCTGGCCCGGGACAGCCGGCGCGCCCGGTGCGGCCGGCGTATTCTGGGTGGCGAAGTCGCCGCTCATGTAGATGAGCAGACGCGGGTTGGGCGGCGTGGCCCAGACCCGGCCGGCCAGCCGCGGGGCGCCGTCGCGCGTCCGCGCGATCAACTCGTAATGCCTTCCCGGCTGAAGTCCGTGGATGGTGAAAAAGCCTTGCTCGTCGGCGGCCACTTCCACGGGAGCGCCGTTGCCGCCACTGGACTCCTGGGCGGAGACGACCTGGATGAAGGTGGGCGGCGGCCTGCGATCGTAACTGTCGATGACGCGGCCGGCGAGGATGCCGCTACCGCGGGAAACCGTTTGATCGGCGACGCCGCCTGCCGGGCTTGCCGGCGGTGTGGGCCAGGCATTGCCGGCCAGCGGCGGATTCGGCGGGTTGGCCGTGGCGGGAGGTTTTTTGCCGAGCAAACTGCAGCCGGCCAGCCCCAGACAGCCGGCCATCGCACACATGTAGGCAACCGCGCGCACGGGGTGGCCCTCGCTTCCAGTTCATGTTGCCCGCGCGCCTGTCCGAAAAGGGGACAGGTCCCGAGCTCATGGCAGGGAATCAGGATTCTTTCGCGCTTCGCGGGGTCCTGTCCCCTTTTCGGACAGACTCTGGTGGCATCTCGATGACGGTTCCCATCCGTGCAGGGCACTGAAGGCATCCCTGCGCAAGAAAGGCAATCGGCTTATCCAATTCAGAGGAACCTAGCGACTATTCCCGCGCCGCGACTTTCCGTCAAGACGGACTCGACTGCGGTCATTCGTCATTCGTCCTTAGTCCTTAGCAAATCAGGCAAAACCGACTAGCTTTACCATCCTTCTCATCCGTTACAGCTTTCCGCAGGGAACCTAGATCTTCCCTGGCAAATGACAAATGATTAATGACCAATGACCATCACGACATGCCCTTGTCCCATCCGCTTGATCTCTGCTATACCCTTGCCACCCCTGGCGCGGGTCGTTTCCTGAGCGCTTGACGCTCCCCTGGCAGTCGGATATCGTGAACACTCCGGAACGTGGAGACGTGACTTCGGAGTGTAACCCTGACGGGGAAAACGATGACCAAAACCGATTTACAGGCGTTTCAGCAACAACTCAATGCGCTGCGCGATCGCCATAACGGCGATGTCTCGCACCTGGCGGACGAGGCGCTACGCAGGACCGGAGGCGGCGCCAGCGGTAATTTGTCGAACATGCCGATTCACATGGCCGACCTGGGCACGGATAACTTCGAGCAGGAATTTACCCTGAGCCTGATGCAAAACGAGGAACAATTGCTCGGTGAGATCGGCGCCGCCCTCGAGCGCATCAAGCAGGGCAGCTTTGGCCAGTGCGAGGAATGCGAGGGCGCCATCCCCAAGGCGCGCCTGCAAGCGGTCCCCTATGCGCGTCATTGCGTCGAATGTGCACGGAAGCTGGAAACCAGAGCCTAAAAGGTCATGCCGGAACGATCTTATCGGTGGTTGCTGTGGACGTTGGTGTTGCTGGGCGCCAGTGTCGATCAGGTCAGCAAGTATCTCGTCTTCCAACGCGCTCACGAAGTCGTCGTGCAGCGCGGCGAGGAAGACGGCGACGATGCGGCGCAGACGGCTTCGCAGTGGCGCCCGGTAGTCGATCCCGAGGGAAAACCGCAAGGCGCCGAGTACGTTATTGTGCCCGGCGTGTTCAAGCTGTTTGGCCAATTTACCAGGGATCAGGAACCGCCCGAGAGCTTGCTCGCCAGACTGCGCACCTGGGGCGGGCCAAGGCTGCCGAAAGTCAACCAGGGCGCGCTCTTCGGCCTAGGCGGCGAATACAAGAAGTACGCCAACAGTATCTTCGCGGTCGTGAGCGTCGCCGCGGCACTGGCAATCATCTTCTGGAGCACCCGGCCTTCTACCGCGCGCGATTCGGCTCTGTGCGGCGCCCTGGGGCTCATCCTGGCCGGCACGCTGGGGAATCTGTACGACCGCCTCATTTTCGATGGTGTGCGCGATTTCCTCTACTTCCATTGGTTCGAGTGGCCGGTCTTCAACGTCGCCGACTGCTGTCTCGTTTGCGGCGCCTGCTTGCTGCTGCTCCAGGCCTTCTGGGGCCATCCCGCCAAGCAGCCGCAAGAAAGCAAGGAGATGGCCTTGAGCGGCTCGTGAGGGCGCCGGGCCATCAGTCGTGGCTCCATCGGGACAAGCCCGGCGGAGTCGTTACGGCAAATCGCACACGCTGATTTAGTTCAGGCCAGCGCCGAACGCACGGACGCTTTCCGAGTCTGTGGCTCTTGCGCCGCGCTCCAGCATTGAAACGCCAGCCAGCCGAAACTTGCCAGGGCGACCACTAGCGCCCAGGCATGCATGTCCTTCTTCAAGAAGGTGTCGTACAGTCCGTGCAAAATCATCACGACGCCCAGGTAGCGGATGGCCGGCACGGAGAACTCGTACCAGGGCATCTCTTTCTGGATGTATTCCTGGCGCATGCAGATGGTGATGCCGGCCGAGCCGCTCCAGACAGCGTGCAAGGCCACGCAGGACAGAAAACGGACCACGTAAGTACTGGCCGGCGCTATGCCGTTGTAGAGCCCGCCCGAATAGGAAACGCCTTCAGAAATGCCGAAGCCCGCCCCGCATGCCAGTCCCCAAAGCAGGGCGCCCCGCCAACCCAGAGTAGCCCGAGTGCGGAAGTGCACGAGCAAGGGCAGCGCCTTGACCAGCTCTTCGCACAAACCGACGCCGCACGTAAATCCCAGGAAGCTAAGGAAAAAATTGGTGTCCGGATCCAGTGCCGACCGGTACGAAAAGCCGATGAACTTGATGATGGCGAGGATCAGCATGCCGATGCCGCCGCCGCGCGGCGGGCCGAGCGGCTCCGTGACCAAGGCGATCCATTGGATGACGAAGAGGACCATAATGCCGATGGTGGCAGTGAACACGCCGATGAACAGAAGATGATAGGAGTTGGCTTCTTCCTGCGTCGAAATCAGCATCAGGAAACCAAGGAACAGGCAAGCCGCCAGGCCGGCATAGGCCCAGTGCAGCCGGCTGCTGCGCGGCAGATGGGCGCCTTCCAATCGGCCATTCGGCAGCAGGGCAAAGAGCTTGTCCTCGTCGGTGTGCTCCGACTCCAGCATATGGACGATCCTGTCCTGCACTTCCTCGGGAGCATGGGCAATGGTGCGCAAGAGCCGCGTTTTCACGTCGGTTTCTTCGTCGCTGTGCCGCAGCAGGGAAATAGCCAGAGGAACCAGCGCCAGCACGAGCAGCCAGTGCAACTGCTGCCGCAGCGAGGTGGGTTGCGCTTTTGTGTAGCCGGGATACCTGGCTTCGAGTTCTCTTTCACTCAGGGGTCGGCGCCGCTTGCGCGGCAGTTCCGGCTCTTCTTCCTCTTCATCCCGGTGAAGGGATTGCACCGCTGGCCGCGGGGCGGGGGGCGCCACGGCATAGCCGGGTTTGTCTTCCTCAGGCGCGGTGGGGACGCGCAGCACGGCGCCGCAAGCCGGACACTTGGCGCGCTTGCCGGCCATCTCTTCCTTGGCTTTGAGCACCTTGCCGCACGTGCACGACAGGGAAATAGACATTGCAAGTCATCCAGAAACGGTTCACTCGCCTGGTAGCGCCTGCCTGCTTTCTTCGCTGAACGGTACGGTCACCTAGGCATAGATCATACTCCGACGACGGTCGAAGTCGTGTGTCGTTGCAATTTCGGCAATCACGCGCGCGATTTTTGCTCCACCCGCCACGGATGGCTCAATAGAAGAAACATGCGAGTAGTCCGATTGCCGGCCGCACAGCAAGCGCAAGTCGATTACGGGCAGTGCCGCGGAAAACGCTTCACGCAGAATTACCTCATTGAAGCAGGTCAGGGCGGCTTGTTCTGCCGGGCCGAGCCCGGGTATCGCATCATAAACCGTGCACACTGCCGCGGGCTTGCCGAGTGCGCCAAGGAGCTTTAGCATGGCGCGATACGAGTCGCGAAAACGCCCGCGCACCTGGTTGAAGAGGCCGAATGCCTCACCCACCGTGCAAACTGTCTCGTTCAAGACACCGCTTTCGGCCAGCGCGTCGTTGCCACCGGCGCTGACGACCAGATGCGTCGCGTCCGCCGGCAGATCCTTGAGCTGATTGGCAACATCCTGGGTGATGTGACCGTCCACAGCCAAAAGAGTAGCGCGCCACCCGTGCGGCAGGGCTTGCCGTAACTGGTCGACCACGGACGGGCGATCCGGAACATACCGAGCGTTATCGAAGATCGAGTCGCCCAGAAGAACGACATGCCCCATTGCGAACTCCGCGAGAGTTGAAGCCATAATATCACTCGCCGCGGAGGCGCCGGCCAGCTTTCTTCGCCAGTTCGGTCACCTTGGCGACCAGCATTCCTTCCGCCGCGGGGTCAAAGTAGCCGATGCCGCCCGAATACAGCCCGCGCGTCTCGTAGCCGCCTTCACGCAGCACACGTGCCGACGGCAGATAGCCGAAAACGTCGTTGCAATAAGCGGCAAGCCAGAGGCGATGGGGGCCCAGCGCCTTTTCCAGCAATCCTACGTAATCCACGACTACCTCGCCGGATAATCCCACCAGCGTCAGATCGGCGCCAAACTGCCAGACGGCCAGCGGGCAGGTGTAGTGTGCCGGGAGCTTCTCCCCGCGCTCCAACCGGGCCAGCATCTGCTTGGCCACCCAGGTGGGAATCCCCTGGTTCTTGGAGGCCAATTTCTCCAGCTCCGCGTGTGACGGCGGAGCTTGCAGCGGTAAGTCGACATGGTCGAAGGCGACTTGCAGCGGTCCGTGCACCGGTTGCAAGCGCGTCTGCAGAACACGGCTGACCTCCTTGCCAAGCGCCTCGCCGTGGCCGCGCGCCAGCTCCAGCGAGCCGCGCGGGTACGGATTGGCGTCGCCCGCGCAGCCGATCATGAAGAGCGCTTCCGCCGAGGCATGCTCTTTCTCGACATAGGCCTGCGCGTAGCCCGCGTAATCGCCGCACACCATGTAATCCTTGTCCGTCAAAGTCGTGTTGTGGCACGCCGAGCCGAAGAGCACCGCACGCAACTTGCCGTCCGGGCTATCGACACGCAGGACCGGCACGCTGCGATCGGCGGTGCCGCGCGCGTTGACACCCAGAATCACGCCGCGCGGCGTAAATTCCCTGCGGTTCATGACAAAGTTGACGACACCATTTCCCCACGCAAGCTTGGCCGGCTCCAGATGAGCCAGAGCCTGGACCGCCGCTTCCACGATCTTGTCCTGGAGCTGCTTCGTATAGGCCACCGTCCGCTGTGCATCTCCAGGCGAGCGGCCTTCTGACGGCGTGTCGGAAAGACTGAGCGCCGGTCCGGTGTGGATGTGCGATGAATTCAAGAGAATTTGTCCGCGGGTCAGGCCGACTTGCCTGTGCAGCCGCTCGCAAATTGGCTCGGCGACGGCTGCCGGCAGACCGATTAAGTCGCTGGTCACGAGGACGGCTTGCTTACCTTCCCGGTCTTCGAGAGCCAGGGCCTTGACGTAGAGGTCAGTCTCGACGCGCTCAAAAGGTTTATTGCGGCTCGCGTAGCCGGCCAGAAAGATCGGCTGCTCAGGCGTTATTTTCACGCGGGCCAGTCCAACCCGCCACTCCGGCTCGGCCGCCAGGGCTTGCGCCCCCATGATAAAAACTGCGCACAGGCAGGCAACACTCTGGAAACTCCGAATAATTCTGCGCCCGTGCGATTGATTCGTGGTCATTTTGTCGGCTCCCCGTCAAGGCGGTTAAACTTTCTTAACGCCCAATTTGCATGGGCGCGAAGCATTTGATCCTCGGCTTGCAAAGCATCGACAAGAGCAGGCCGCGCACGGGCCGTGTCAGTACATGCTATGATACCCAGGTTCCACGCGGCGCGTCTTCTCACGGTCGCTCCGCATCTTCTTTCAAGGTCGTGACCACGGCCGGCACCGCCCGGTAGGCGTTATTGCCTAGCTCTCGAAGTGTGTCCAGGGCGTAGCAACGGACGTTCCCCTCGGGGTCTTTCAGGAGCTTGATCAGGACCGGAAGGGCTGCCGGATCCGCCTCCGGAGAGCGGCCCGAGTTCCCGCCTCTTGCATAGAGCGCCGCCAGCGGCTGGGAATCATGCAGCTTCAGAAGGGTCCTCACTCTGGCCGGTAGATAGGAAAATCGATCGGACGATGGTCTCGAGATGCGCCATTCCTGAATCGCTTGCCGCCAGTAACTGGTAGGAAAACCTGCATAGAAACTTTCGCCATGAAAGAAGCCGATCAAGCCCCAACGGCAGAGCGGAGTCGCAAGGGCAAGCGCAATGGCCAGGCAAGGAAAAATGCCAAACCAGAAAATCCGACGCTTCTTCATAGGCGGAGCACCTGCCTCCCCAACCATTTTAGTCCCGCTTTGAGCAGTCAGACCACCGGAACAACCAAAGGTGGGTTAAGATCATCCGCGCTTCCGCTCCAGTTCCCGGCCAAAGCGTACGCAAGCCAACCGCCAGAGCACCCAGGTCGCCGATGCCAGGATTGTCAACCCGGCCAGGGTGCTGCCAATCATCGGCCCGAGGAGCATGTCCTCGGCGCGGATGCGGTCCACGAGCTGCTGCCAACTGAAGCCGGATAGCCACCACGTGCGTACTGGGTTGAAGCCAACATCAAGCAAGGAGCCTAGCCATTCTCCCTGGCGAGCATAAAGGGCGCTGGTGTAGCGGTAGCTTGCTTCGCGGGTCATCGAGCCGGTAACCAGCAGCAACAGCACCAGGGCCATGCTCAGGTTGGACCAGAGCATGTTGCGGTTCATGAGCGACAGGCAGATGCCGATGGTCGCCAGAAACGCCAGGTATACACCGCACGCCGCCGCCAGGAGCAACACCGCCCACGGGTGCAGCGCACCGGTAATCAGTCCCGCCGTCCACAGTACGATCAAGCAATAGCCAATGTGCCGCAAGCGCAGGACGCTGCCCAGCCACTTTGCCCAGAGGATTTCGGTGCGCTCCACCGGCAGCAGAAACAGACCCTCGAGTGTCTTGCACTCGCGCTCGTGACAGACGCTGATGGCGGCCCGAAACGCCAGGGCAACGCACCACACGCCGCACAGGATGATCGTAAAAACGCGAATGAAGTAATTCAAGCCGAGGACGGCCTCAGCCATGGGCCGAGGGAATAGTCGATGCATGGAAGCGAAGAACGCGCCGAGGAGCACCAGGAGAATCGCCAGGCAAACATAGTCCCGGGTTCCCCAATCCGGCAGGAGCGGTCCAGTGGGCGCCAAACCGCCGTGGTACACCTCCTTCCAGAGCAGCGGCGGATCGCAGACCGGTCTGCGGTAAGGGTACATGACCCGGGGCGCTCGGCCGACATAAACCTCAGGCTCCTCGTAAGGTCCCCACGAGCCATACTCATCATACGCCGGCTGTACAACCCGGAGGTGCTGCCGTTCGGGATCCGGTTTGAACCCGCGCAGCGCGCTGATGCTCAGGGCCGTGCACAGGATGAAAATGCCGCCGTGCAGCACGACGGGCGCAATGAATACCTTGATGACCAGGCTCAGGAGATCTAGGGGTGCAGCCGTGGCCACGCCGGGCACGGCACTGGTCCCGGCACTGTTCATGGTTTCGATGGCGGCGCTGAACGCCGGCACGAACGTCAGCGGCGAAGCCGCCGGGCATCCCAGGGTAAAGACGAAAAGGAAGCCGACTGCCGCGTAGCTGCTGACGACCGCGGTCAACACATTGGGCGCCAGCACCGAGCAGAGGATGCTGACGCTGCCGACACTGAGCAGCGTCAATCCGGTGATGGCAAATCCAGCCAGCAACAGCCACCCGTCCACGCCGCCCCAGACGCGCACGACGGCCAGGATCGGCAGCCCCGTCAACAGGATCAGGCCCATGTGCGCCACGCGCCCGAGAAGTTTGCCGAGAATGATTTCGCGGTCGAGCAGCGGCGTGGCGAACAGCAGCCCCAGTGTGCCGCGTTCTCTTTCCTCGGCGATGGCATTGGCCAGGTACGCCGGCGTCACGACAAACACCGCCGCGCCCTGCACGGCGACCACGGCGGCGACCATCTTCAGGGCGAATCCCGCCATGACCTGCGGAGAAAACCGCGGACCCGGTTGGAACCACATGCTGAAGTGGATGTACTGCGGGAAGTAATTGGCCAGGGCGAAGTACACCCATGCCAGCAGGAAAAAGCCGTACACGAAGCGCAGCAGCGCCGTGCGATTGCGCCTGGCCAGGCGGGCCAGGTCATACCAGAAGATCGGCCCAACCAGGCGCACCTGCAAGCGCGGTCGAAGCCGGTTGACTTGATGAAACAGCAAGATCAGGCCCAGCGATGCCGGGATCAGCCAAAGGATCTGGCTGTCCAGGGCGGCAAGAATTGCGGGCGGACTGGCGACCATGTATCAACCTGGCGGCCACTGTAAGAATATCGACTGCCTCAAGGCATTCTAACATTGATGAAACCTGATTCCGAAGCAATAAACCGACAGGCGCTTTGGATTGCTGGATCGGATTGCTGTTCTTCGATAGGCGCGGGCACGACGAAGGCGCTCATTCTGCCGGCGTCACGACTTCGACCCAGGTGACGTGCAAGAGGCTGATGACCGCCTCACGGTCGTTCGAGCTTTCGGGAGGCAAGAGAATTTCGACAGTCGATCGCGTAACGACAACCTGTTCCGGATCACGAATTTCAAAGATCATTCCACCGCTGAGGTGCAGGCGCAACACGGGGCAGGGCTGACGCTGGAGAAGTTGGCGCAGGTCTTCGGGCCGCATGGTTGCTTCTTTTCAGGAAGCCATGGGAGGCATCGCGGACGGCAGGGTCTCGACCTTGACGATTTTGGATAATGGCACAAATTCTGTGTGATCGCAAATCGCGTCGGCTCCTGCCGATTCGGGGACGCCGATCTTGACGTACGCACGTGCCAGAAGATTCATCTCGGGGTGACGAACCTCAAAGATCCGGCCGTCGTTAACGACAATGCGAAACGGTTGGAACGGCCTCTGCCGCAACAGTTGCCGAAAATCTTCTCGTTCCATACAGGTCTCCAACAATGGGGCAGTATGTATCAAGCAGATTCTTGGCGATCAGGATTGATTGGGCCAACCGGGCCTACTGCCTTTCTTCGCATATCTTACCAGCTTTTTGGCCCATGAGATAGATGCATGCTGAAAGTGCCGACTTTGCACGCCAGTTAAACTCCGCCGATTCCGCCATTGGCACGGGTCCGCGCAACGCTTTGCAGCCGCGAACATTCAACGGCTGGTTTGACCTTTCCGCGGCGGGAGGAATAGTTGGCTGTTGCCCCCTATGCGCTTATCGTCAGGAGGATGAAGCCGTGACTGTTCCTACCCGTTACTTTCTGGCTGCCGCGGCGGGGCTGTGCCTGGCCCTTCCCCTGCCGGGGCAGGAGCCGGCCCGCCTGGACGTGGATTCCGGCCCGGCCATCACGCCACGCCTTGAAGTGTCCGCCGACCAATCCCTCGCCAATACCATTGCCGAGCACCTGCGGCAAAGCGGCCAACTGCACAACTATCGCATCGACATCAACGTGCACGACGGCGCCGCCGAGCTGACCGGCTCGGTCGTCGATCAGCTTCAGCGTGAAGAGGCCCTGCGCCGGGTGCAAGGCGTGCCCGGCGTCGACCGCGTGCGCGACCAGCTCACCCTGAGCGGCCCGATCACGCAGGTCCTGGGTCAGGCGACCGCCGAGCAGGCCCCGCCGCCGCGGCGTGTGCCGGGCGTCGTGGCGGCCGTTCCCGGCGCCGAGCCGGTGCCGATCTACCAGGCTCCTACACCGGGCCCCTACGATCTGAACCCGCCGAAACTTCCGCCGTACGCTTGGCCGACGTACGCGCCCTACAACAACTATTCGCGCGTAGCCACGCCCCTGGCCTACCCCTACGAATCGTGGCCGTTCATTGGACCCTGCTACCCCTTCCCGAAAGTGCCGCTGGGCTGGCGCTCCGTCAAGCTGGAATGGCAAGACGGCCACTGGTGGTTCAGCAAGGTCGCCAACAGCCACGATTGGTGGCGGCTCCGCTACTGGTAATCGGCTTGGTGAGTGGTGAGTGGTGAGTGGTCATTCACTCACCACTCACCACTCACCACTTGCAACGCTTCCCCCAAGCGATCGATTTCTTGCTCCGTGTTGTAGAAATGTGTTGAAACACGAATGAGCAAGCCTTCCGGCCGCTCGATGATCGGCGCCTCGATGCGGTATTTTTCCCACAGGGTTCGCCGTAACGTCACGGGATCCAAACCAGTAGGCAGACGGAAGGCCGTCATGGCCCCGTGCAGTGCCGGATGAGTCGGCGTGGCCAGGCTCATACCTTTGATGGTCGCCAGGCGTTCGCGCACGTAACGGACGAGCTTCTCGATACGGGCGTGAATGCCCTCCGGTCCGAGGCCCATCTGGAAGTCGAGAGCCGTCGGCACGGCAAGCCAGGGGCAAGGATCGCGAACGCCCTCCGATTCGTAATAGCGCAGCCGTGGCGTGGCGCCGAACTCGTCGCGCTGATCCGCGCGCTTCCTGTCGTGATGCCAACCCCAGCTCGCCTGCAGCGGCTGCAGCCGTTCTTCGCTGCCAGGAGCAAAGTAGAGAAAGCCGGAGCCCGTCGGCGCCAGGATCCATTTGTGACAGTTGCCGCCGTAGTAGTCGCTGGCGATGTCATCCAGGTTAAGCGGGATCATGCCGGGCGCGTGCGCGCCGTCGATGACGGAGACAATACCGTGCCGCCGCGCTTCCGCGCATAGTGCTTGCGCCGGCAACACCAGCCCGGTCGGCGACAGCACATGACTGAAGAAGAGCAGGCGGGTCCTGTCGGTAAACGCGGTGCGGGCCGCGCGCACAATCTCGTCCGGCTCCTGCGCCAGGATCGGCAGCGGAAACGTCCGCAGCGTCAATCCCTGCCGCTGGGCGGCGCGCTCCCAGCACCAGTGCATGGCCCCATATTCATGATCGGTCAGCAGAATCTCCCCCGGCGCCGCCAGGCGCAGGGAAGCCGCCACGGTATTGATCGCGGCCGTGACGTTGGCCGTGAACGCCAATCGATAGGGATTGCCGCCAAGGTAATGAGCCAGGCGCTCGCGCGCCTGCCAGAGGAGAGGCGGCGTCTGGCGGACCAGGAAATCCATCGGCTCCTCAGCGAGCCGGTGACGCAGCCGCGTAACCTGATCGAACACCACGCGCGGCAGCGGGCCAAATGACCCGGTATTGAGATTGATGACCTCGGCATCGAGCAACATTTGGGCGCGGGCGTCCGCCCAGAAACGACTTGGCATGGATTGCTTGCATTCTCCAGGGCCGAGGTTGGCGAAGCTACTGCAAGACTTTCTAGAGAATGCCGTACTCTGCGAACACCTCCTGCACGCTGCGGCCCTGGGCCAGCTCCTCGCGCACCCTGTTTTCGCCGATCACTTTCTCCAGGGCGCGGGGAAATGCGTCCTCGGCCAGCTCCGCCGGCACGATCACCACGCCGTCGATATCGCCGAAGACCCAATCGCCTTCGCGTATGTCGCATTCGCCCATGCGAATCGGCTCTCCGTGGCTGATGGCTTCAAGTCTACCCTTCGAATCGAGCGGACAAAGACCAGCGGCAAACACCGGGAAATCCATTTCCAGAATCCGGCCGGCATCGCGCGTCAAGCCGTCGGTGACCACGCCCACCGCGCCGTGGGCCCGCGCCGCCGTGGACAGCAGCTCGCCCCACAAGGCGCTGCTACGGTCCGCCTGTGTTGCCGCCACCAGCACGTCGCCCGGCTGCAACCCGTCAATGCACTCGAGTTCGAGCGCGTACGGCTTCTCAGGCATGGCCTGGGACGCAGTCAATGCCAGCGTCCTGGCCCGGCCGAACAGCCGCCAGGTTGGTCGCAAAGGACGCACCTCATAGGGCAAGGCAGAATGGCGCCGGCCGAACTTGTCCAGCACATCCGCAATGACCGAACTGTAGAGTAAATCCAGATGCCGGCTATAGGCCGTGAACAGGTCGGGCATGGGTCCAGTCCTTTTTCCGCGGTGCTGCTCGCGCGCGGCGCTGTGAGCGTTTCGTGATCGGGGGGAAGAGCCAGTCCGGCCGTTATTCAATCTATGATTGCGCGCCGCCCGAGGCACCAAGGAAATTGACTTGACAGATACGAGAACATCGGTATACTTTCGTGCACTCACCGGCGGCCAGTCATCTGTTAGAAGCTGGCTGCCAAAAACTGACTGAGACGGAACCCCAGCCCGGGCTCAGCCATCTCAACGGACTTTCCCAGGAGGGGGACCCATGCTCGTGCTTACGCGCCATGTCGGGGAGGAAATTGTCATCGGAGATGACATCTGCGTCACCGTGGTCGCCGTTCAAGGTGACCGCGTGCGTCTTGGGATCAAGGCGCCTCCTGCGGTGTGCGTCGATCGCAAGGAGGTCCACGAACGGCGTGCGAGCTTCGCCCAGGAGCGATGTTCTCCTGAGGTATCTTGCCGAACGTAGCCCGATTGGCTGCAAGTCTCCCAGCTGAAATATTGAATATCGAATACTGAATATTGAATGTCGAAGTCCGCGCACTTCGACATTCAATGTTCAGTATTCAATATTCGATATTGCCTTGCTGCTCGCCATGCTGGCTGAGCCGACTATCCTTCAGCCGGATTGTCCCACTGGCACCGTTGGCTCCTGGTCACCGACCCAGACCCAGCCATACTGCGTATTGCTCGGCGCCGGATTCTTGCGATATTCCTCCTTGAGCCGCGTTAGCTTGTCCGTCTTGATGGCTTGCCGTTTGGCCTTGGGATCGATGCCGAACAGCTTGGCGGCATTCAAGCCAAAAATCTGATTCTTTACGTCGTCTGTCAAATCCGGATACTTGTACTTCTCGATGAGTTCCGGCTTCATCTTCAGGCGGCGCATCCGTTCGATTTGACCTTGCGGGCTGCCGCCCCAGATGGAGTCGGTGCCCCAGAGGATGCGCTCGGGGCCGGCGGTCTGCAGCATCTGGCCAAGCATGTGCATGCACATCACCGGATCGCGCGCGGAGGTCTGGTGGAACGTGCTTCCTAGCTCGAAGTAGATGTTTTTGATCTGCGGATTGCGCTTCAGAATGCGATAGATATCGCTGATCCAGTAGATCTCTTGCGGATCGTCGGTCTTCGGATCCACCACCTTGGTCCCCAGGCCCGCGGCGATGCGGCCGAACCCGCGGAAGCCGGAGTGGTAGACGATGAAATTCAAATCCGGCCAGTCCTTGGCCGCCTTCTCCAGGTCGAGCGGCGTACAGGCTTTCTCGTTGAAGAAGCCGAGCGGCAGGCCCTTGTGTACGCACAGGTTCTTGATGCCCAGCTTTTTGGTCTTCTCCCAGAAGGGATAGGCGACCTTCTCATCGTCCATGAACCAGGCCTGCTCGCCCAGCTCGGCGCCGGTATACATTTTCCAGGCGTCGATTTTGAGGTCCTTGACCTGGCGCTCCATCTCCTCCATTTCCTTGAGGCCCAGATTGGGCCGCAGCAAGCCGTGCGAGAGCACGCGTTGCGAGCCGGCAATGTCGTTGACGTACTGCCGTGTGGCGACCATCTGATCGGGTGGCAGCGGGTTCTTGTCCCACTCCCGGCTGGGCACGCCGCTGATGATGGCCATGACGGTGTCGCTGTCGCCGAATACTTCCTTGACGTAGTGTGCCCGGTTGAGCAAGTCCAGGCTGCCTTGCACGTCCTTGGTGAACGGCCGCAGCACGCGGAAGAATTGCAGGACCTGCTTGCCCTCCGGCGTGTCGTCGTACCACTTGCGGCTGACATCGACGTGGTGCGTCTGCACATCGAAGATGAACTGCTCCTTGGGCCATTTCTCCTCGAATGCCTTTTGGTCCTCGACCTCGGCGGCACTAACGTCATAGCAGTCGCCGAACACCTGATTGAGGGCCACGAGCGCCGCGGCCGTGCCGCTGCCGGTGCGCAGAAAATCACGCCGGCTCAGGCCCTGACGCCGGGCGGCCTTGTCGCTGATCGCGACCAGGCGTGCCTCATATTCCTTCTGCTGCGGCGACTGCGGCGGTGGAATAAACTCTTCGTTCGATGCAATCCGCGCCGGGATCGGCAACGGGGCTTCGCTTTGAGCATCAAGCTCGCACTGGCGCACCCACATGGCGGTTCTCCTTGATAAGCGGTTTCCTTGATCCGGTTCGTTTAGCCGCGACCCGCCAGGGGAGCGCGGGCGGGGTCGCTTTGCAGGCGCACGCACGCGCTCCCCTGGCGGGTCGCGGCTAAACGAGCCGTGCTGGTAGACGATAACCTGCCCGCTCCGTCGGAACAATCCTTTGTGCAAGAAAAACTGGCTCACGATTCAGAGCCGGTTCGCGTTCGTGGCCGGCTTGCCTCTTGCCCGGTGCGTTAGAATGGGAACAGAAGAAATTTGCCCGAGGAGCGACACCATGTCGAGGTTCTGGGAACATTTCATCGCCAACGGCCCGGAATACCCTGCCGAACCCGTACCGAACGAGCCGAACCCCGGTGAAGTCGAAGCGCTCGATGCCTTCTCGCGCGTCGTCGTCAAGGTTGCCGAAAGGCTGCGCCCTGCCGTGGTGAACTTGCGCGGCAAACGGGGTAGGGCGGAGGGTTCCGGCTCCGGCATCCTCTTTACGCCTGACGGCTTTTTGCTCACGAATCATCACGTCGTACAGGGTAGCGAACGCGTGCGCATTCGCTTGGGCGAAGGCGGCGAGTTTGAGGGGCGCGTCGTGGGCGCGGATCCGTGGACTGACCTGGCCGTCGTGCAGGCCAGCGCATCCGCTTTGCCCTTTGCGGAATTCGGCGACTCGGCGCGGCTGCGCGTCGGCCAGCTTGTCGTGGCCATTGGCAGTCCGTTCGGGTTTGATTCGACGGTGACCGCCGGCGTTGTCAGTGCCCTGGGGCGAACCCTGCGCAGCATCACCGGCCATCTCGTCGATAATGTGATTCAGACCGACGCCGCCCTGAACCCCGGCAACAGCGGCGGCCCGCTCGTGGACAGCAACAGCCAGGTGATCGGCATCAACACCGCCATCATCCAGCCGGCCCAGGGGATTTGCTTCGCCATCCCCATCAACATGGCCAAGCACATCCTGCCCCAGCTCTTGCAGCACGGCCGCGTGGTGCGTGGCTATCTCGGCGTGCATGGGCGAGGTGTGCCCATCCCGCGCGCCCTGGCGCGAAGATTTGAGCTCAAGCAAACGCACGGCGTAGAAATTCTATCGGTGGAATCCGGTGCACCGGCGGACGACGCGGGGATTCTCGAAAACGACATTGTCATTTCCCTTGCCGAGCAGCCCACCACCAGCATCGATGACATGCACAAGCTGCTCATGCAAATGCCCGTTGGCGTGCCGGCTCCAATCGTCATGCTCCGCAGCGAACGGCAGCTGGAACGCTGGGTGGTGCCTAATGATTATCCGGAGCCGGTTCGGCAGTCGTGATTAAGGAGAGGTCGCAATGGATGCCCAAGCCGAACATTTTCGTAAGTGGCTCGGCACGCAGCTTCTGCGACGCGCGTACATGCAGTCGGCAAATCATGGCGGAAAGATCAACCGAGAGTGGGAAGCGTTGGACGACGAAGCTTGGGCTCGTCTTGATGCCCTCGCGACGGACGTTGAGGAAGATGACTAACTGAGCGCCGCCCGTGCTCGCACCTCAGGCTACCATCAATTCCATCTAGCCTTCGCCATAGGCCGCTAAAAACTCATTTCGCGGAATGCTTGCTTGAGTACAGATGGTTCGCAGCGTGGAACCCTTGATGCGGCGGTGGTTGGGCATCGTCAACGGCGTTCGTGTGCCGTCCGCGTTGCTGCGGATCATAGAAATGTGCTCATGCTCCCGGACCAGCTGAAAGCCAAGGCGTTCCAGAGCTCTAATGACGCGCCGTCTCGGCGCATCCTTAGGAAACTTGGCCATTAGGAAACGACCTCGGTCTCCGCCACAAACGCCTCAAGCACTGACTCGGTGTCGAGTACCTCATCGCCGAAAGTCCGAATGTGACTGCGGATAGCGGATTTGACATCTGCTATCGCTTCCTCATAAGTATTCCCTTCAGCAACCACAACGCCCTTCAAGCCAAGAGGATAGGCGACATAACCGTCTGAATGCTTCTCGACGATGACTTTGAATGCTCGCGTGGATTCCGGCCCCCGTTTTTTTCCATTTCGTCTGCTCATATGGTTCTCCTCAATTCCTAGTTTTTTTGCTGTCCCCATCGTAAATGCAGCCAAGACACAAGGGAATGTCTTTTGTGAGCCCCGGAGCGCTTGCCAAATTGGGCCAGTCACCTGGCCGCTGCGTTTCGTATTGCTTCCTTCATCTCGCGCACGGCCCGTTCCATGCCTACCAGCACGGCCCGCGAAATGATGCTGTGGCCGATGTTCAACTCTTCCAGGCCGGCGATTTTGCAGATGGGTTGAATGTTCGTGTACGTGAGCCCGTGGCCCATGTGGAGGTGCAGACCCTGTTCTTTACTGCAGAGGGCTGCATCTTCCAGCATTCTTAACTGCCGGGCTCGATCCTCGGCTGTGTGCGCTTCCGAATAGCCGGCCGTTTGGATTTCCACGGCGACCGCGCCCAGCGAGCGGGCGCGCTCGATCTGAATGGCATCGGGATCGACGAACACGGACACTTCGATGTTCGCTGCTTTGAGCCGTTCGATCGCCTTGCCGACCGCATCCTGATTGGCCAGCACGTCGAGACCGCCTTCGGTCGTCACTTCCTGGCGGCGCTCTGGAACCAGGGTGGCTTCGTCGGGCCTGATTTCGCAGGCGATGGCGACAATTTCCTCCGTCGCCGCCAGCTCCAGATTGAGCCGTTGCGTCACGATGGGACGCAGCAAGCGCACATCGCGATCTTGAATATGCCGCCGGTCTTCGCGGAGATGCACGGTGATGCCGTCCGCGCCGCCGAGCATGGCCAGGAGAGCAGCCGCGACCGGATCCGGCTCGCTGGCCCGCCGCGCCTGGCGGACAGTCGCCACGTGATCGATGTTTACTCCCAATCTAATCATGGCAAAACTCCGAAGAATTTCTCGCAGAGACACAGAGGAAGCAGAGTGCGCAGAGGAAAAGACACGGTCAGCCGTATTCGGTTCTCTCTGCTTCCTCTGTTTTCTCTGCGCCTCTGCGAGAAACGGGGGCTCATGGTCGTGCGGCAGCAGAAAGGTCGGCCAGGAAGGCCCGGTAACGGCTGGCCTCTCGGCTCAAGAACTTGAACAGCAGGAAAGCCAGGATGAGTTCAACAATCTTATTGACCGGACTGACAACGAATGGTGGCAACACCGACGTGAACGGAATCCAGAACCACGAGGTCGCGAAGAAGAACAGCAGCACCAGCGGGATCACCTTGCCTTGCAAGGAGAGGCGATAATGGCGGTCCAGGTACATGTGGATAATGGCGCGCGCCTCGGCATAGGCTTCGGTGACAAACCAGGCCGGCCGCAAGCGCCAGAGGAAATGATTGTCCGCATGAGGCGTGGCATCGGCCGGCCCGGCATGCCGTGCGGCATGAGCCGTGAATCCCGTCGCCGCCTGGTTGGCCGCGGCCGATTCCTTGAGCCGGCTGCTCACGCGCTCGACAACACGTTCCTCCAACTGGCTGGTATCCTGCAGATGCGCGACCGCGTCCTCCAACCGGCTAACGCGTACCTCTAGCGGCTGTACGGGGGCGGACGGGTTGCCGTCAACAGGAGTCAACCCTGCCGGCGTTCCGCCATCTCCGGCGATGAAGCTGCGCTCGATCATGGCACGAATAGCCGCCGCAACGTCCCGGGTTTCCCGGCCTGCGGCGCCCTCCTGAAGTATTTCGATTTCAGGATAGCGAGATTTGACAGCGAACACCAGCCGAACGGGAACGGTGTGTTCAGCCGGATCCGTGCCGGTTACGATTACGAATCGGTAAATGCCGTATCGATTTCTTCCTGCGTAAGGTAGGAGTCCGGCCAGCAATCAGATGGTGACTTGGCAGCAAGTCTCCGAAGGAGCCATTCTTTGCCGGCCAGGATCGTGACGCCGGCCGCGATGAGTGCGCCGATCAGCACCACGCAGAACAGTGCGGGAGCGTTTCCCTTGTTGCCGGCTCGAGGAGCCGCGCCTTCCAGGGCAATTGCCATCCAGATCAAAGCCGTGGAGAAAGTGGAAAATACAAATGCGGTTAACATTGTCACGAGCACAGCAGGGGGTGACGTGGATCAAGCAGATGGCCATGTGTCGGCGTAAGATCTACAAAGAGGCCAGGCACAAATCAAAAAGGGCAAGCGTTTTTTCATGAACAATTCCGACGTAAACGTCGCACATAGCGCCGAATCGCCCAATAAAAGGAGGCCTCCATGCACATGATGACCGCCATTGCAAGCCTGTTGCTGATCACCGGACTGGCTCGGGCGCAGGAAGCGCAGAAGGCCGTCGCTGAGCGTGCCGGTCCCGATGCCCTCACGGCCGAGATCGAAGCCCTCCAGGCGCCGCGGGTCGCCTGGCGAGAGATCGCCTGGAAGAGCTGCTTGATCGAAGGGCTCAGGGAGTCGCGCGACAAGAAGAAGCCGGTGGTGCTCTGGGTCTTCATCGACCGGCCGGCCGACGACGGGCGCTGCTGAGTGTTCGCCGGGGCCGCCCGTGAGGCGGTCTTTTCAAGGCCCGAGGTCATTCGCCGCATCAACGCCGATTTCATTCCCGTGGCCCTCAAGGCGGCTCTTGTCAATCGGCCGCCCGACGGGGACGAAGGGCAGCTCTACCGGGAGATCGCGCGGTCCAAGATCGCGCCGCAGGGAATCTGCGTCGTCAATTCGGCGGGCAAGGTGCTGAACTGGGCCATGATGTTCGACGACGACAAGAGCGTGCTCGCCTTCCTGGACCACGCCAGGGAGCGCTTCGCCAAATATCCCGACGCCCGACAGCCCGTCGCGACAGAACGTCACCTCAGATTCCCCAGCGAGAAGCTCGAAGACACCGAGGACAGGGACAAAGCCTTGCCGGTGCCCGACCGGCACCCAGGCGGACAGCGCTGTCCTGCGGCAGCCGCGTTGCCCAGAGGGACGGTGGTTGTCCGGCTGATCGGCCGAGCGCTCGACAAGGATGGCAAACCGGTGGCCGACACCGTGCGGCAGGAGAATTACGTCGAAGATCGTTTCCACATCGGCGTCGATGCGCAGCAGCGGCTGGCTGAGACGCTCAAAGACGCCGGCACTGGCCGCGTCAAAATCCCGAATGAGTTCGCGCGCCAGTGCGTGATGCACGCCTATCTCGGCGTGCTGGACGTGCAACCTCTCGACAACCCCGGCGGCAGCCGAGGCAACTTGACCCGGTGCGAGTTCTGGGCCGAAAGGATCGATAAGACCAAGGCGCCGACGCTGTGGCGCATCGAGGGTGAATCGCATGTTTCCATCGACCAGATGGCGAACGCCGGCCTCGGCGACCTCCACGAGGTCAAGCTGACCTGGCACGGCTACGTCGGCATGGACCGGGAGCGCGTGACCCGGCTGGTGCTGACTGCCCGCGGCAAAGAAAAGCTCAAGTTCGGCTCGGCGCGCGGCGAGGATGTCAGCGAGGTGGCATCCCTTCCCGGTGGGCACCGGATCGATATGGCCTGCAAAGTTCGCTACGGCATCCTCGGCGCACCGGCCGCCGCCGAGCAGGTGACGGCGGACGCTCCGGCCCCGCCCCCGGGCGCGCCGCCGCTGGAAGTGCCCGAACAGGCGCGCCGGCAGATCGTGGACGCCCTCGGCCCGCCGTTCCTCGTCTTCCGCGACAAAGTCCTGCATGAACTCAAGCTCTCGCAGGAACAGCAACAAAGTCTAGAGGAACGCCTCCTGGGCACGGTCCAGGATGCCATGCAGTTCTTCCAGAATCTCGGCGACAAGCAACCCGAGGAGCGGGAGAAGGAACTCCACTTCTATCGACAGAAAGCGCAGGAGAAACTGGCTGCCTTCCTCAAGCAAACCCTGAAGGACGAGCAGCGCAAACGTCTGCGGCAACTGGAGCTGCAGCAGCAGGGCCCTTTCGCTCTGGGCCAGCCGGAGCTCATGGAGGAGCTGAAGATCACGGCTGAACAACGCCAGCTCTTCACGGGCGTCGTTCAGGAAATGGAGAAGAAGATCCAACCTCTGCTCAAGGATGCCCAGTCCGGAGGCAACCCGGAGGAGATCCGCCCGAAGGTGATGCAAATCCGCAAGGATTACGGAGGCAAGATCGGGGCGCTCCTGACCGACGCGCAGAGGAAGCAATGGAAGGAGATGCTCGGCCCACCGTTGACGCTGGATGACTGAGTCCGCCGAAAGACAGTGTCGTTTCTCGTCAAAAGGCGAGCCGCGGATCGCAGATCTGATCCGGTATAATGGCAGTGTCCCGAAGCAAAGAGAAGAACCATGCCGAGCCCTTTCCCTGGAATGGATCCGTATCTGGAGAAGCACTGGGGCGACGTGCATGCCAGCCTGGTAACCTATGCGCGCAATCAGTTGCAAAAGGTTCTACCGAAGGACTTGCGCGTCCGTGTCGAAGAGCGCGTCGGGATCAGCGGATCATATCGACCGCGGTTGTTCAACCCAGGTGTGCGTGTGATTGAGAGACAAGGCAAGCGGCGCCGTCCTGTCCGGGGTTCCGTCTCTTTAGGGGTCGCCGAACCTGTTGATATTGAGTTGCCCGACGAACCGGAAACGCAGACCTTCGTGGAGATCCGTGATCTGTCTGCCGATTCGCGGCTAGTGACCGTGCTGGAAGTGCTTAGCCCTTCGAACAAGAAGCGCGGCGACGCCCAGGAGCAGTATTTGCGTAAACAGCTGGAACTCTTGCAATCCGGCGTCAGCTGCGTCGAGCTTGACCTCCTACGCGAGGGCGATTGGATCGTCGCGGTGCCGTTCGATGCCCTGAAGCCGAGACTACGAACCACCTATCGCGTCGTGGTGCGTCGCGCTTGGCAGCGCTTTCAGGCGGACTATTATCCGATTTCGCTGACGGAGCGACTTCCCACGGTGATGGTGCCGTTGCGGCCAACCGATGCGGAGGTGCCCCTGGACTTGCAAAGCCTGATTGACCAGTGCTACGAGGATGGCGCCTACGACGACATCGATTACCAGTCGGATCTGGAGCCCCCGCTCTCAGAGGCCGCAGCGAACTGGGCCGCCAAACTGCTGCGCCGCAGGCAGCACCGTCGCTCTAGAAAGCATCGTTCATAAGCGGGAGCGATTATGGCCATTTCCTACTGTCCGACCAGCCGCACGTTCTACCGACTACGCTCCGTTCTGATGCGGGAGTTGGCTCTGGAGCGCCACGCGGTTCGGCCGTCCCTGGCGCTTGCCGACCTGGTTCCTGAGGACAGGCGCCGGCAGGTATGGGAAGAATTGCGCCAAGAAGGACTCAAGCTGCCGGCTTTGCGTGTCTCGCGGAGGCTGCATTGGGCCAGTGTCGCGCATGTGCTCCATATGGCAATCGAGGTTAGCGCGTGGTGCGGCAATGTGCTGGGGATGCTGGTCGCCGTGCCCCTTGGCTTGATTGATTATATGATCACGCGGCGCTGGGCAGTGCATGTGGATCCAAGCGGCCCCGTGACGGTGCGTGAGGCAGTTTTCTACCTTACCAGTTACCGAGAGCAACTCGAGGCTCGCCATGGTTCGAGCAGCCTGCGAGACGCGATTCACGCCGGCTACCGACCGAGCCGGCAAGAAATCGAACTAAGGGTGCGCCTGATCGTCGCCGCGAGCCTGCAGATTCCCCTGGAGGAAGTTACGCTGGAATCGCGCTTTTGACAGGATCTGGGTATTAGCAGCCAACGGCGGGGGTACCGATGAGCGAGATGTATGATGGGGTCGTCTTTCGCTCCGACGAGCCGGCCGCCCGTGCCGCATTTGAGGCTCTTGCGTCGCCTCTCCGACTGCGGCTCGTGCGCCTGGCAGATGGCGTGTTCGGTGTCCACTCAATCGCCAGCCGCGGCGATGTTTTTGACGAGTCGGCCCTGGAGGAAATTGCCGGGCAGCTGTCGGTGCGCGTCGGGCGGGCAGTCGCTCTCTTCTACGATAATAGCTGCGGCATCCGAGCCGGTATCCTATACACCGGCGGGCGGCGCGGCCGCGTGTTTGGAGACGACGACGCCTGGTGGGTTCCGTGTAGCGAGGACGGGAGATTCGTACGCGACGGCATTCGGTTGCGGGCGAATGAGTTGCGGCCGGACGTGGAGTATGACTGTGTCTTCTCCGCCATTGACGCTGGTCTAGAGGCGGTCGAGGCCAGACCACCGTGGACGCAGCCGTAGTCAAGCAAACCTTCTGCTACGACGAGTCAGGGCTCGCGGAAAGACAGTAACGCTGAACCCAAGATGTTCTCCACCGAGTAATGGCCGGGCGTTCGGGCATCGGTCTTCCGGTGCGATCCAGTGCTTGCGGACATCATCGATCGGGACGTTTGTCCCTGATGCAAAAGCCGATGGAGATCAGCAATGACCCAGGGGAGGGGTTGGGATGAGTTGCCGTGGTGGGAACGAGTGCTAATGGCGCCACTGGCGGTGGTGGTGTTCCCGATTAGCCTGGCGGCCTTGCTCGCCATCCTCTTGCCGGTAGCTCTCTGGCATGCGGCAGTGTGGTCGCTCTATTGGGTGCGATTCTGCGTAGCGGGCATCCCGATCCCCCCGAAAGGTATCGAGCGGCTGCCTCCCACTCATGGTGGCCGGGCCTAGGAGAAGGCGATGCAAGGAACACTCGTCCTGGCCGTTCTGAACGTCAAGAGCAGCTACTTGCGGGACGTCGAGAAGTCGCTCGAGGGCGAAGACGACATTCCCGATACCCTGCAATGGTGGATCGGGCCCGAGAACGCGTGGCGGATCAAGACGTTCGCCCTGGATCACGACATTCATGTATACTCGGTTGGGCCGGGCAGCGCCGAACTCGTGGAGTTGACCCAGGAGAACAACGCCAAGCATTATGGCGAGGTCATTGCCTGCCAGCATATCCTGGCCTTCAAGGATTGCGAGGACGCGAAAGAAGTCCGGCGTGTATTCAAGAAAACGGGTCTTTCGCCACGCCTTGAAGTTGCTACCGGCCGGTTCGCGTTTTTGGAAGCCGGACGACGCGAAGTACAGGACACAGTCCAGCCCAAACAGTAACTAAAAGACAATTGCCTTTCGTCGCTGCCGCGGTTAGACTCAATTTGAGATTTCCATCATCCGGAGGTAGCGTTCATGGACAGCAAGTTGCTCTCCCCAGCCGCAGGCGACTCTGCAACCGAGACGGTGCAGCCCGCACAACAGAGTTGTCCGCAAGCGGAAGCGCTGGCCGACGTTCGTAAGGCCATTGCGGCGGACTGCTGTATCGCCCCGGACGAATACCTCGAAGAGATTCGCGTGGCGGCAAGCGGGGAATGACTCGGCCATGTTTGACCGGCTTGTCGGCGTCGAGACCGAGTACGTTCTGCGCTTTCGTCCTCGCAAACGAGACGGCCGGCGCATTCCGAATGCAGACCTGTTCGCGGGCCTGCTGGCACATCTGGAACGCAAGGTCCCTGTTGCCCGCGCCCTTGTCGGAGAGAATTGCTGGTACCTGGGAAACGGCGGCGGCCTGAGGTTCGAACGCCTGCCCTTTTACCAGCTCTTGCCTGAATCGGGATTTGTGGAAGGGGCCACGCCGGAGTGCCGCGGAGCGAAGGAAGTTTTATGCTACCAGCGCGCGCAGGATGCCCTCCTATCACGGCACGCCGCGGCCTGCAGCGATGGCACTGGTGAGGTGACCCTTCTCAAAGCCAGCCATGACGGGCATGGACACTTCTTTGGCAGCCATGAGAACTACGAGGCGACCATGGGCAGCGGCAGAGAGTTGCTGATCTGGCGCCTGGCCCTGGTCCTGGCACTACCGCTGCTTTTTGCGCTCTTCGTTTTCGCCGACACCTCTGCGTTGTTGCTTGTTTTCCTGATCTCCCTGCCGGTGCGGATCTGGAGCAGGCTTGTCGGAGGCGAGCCGGGGAGGCGCTATGCGGCGTGCGTGGCCTGGCTGATTTGCCTGAGCCGCCTGCCTGCGCAGTGCACGGGCGCAACCTTCCTGCGCTACACGGCTTTTCGTCGCTTGCGGCGGCAACTGTTGCCGTTCCTGATCACGCGCACGATCATCGCCGGGCCCGGCATGGTCTGTGCCGACGGCCGTTTCATCCTGTCGCCGCGCGCCGCCGGGCTGCGTTCGCTGTGCGGCTTGACGGCTGCGGGCTGGCGCTCCGTGTTCTATTTCTGCCAAATCCTCAAGGGCTTCAACGATGTTATTCTCGGCGACTTCCTGAGCTTCGCCCGCCTCTTTCATCGGCGGCAGCGGCTGCAACTGACCATCGGCGATGCGAACATGGCGCAGTTTGCCGAGTATCTGAAAATCGGCACCACGCTGCTGGTCCTCGATGCCATCGAAGCGGGGGAGCTGAAGGAGGCGCCGCGCTTGCGCCGCCCGTTGCAGGCGCTGCGGAGCATCTCTGCCGATCCCGACTTGCAGGCCACGGTGACCCTTGCCGATGGCAGCCACGCCGGCGCGCTCGAGATCCAGCGGTTTTACGCGAATGCTTGCCGGCGATTTCTCGACCGCGGCGCTTCCGTCCCAGCGGAAGCGCAGGAAGTTCTCCGCCTATGGGAGGAGACGCTCGACGCGCTGGAAAATGAACCGGCCCGGCTGGTGGGCAAGCTCGACTGGGTGACGAAGAGATACCTTGTCGACAACGCCGGACGGGACACCTCGGTCGAAGCAAGGCGCAAGCTGGACATGCGCTATCACGAACTATCACGGGATGGCTACTACCTGCGCCTGGAGGCGGCTGGGGTCGCGCCGACCGTCGTGGAGCCCGAGGAAGTTCTTGAGGCCATGAACTTTCCACCGGTAGGAACGCCGGCCACCATGCGCGGCGGGCTTATCCGCCAATTTGCCGGGTCCTCGACTCCGGTGCGAGCCAGCTGGTCGTCCGTCGTTGTCCTGGCCGAGTCAGGCAAGCGGGTTGTCCGGCTGCCTCAATCATAAAGACTACGCCATGCCCGATTTTCGCGTCAAGCATGTTAAGTCAATCGAGGACTCGATGGCCGACGTCATCGAGTTGCTGGCGTCCGCGTGGGCGGATGCGGCGAATATCCCCAAGGGACGGCGCATCCTGGAATCCGCGACTCCCGGGCAGCGCTTGCTGTGTGGCTATTACCTGTATTGGGATGACGTGACCAACGGCGGGCACTTGCAGTATTTTGGGAATTACACGGGCAACCTCTGGCAAGAGGCTTTGGAAGCGACGCGCGTACTTCGCCTCGCCGAGCAGAAGATCTTGCGCGATGCGGTTTCGCTCTTTCCGGGCAATCAGCTCGCTCTCACGCAGCGGGAACGCCGCAAGCAATTGGCGAAGATCGACCCGGCGGAGTTTGACGAACTGGATGCGCGCTTCTATGACCTGCCGGCGTCCGCCCAGAAGATCAGGCGATTCATTGAGAAACGCGCAGACGAATTCTTCCTCCCGAAACAGTCCTGATTTGCCATGATTCAATAGCGCACCGCCCCTGAGGCCTCTCCAATGCTTTACGCGCCCCGCCGCGCCTTCACCCTGATCGAGTTGCTGGTCGTCGTCATCATCCTGGCCATCATCATCGCGCTGTTGCTGCCCGCCGTGCAGAAGGTGCGGGAGTCGGCCATGAAGAGCAAGCTGGCCAATCAGGCCCAGTTCGGCTTCGCTGCACAGATGGCCCAGAACAACCTGGCCCAGGCGGTCGAGTCGGGCAAACCGCCCGCGCCGCCGCCGTTGGCGCAGGTCAAGACCTTCAGCGCCAACGTCGTGCTCACCCCTCGGCTCAGCGTCGGCACGGCGGCGCCGGAATCCATCTACGAGGCGCGCTTCACCGGCAAGATCCAGGCGGTGCGTCCGCAAAAGAGTGCCGGCGAATGTGAACTGGAGTTGCCCTTGCCGCTGGCGGACCTCTCCGTCACCGCCGCCGGCCGGCCGAGCGAGATGGTCGCGCTGCGGAACGGCAAGCTCGTGTGGCGCGGCACGCTGGCGGCCGAGCCCACTCCGCTCGACGTCATGTACACGGCTGTGGGCAAGGGTCTGTACGAGCTGTCGGTCCCGCCCGGCGGAATCCTGGATCACTTCGAGGTATCCCTGGCCGCCAACGGCTCGGACGTGCGTCTCCTGGAGCTATCTCTGCAGCCGACCAACCTGGCGCGCTCGTCCGGCACCACGACCTACACCTGCCAAACTTAGCCGCTACCCAAGTGCTTTCTTGCATAGGCCAGGCTCTTCCGCACGTTGCTTTCCTCGAGGGCCAGCTTCTGTTCCATGTTCAGGCCGTTCACTGGCGCCGGCCGTTGGGGAGGCCGATGCTTGCGGACCCAGGACATGGTTCGGGCCAGGTGACGCCCGGGCAGGTTCTCGAACGTCGCCCAATACCTGGGCGTCAGACACGGCACCTTTAGAGGATCACGCGTAATCATCTCCAGGTTGAGGTGAATCTCCGGCCGGGCCTGGCGGAGAATGGCGGTGATCTTTAGCAAATCAAGAATGCCTTCGCCAAGCGGCACTTCGCCCAGCAGGAAGCCGTCCTCGTATTCGAGCACAGCCACATCCTTCATGTGCGTGGAGAACGCCCAGGGAGCATAGGCTTCGACGACTTCGAGCGGATCTTCAAGGAGCGCGATGCTGTTGGCGAGATCGACGCAGACGCCCACGTGCCGGCTACTTAGGCGTTTGAGCAGGGGAAGCAATTCCTCCGTCCGCAAGTCTTTATGATTCTCGATGGCCAGGCGCATGTCGTGCCCGGCAATGATGGGCTCGGCCGAAACAAGCGAGTGCCAGGCACGGTCCGCCCAATCGCGAAAGGCGGCGGCCGTTTCAAAGGTCTCATAGCGGCGCGTGCCCAGCAACAACGTGCGCAGCACCTTTGCTCCCGCCTCCTTGGCCGTCGCCACTTCCCGCGCGAACTGGTCGGCATCCATGCGATCCTTGGGCAGGCGAACAATGCCCTCCAGGTACATGTGCAAGGCGGCGATTTTATCTCGCAGCCTGGCGGCGTAAGCGTTGTCGCGCACGCCCAGACTCATCTGAACACCGCCCGCGCCGCGCTGCCGGCAATACTCCGCAAGGGCGATCGGGTCATTCAGTCCCGCGTTCGGGCCGCCGGCTCGATCGGCCGATAGGCGCAGGCCGTAACAGTAGGCGACAACGCCCATTGGCCGCACTTCCGTGTCTTGCTGCCCGCTCCCCGAGGCAAGTGCAGGCAATACAGGTAGCGTCGCCAGGCCGCCGGCCAACAGTTCCCGCCGCGTCAAGTTCATGCTGTCACCCCACTCCCAAACCTCTCAGCTCTCCGTCCCAGGGCGCTCGATATGCCCGCACCAGCATCTTGCCTGCTTCCGCGTCGCCGACAATCTCTTCCTTGTTGGCGTCCCAACGAATCTTCCGGCCGACGCGCAGGGAAATATTCGCTAGATGACAGACCGTCGCCACGCGGTGGCCGCTCTCCGGGTCGGCAAGCGGTTGCTGCCGCGACTTGATGCAATCCAGGAAGTTGCGGACATGCGCGCGAAACTGCTGGCGTTGGTCTCCGGACTCGTCCTTGAGCGGCTCCGTCCAGTATGCGTCGCCTAATGTATTGCTGCGAACGGGTCCGCCGACAGGATGGGTGTCGGCAAATTGCGGGACCGTATCGCCGGGCGCCAGCTTGCGATCTGCCGTCACGACAAAGCCGCGCCGCGAGATGCTCAGACTTCCTTTCGTGCCGAAAAACTCCAGTCCGGCTAGGCCCGCCGATCCGCGCGAGGCTTCGCGATGAGACCATAGTGCGGTCCAGTGCGGATACTCGATCAGCGTGTCCTGCGTATCGGGCGTCTCGCCATTGTCCTTCAGGCTAAAACGGCCGCCCACGCTGGTTACCGCGGACGGCGCGGCCACGCCAAGGTACCATTGGACGATGTCGAGCGCATGGGCGGCGAGGTTCGTCATTTGCCCGCCGGAATAATCCCAGAACCAGCGAAAGTGATAAATGGCCCGGTTGGGATTGTAGCGCCGGAGAGGCACCGGCCCTTGCCACAGGTTCCAGTCGAGATCGGCCGGGGGATCTTGATCGGCTGGCGCCCCGTAGCCCGGCATGATGTTGCGAAATGCCTGCATGCGCGCCGAGCTGATCGTGCCGAGGTAACCCTTTTGAATCAACTCCCTGGCCCGCTGGTAATGCGGCCCGGAGCGCTGCTGCGTGCCGACCTGCACGATCCGCCCGTGGCGCCGCGCCACGTCCACCAGCCACCGGCCTTCGCGCACGAACAGGGTAAGCGGCTTCTCCACATAGACATCCTTGCCGGCCGCGCACGCCATCATGGTCATGAGGGCGTGCCAATGATCGGGCGTGGAAACGACGACGGCGTCTACCTCGCGGTCATCGAGCAGCTTGCGGAAATCGCCGTAACCCTTCACGGGACCACCGACGAGCGCCTTCGCCTCCTCAAGCCGTCCGCGGTGGACCTCGGCGACAGCCGCACAAAGGACATCGGGCTGGGCTTGAAAGTCCAGAACATGCCGCTTGCCGATCAGACCAAAGCCAATGAAGCCGATCCCCAGGCGCTGATTCGCGCCAAGGACGCGAGCATAGCTCGCCGCTGATATCACGGTTGCCGCGCTGCCCTGGACAAACTCACGGCGGTTCATGGTTTCTGGAGGGGTTGTTTTGGCGCGAGATAGATCGGGACCATCATTCCGTACGGAATCTCTCCTACCTCTCGATCCTGCTCGAGCGTTCCTGATTATTCTAACCGATGCTACCTGGCTGCCGATGCCGGCGGTTTGCGCAGGTAGAGCCACACGTAGCCCTGATACGTGTAGGGCCGTTGGTACTTGCTCAGCGTCTGCAGAACTTTCATTTGCTCCTTTTGCAGGTCTTGAAATTCCTTTTGCTGGAGGACATCCTGAGCTTTCTTTTCACGCTCGCGTCTGGCCTCGTCGGTATCGTCTCCCTTGACGGGCGTCTCCAGCCTCTTGGCATTGTAGGCGTCGAAGAAAGGCTGCATTTTGGTCTGCAGCTCCTGCGCCTTGGCGCTGGCTTCCTTCTCGGCCTTCTTATCCTGCTCAGACAGCTTCGGCTTCTCGCCAAAGCTCATGCCGAAATCTCCGACCAGGAGATCGAGGTGGCCGTCCCCGTTCCAATCGACAACACAAGCCTTGGCGCGCATGCCGGGCTTGATGTCCTTGACGGGGGGAGCGCTCTCGTCGTAATTCGGCTGGGGGGCGGCCTTGACGAGGGCGACGCCCTTTGCCAGTTGCGGGTCCGTCTTGCTGCCGATGTTGCGATACCACACCACACTGCCGTCGCCACAGGCAACGAGCAGATCGAGCAACCCGTCGCCATCCCAGTCGGCGAGGAGCGGCTGAGAATCGCCATGGGGAGCCACGATCGGTTGCCCGCCAGCCTGGAGTTTGCGCGGCGTGCCGTACACGGGTTTGGCGTTGCTGCCGTCGTTAGGAATGAGATGGATGTCGCCGCCGATGTTGCCGACGAGGAGATCGAGCCGTCCGGTGCCGCGCCAGTCGGCCGCGAACACGGTGGAAGCGGAGCCGAGATTGATGTCCTTGCCGTCGCGCTGCAATTTCACCGGAGCAGCGAACTCGCCCTTGCCTTTGCCTTTGAAGAAATAAAGCTCGCCCGGCCAGCAGCCGGTAATAATGTCGCCGATGCCGTCGCCATCCAGGTCCACAAACTGTGGCGTGAAGCCGACGCATCAGCCTGCCGGCACGGTGGCCGTCTTGCCGCCGGCCTGGAACCATTCAAACTTGCCGAGCCGCGGCGCGTCCTTGCTGCCGGTGATGGGATAGACTCGAAGCTTGCCTTCGCCGAATTGTCCGACGAGCAAGGTCATCGTGCCGTCGCCCCTCAGGTCGGCCACGAACGGGGCGGCGTGGCCAATGTCCACATTGATCGGCTGTCCTGCCGCCTGCAAGCGCACCGGCGGCGCCAGTTCGGTCGGAGCCGGGCCGGCTCCCGCGAGCACACCAAGCATCAGGGAACACCACATGGCAGAGTCCTCCTGTCAACGGAACATGGCCGGCCACCACTGGCCGGCTTGACGGGGCCCACGCCCATGCGGCTATTATAGGCAGACGAAGACGATCTCCATCAACGGCCGTGCATCTGCCGAAAGCAAGTACAATGGTAACGACAGGAGGCAGCCATGATCGAGCTAACCGAGCAGCAAATACAAGCCTTGGAAAATCCCGAGGCCACTCCACCGCAGGTCGTGAATCCCCGCACGAAGGAGACGTTTGTCTTACTTCGAGCCGACGAATACAAGCGCCTGAAGGAGAACGAGTACGACGACAGCCCGTGGACGAGGGAAGAGCTTCAGGCTCTGACCTGGGAAGCGGGCAAGGGCGCGGGCTGGGAAGAGATGGATGAGTATGACGATCTCCCGACTGCTTGAAAGCCACGCTTGCGCTATCTTGAAAATTTGCGCTCTGCCGTGCAGAAGGTAGAATGAGCAGGCATGAAACCAGAAGGCTGCGGATTGTTCCTGCTCTTTGTGGCGTTCGTCGCCTTTCTGGGCTGGGCGGTTTACCGGACAGCTAAATCTCTCTACACACAGGGTGCCGGTGTCCAATGGTGGTTCTGGTTTGGTGCGACACTCCTCGCGGGAGCTGGCTTTGGTTTCTGGTGCGCGTTTTTTACTGAGTACCAACCAAACGAGAATACACGCCTGTATAGCGCGCCGATTCCGGCAGCGATCGTTAAAATCGAGGACGGCCATTGGATTGATTACATTTCGCCCGTTACGCCCTTTATCGCTGTCCTCAACTGGCTGACGGTACTTTTTGGCTCCGCAATGCCTGTGTCGATTGCCTACATCTTATCGCGATGGTTTGGACGCGGTACCGTTGTTGATTGAGAATTAGCCGTGAGCACTCCCGACAGAAGGATCTACCGCTCTCCTTCCGCGTTGGCGCTTGCCGTGACGTGCGCATCCATTGGGTTTGTAATAATCACGATCGTCGCCGCTTCCGCCGTGGCCGGGCAAATGCAATTGCTTTATGCGGCCAGGTCGGGAACCGCTATTCCAGCGGACCAAGCCGAAGCACGTGATAACTTTCGATGGGTCGTGACGGCACTCCAACTTGGCGCCATGATCATTGAGTTTGTGCTGTTTCTGGCGTGGGTTTACCTTGCCAGCCGCAACTTGCCTGCGCTTGGGGCCACAGGGCTGCGTTATCGTCCGGGCTGGAGTGTCGGCTGGTTCTTCGTGCCCTTTGCGAACCTCTTCATGCCGTATCTCGTCATGAAGGAATTATGGCAGGCAAGCAGCGGGGGTTTCGGTACAGACTGGCGCTCGAAGCGTATTCCGCCAGTTCCGGCGGCGTGGTGGGCCGTGCAAGTGCTCTGCGGTATGCTGCACTACGGGCCCTTGCCGGTTTTGTTTGGCAAGAGTAGTTTTGCTCCGCCTCATTAATTCCCCTCTTATGCGGCTAATGCCGCTCCTGGGTATTAACCGGGACCTCGTTGATTCGCAACTAGAGGATTACTGGGGGCAACTAAGCTGGCAGATGGTCGCGATCGCGTCCACGGCGCTAACCGTCGTCGTCGTCCTGTGGATTACCCACTTGCAGGCGCAGAAGCGGGCGTTGATTGCCAACGCGATGCGGACGGCAGCGGTTGAAGCTGGCAGCGGATGAAACAATGCCAGGAAGCAGGCCCCGGGATTGGGGAGGGACAGTCATGGCCAAGGAAAGAAAACCCAAAGACTACAGGAAAGCCGCAGAGGATTCTCTGGAGCTGGCCAAGGTTCTGGCTGGCCAGGGGAACCTCAGCGACCAGGACTTTCTCGAACGCATGGCCGAAAGCGATAGCCTGGTGGACCACGACGGCGAGACCTGCGGCATGTGCTGTAATATCATTCTCGGAGCGCGGGTCGCCCGCGAGATGCTGGAGGCGGGCGAGTACGAAGGCGTGGTCAGCAAGTGGGCAACCGAAGCCCGGCGGCGCTGGGAGAACACCAAGTTCCTCAAGCTCTGGCAACAGGAAACCCAGGCGAAGCGAGACCCTCGCAAGGCATTCCAGAAGCGAGGCTGGGAACCATAAGCGCAGGGTTTTGGGAAGAGGATGATGAAAACCTAAACGCCCGCGCGCAAACAGGCGGCTTGTTCGCGTTAGGGAATCAACAAATGCCTTTCTGCGTCGAGCGGGCTTTCGCTATGGCTGAAGGGGAGAATCCCATGCCAGCGCTCTTTGTGTTCTCGCTGTCAGCAGCGCTTATGCTTGCCCTGGTAGGCCGAAACCTGGCTCAGGATGGAAAGCCGGACTATGCAAAGAAGTCGCTTGGCAAATGGATTGAGGCCATGAAAGACCCGGAAAGGCCCGAGCTTCGCCTGGAGGCGCGTAGGGCACTGGGGCCAGAAGGTCCTTATGCAAAAGTGGCCGTCACGGCTTTGCTTGAAGCTTGTAGCGACAAAGAACCTCCCATAGATAGCGATGCGGCCGATACGCTGGCCAGTTACGGTGCCGCTGTTGTGCCCACGCTCCTCCGCGCGCTCAATAGACCAGAAGCAGGAATCCGGGCAGTCGCTGCACAGGCACTTGGGAATGTGCGACCTAAGCCCAAGGACGCAATTCCTGCACTCATCAAGGCATTGAAAGACCCCGTCCCAAACGTTCGTGGGTCGGCGGCCTGCGGTCTCTGCGGCATGGGCCGAGCCGCTCACCAGGCAGTGCCCTCACTTGCCGCTGCGCTTCGGGACAAAGACGATGAAGTCCGCCGATTGGCTGCTCTTGCGTTGCTGTCACTGGAACGGGCGGCCAAGCCGGCACTTCCGGCTTTGATATTGGCGCTCAAGGATGAAAAGGGCGCTGTTCGCGAGTTCGCTGCCCAAGCGCTGTGGAGATTTGGCCCGGATGGCAAGGAGGCAGTTCCGGCACTGATTGAAGGCCTTCGCAACAAGAAGGATGGTTATGCTCGTTGGGCCTTTGCGCATGCCCTTGGTGAAATTGGCCCAGGGGCAAAGGAAGCGGTTCCCGCTCTGGCTGAGACACTCAAGGAGAAGGACGACTTGCTCCGTCCATGGGCTGCGTCCGCGCTTGGTCAAATCGGTCCTGAGGCAAGGGCAGCGGTGCCGGCACTTATCGCTGCAGCAAAGGATAGGAGCAATGGCAATGGGGGACGGGAAAATGCCATGTCGGCCCTGGGCAAGATTGGCCCGAGCGCACAGGCTAGTGTACCAATGTTGGAGCAAGCTCTTGGTGTACGTCAACCCATCGTTTTCCCCATGACTGCCGCCTACGCGCTAGGTGGAATCGGACCTGCTGCAAAAGCCGCGATTCCCAAGCTAATGGGCCTGATCAGGGATCGCGAAACTGATGAGCAGGTTCGCAAGGCCGCTGCTGAGGCGGTGATGAAAATTGATCCCGACCTCGCGGCAAAAGAGAATGTGCAGTTTGTCTACCTGCCTTTGCGAATGGCAAAACAACCCGCCATCAAGCTTGAACCAAACCCGATTACCGAGCAGCAAAGGAGCCGCATCAAGAGCTTGATTGCCAAACTCCCAGAAATTAGAGACCAGGATTTCGGATTTGCCATGATGAACGGTGAGGCCTTTGCGCCCTTGCCCGATCGGGTCCAATTCCACGGCGGACTGCTGACCAACGATCGTTTGCAAACCTCGGACAGTCTGCGAAGTCTGATTGAGATAGGTCCAGATGCGCTGCCTTATTTGCTGGATGCACTCGACGACAAAACTCCAACCCGATTGAAAATCAACCTCGTCGGCATGGTGAGCCTGGGAGCCGAAATGAATGGCAACCCTCTCAATTCGCGGGAAAAAAGGATTTTGTCGAAGCGAGCCTCGGATGGTGATGATGATCATGACCTAAGCGATCCCTACTCCGTGAAGGTAGGCGACGTGTGCTTTGTCGCCATTGGCCAAATTGTCGGCAGAAAATATTGGGCGGTTCGCTATCAACCAACCCTCTTCCTCACCATCAATAGTCCGGTCGAGTCACAAGCCCTGCGCGAAAAGGTGCGCGCCCTGTGGTCGGGCAAGGACGCGCGAAAGAACCTCTTCGATTCGTTGCTGCTGGACTATGCAACGGAACCGGTCTTCAATGGCCAGCGGTTAGATAATGGAACCGATCCGAGTGCTCTCCAGGTTCATGCTGCCATGCGTTTGCTGTACTACTTTCCCAAGGAGACCGCGCCCGCAATTGCGGCTCGACTACGAGCTCTTGATGTTCGACAAACCGACGATGACGAGAAACGGGATGCCAGGAACGGCGTTGACACAACAGCCTTTATCAAGGCGGTTTCCTGGTGCAAGGCCCCCGAAATCCAGGTGTCGCTCGCGGACATTGCCAAACGGACAAATGATCCGGAAATCAAGGCGGCCTTGACGCAGAAAGAACGTCGATAGAGAGCACCGCTCGTCACCACGTGCCCTTGAGTTCAAAGATTTGTCCTTACAGTAAGATGAGCCGGGCAGTGGCCATGTTGGCCCTTTTGCCGTGACGCAGAAAGGACTGCTTCCGTCAAGCCCGGTTTGCTCCCTTCCGAACGGATTTTTTAGAGTTTTCTCAAGATCGCCAAGGCTGCCAAGGCGGTTGGCGGGCGTCCTATGACAGATCTTGGAAGATTTTGGTAGATTTTTGAAAACTTTTGCTAGATTTCAGCGAAGTTTCAATGCCCGCGATCGCCAGCCGGGCGGCGGTTTGCCAATCGTGGTGTGCCATCACCCACTTTCGGGCAGCCTGTCCGAGGCGGTGCCGCTGCACGGGGTCCGCCCAGAGCGCGGCGATAGTTCGCGCCCATTGCCGCGGTCGCCGGGCCATGAGAAAGGGCGGTTCTGTTGGAACACACAGCCCACTGGCCGCCCGGGGACTGCACACGATCGCCTTGCCCATGCTGGCCGCTTCGAGAAGCTTGTTCTTGATGCCGCCCGCGCTCACGAACGGCAACACCACCACCTGGTAGCGGCAGATTTCTCCGCGCAGGTCAGGAAGGTTGGCGACCAGCTCAATGCCGTCGCGGCCCGCCAAGCTTTCGACGGCGGCGGTCGGCTTGAAGCCGTAGATGGCAAAACGCGCGTCCGGCGCTTCCTGCCGGAGCAGCGGCCAGACCTTTCGGCAAAACCATTGCAGCGCCTGGATGTTCGGAGCAAAATCAAGCCGTCCCCAGAATACGCACGACCGTTCCAGCGACGGCTCGGGGCCGGGTTGATAGTAATCCGTATCGACTCCGTTGGGAATTACATCGACGGCGCGCATGCCTCCGAGCCAACGCAGCAGCCGGCGCTCGGCCCCGGCTACCACCCAGGCCCGGTCCGCGCGAGACCGAAAAGCGCGCTGGAAAGACGTATAGGATAAACCCAGACGGAGATTGCTCCAGGGCTTTTCCTGAAGAGCCTGGTGCAGGGCATAGCGCACCGGATCATCCCCCGCGTACCAGACGCGCACCGGGCCTTCCACCAGGCTGAGATAAGCCAGCTCTTTCCAGCCGACGGTTACCACCGCTTCCGGGTGGAAATCTTCAACGGCCTGTCGCAACGCCCGGCTGAAGCGCTTATCGATACCCCATCGGGCGTGGAAGAATTCCTGGAAATAAGGCAGGCGCGGCTCGGGCAGATCAGACGGGATTGCGATCTGGTCGAAAAGATAATGGCGTTCGAGCGGCACTCCTTCCACGGCTTTGGGATCGAGTTCCGTGTTGGTGACCAGGCCGAGCGTGTGTCCCAGTTGCGAAAGGGCGCGGAGCAAGTAATATGTATGCACATGATGGCCGGAGATGCGCGGCCAGGCCAGCGATTCCTTGACGAAGAGCAGGCGCATGGGCGGGTCCTGACTGTGGGGGGCGCACAATTTGATAACGCCGCTCCCGGGGCGCAAGCCTTTTGTCGCCCCATGAAACGTAGTGGTACCCACGCTTCGCCAGTGCTCTTTTATATGATTTCGGCGGCTTTGATGGAGCAAATCCTGCCACAGGCTTCTGACAGCCTCGCCCCGCCCACGGCGGCGCGGATCGCCATTGTCAGCACGCCCCGCACCGGCAATACCTGGGTGCGGCACCTGCTGGCCAAGCTCTACGGCACCTCATATCTCGCCGTGCACAGCCCGGGCGAGCTGGACTGGGCGACGCTGCCCCAGGCTCTCGTATTGCAAATGCATTGGCCGCCCACGCCTGCATTCGTCGCATTGCTCGAACGCCACGGCTTTCAGACCGTCACGTTGGCACGCCATCCGCTGGATACGCTGATCTCGATCCTCCACTTCGCGATGCACGATGCGTCCACAGCCTGCTGGCTCCAGGGCGACCAGGGCAATGAAGACGGCATTTTCGCGGCCATGCCGTGCAGCAGCGCCTTCCTGGACTACGCCACCGGCCCCCGGGCAGCCGTGCTGCTGGCGATCAGTCACGATTGGTGGTCGCAGCCCGGCTGCCGGCGTCTCCGCTATGAGGCCATGATTCAAGATCCCTGCCGGGCCTTTGGCGAGCTGGTGCAAGCGCTCGGTATGCCGACCCAATGTTCGGTGGCCGACGCCGTCGCCGCCAATACGTTGTCGAAATTGCGCGAGCAGACGCAGGCCGATCATCATTTCTGGCGCGGCCAACTGGAGCAGTGGAAAATGCTCCTGCCGGCAAACGAGGCGCAGCGCATGGCCCGCGGGCACGAAGGCTGCTTGGCCGCGCTTGGCTATGGCTGCGATCCCAACCCGATGCTCACGGTGCCGCAAGCCGATGCCAACTGGATACGGCTGAACCGTGAGGAGCTGGCCGAGCGCCTGCGCCGGCTCAAGGCCGCTGAGCTTTCCAGCTACAGCCTGCGCGGCGAATTGGCGGACGCGCGAATTGGGCTGGAAGCGGAAAAACGGCTACGCCTGGAAGTGACCGCCGAACTGGCCGCGGAGAGGCGTAGACTGCTTGATGCGCTGGCGGCCCTGGACATCGAACGGCGTGAATTGCAGGAGACCCGCGCGGTTCTGGAAAGCGCGCGGGCGCGCCTGGCCCGCCTTGAGACATTGCGCCGCTTGTCGGCACGCTTTCCGCGCCTGTCCGCGGCCGTCAAGAAAATCATCCGTTACGATGACGCCAATCACCAGTCCTCGTGACCTGTCAGATTTCTTAGTTGCCGTAGCGCGGCACAACGGACCAATCCCCGGTCGTGGCCTATAGTTGAGTGACAGGCCGCCGCAGAAGGTGCGGTCGTCTCACGATTTCCCGGCGCGATCCGCCAAGGAATATTCACGGCCAAACTCGCAGGAAAATCCCATGTCCATTTTTGGTGCAGGCTACTTTGACCGCTCGCCCGGGAGTTCCCCACGCCGCAGGGTGTGGTCTCAGGTCCTTGTAATGCTCGTCCTGATTGCCATCTTCTGGCCGACCGGCGGGAATTCGCTGTTCGTTCTTCTGTGGGACATCTGGCAACCGGAGGACCGGACGCCGCTGGAGCTGCCGGCCGAGCTGGTGGTCGCAAGAGTTCCGCCGGCTGTGGACTGGTTTCCGGATGAAGACCGCCGCGCGATCTATCTCGCCTCGGGCGCGGATCCGATGGGCTTTGCGGATCCCAAAGAAATGCAGCGGCTCGACCCACCCTGGAAGGAGCCCAGGCCAGTCCCGTTTCCCGCCGACTATGATCGCATGGGCGGCGGCCCGGTATGCAATACGCAATTCGTCGCACGCGGCGGCCAGAATAAGGATTTTCACGCTACGGTTGACATCATTTCCCGGAAAACCGCAAAAGTGGTCGCCCACGTGGAACCGTATGCCACCATTCCCAACCGCCACAACGCAGTCTGGCATCCGACCATGAACGTGCTGGTGTGGGGCGCACAAGGTTATGTCATGTTGCTGGGTGAACCGGACTGGCAGCCGAAGCTGCTCACGACCGCGGCCCGTGATTATGAGGAATGGTCCCGGCTTGTCGCGCAAGGCAAGGAAGAGAGCGGCTACCACCCGACTGAAAGACTAAGCCAGCCCCGTTTCAATGACGATGGCAGCCTGCTCATCTGCGCCATGGATCGCGGCCTGCGCGTCTACTCCTGGCCGGAAGTCCTCGCTGCGCGAAGCCAACTGCCCGCGGCGAAGTTTTCCTTCGAGGGAGAACTGGTCGAAGTGAACCGCTTCGCAACGTTCAAGAATACCTACGCTATTGAATACGATCCCGCCCGAGCGCGGATCTTGTGGGCCGGCATGGAAGGAAAGATTCTCTACTTTGATCTCAACACAAAGACGCGCGGCATGCTGCTGGCCCTGCCCAGGCCGTTTCTTGTCCAAAGGATGGAATTCCTCGACGGCCGCAAGGTGCTGTGCTGCGAGGTCTGCCGGATAGGCACGAGGACGTGGACGAGTGAAGGGTTGTTCTTGCTGGATTATGCGAAGTTGTCGGAGCAAGGGAAGGTAATGCCCTGAGTCCGAACGGCCATGGTCACTTCTTGGCTGCTCGCTTCTCGAGCCAGCGTTTGAAAGAGGGTTGGCTCTCACCTGAACGACGGCCCAGTAGAAGGCTGACCACGCTGATATCCTCATCAATTGCCGGCCAATGAATCCCTCGACCCCGGGCAATAAGCCGCCACTTATTTCGCTCCTTGGTCGTGGCGTGCGCCAATCGTGGATACCATTCCACGGGAACGGTGACGGTGCGGCCATCGGATAGGTCTACGGACAGGGCATCTTTTGTCACATTAACGCGGGTGGCAAGTGCCGTCTCGATTTCAACCGTGGAAGAACTCATTCCAGCTCTCCAACAATTCTTGTTGATGATTTTGCACAACTGTCCGAATCCGGTTGATTTCCTTCCTGCTGAAGCCGTGGCTATACTCCAGGCGAACCGGTTCAAGCCAGAATTTGGCCTCACTATCGTCACGCTCGACATGCACGTGAGGCGGTTCATCGGCGTCGCCTGCATAAAAGAAGAATCGGTACGGTCCGCTGCGCAATACTGTCGGCAAAGGTCATCAGTCCTCCTGAGGGTCGAGTTCCGGAGCAAGGGCAAAATAATCGGCTTCCTCAGCAGTCCCAGTAAAGCCCATGAGGCCGGCTGTGCGCTCGACCCAAGTGCTTGGAGAATGAATGGTGACCTGGACTTTCTCCTTTTCTCGCAGAGGTAACGCCCTTGCGGGCTTAAGCACGCCGTTTTCGTATGTCGCTTCGACCATGATGGCCATGAGCAAGACTCCTATGGCAAAGGACCCGTGATTTTGTCAGCGTAACAAAGACATCCGGAGCGAACCAGCCCGGATAGCAATCGGGAACGAGAAGTAAACCCGCAACGTGCCACGGCATCCTGAGTCTGATACACTTTTCCATGAGCATCTTACGCTCGGTTCCGGGCACAGGAAGTGCAATCCGCATTATTCATTTTCCAAGAGAGGTTCCTCCTCGATGTCTCCACGCCTTCTTGCCTCTTCCTTTGCGCTTCTAGTTGTTGTGCCGGCTATCGGTCAGGAAACGGACAAGAAACCCAGCGATAAACCCGCCGACCGCATGTCACAGGCGACGTTCAGCGGTCTCGCGCTCCGCTCCATCGGGCCGGCCGTCACTTCCGGCCGCGTCGTCGGCTTTGCCGTGCATCCCCACGATCGCAGTCATTATTTTGTCGCCGCGGCCTCCGGCGGCGTCTGGAAGACGACCAATGCCGGCACGACCTGGACGCCGGTCTTTGATAACGAGGGCTCTTACTCCATCGGCGTCGTCGTCCTGGATCCGAAGAACCCGAACGTTGTCTGGGTCGGCACCGGTGAGAACAATAGCCAGCGCAGCGTGGGTTACGGCGATGGCGTCTATCGCTCGGACGATGGCGGCAAAAGCTGGACGAACGTGGGCCTGAAGTCTTCGGAACACATCGGCAAGATCCTCATCGACCCGCGCAATTCGGATGTGGTCTATGTCGCCGCCCAGGGTCCGCTGTGGGGTCCGGGCGGCGACCGTGGCCTTTACAAGACAACCGACGGCGGCAAGAGCTGGAAGAAGGTGCTGTCCATCAGCGAGAACACCGGCGTCACCGATGTGGTGCTCGACCCGCGCAATCCCGATGTGCTCCTCGCCGCTGCGTATCAGCGCCGCCGCCACGTGTGGACGCTCATCAACGGCGGGCCGGAAAGTGCCCTTTATCGAACCACGGATGGCGGCGCGAACTGGACGAAACTCAAGACCGGTCTGCCAACCACTGAGTTGGGTCGCATCGGTCTGGCCATGGCGCTGTCGAATCCGGACGTCGTCTACGCCATCATCGAATCGACCGAGAAGAAAGGCGGCATCTTCCGCTCCAACGACTTCGGCGTGACCTGGGACAAGCGCAATGACTTCGATGCCCAGGCGCAGTACTACGCGCACCTGGTCGTCGATCCGAAGAACCCCGAGCGCCTTTACGTCATGAGCGTCTTCTTGCAAGTGTCCGACGACGGCGGCAAGACATTGCGTGGGCTGGGCGAGCGCTGGAAGCACGTGGACAACCATGAAATCTGGATCGATCCCCACGACAGCAACTACTACCTCGTTGGCTGCGACGGCGGCATCTACGAGTCGTTCGACCAGGGCGCCAACTGGAAGTTCCTCTCCAATTTGCCCATCACGCAGTTCTACGACATCGCCGTGGATGACGCCGCGCCGTTCTATCACGTGTACGGCGGCACGCAGGATAACTTCACGCTCGGCGGCCCTGCGCGGACGCGGAGCGTGCACGGCATCACTAACGCCCACTGGTTCGTGACCCAGGGTGGCGATGGCTTCCACTCGCGCGTCGATCCGAAGGACCCGAACACCGTCTACTCGGAAGCGCAGTACGGGGTGCTGGTCCGCTACGATCGCCGCACCGGCGAATCCATGGGCATCCAGCCGCAACCGGGCAAGGACGAGCCGCCCTTGCGTTGGAACTGGGATTCGCCGCTCCTCATCAGCCCGCACGCGCATACGCGACTCTACTTCGCCGCCCAGAAGCTGTTCCGCTCGGACGACCGCGGCGACACCTGGAAAGCCGTCAGCGGCGATCTGACTCGCCATCTCGATCGCAACCAATTACCGGTCATGGGCAAAATCTGGAGCGTGGACGCAGTCGCCAAGAACGTTTCGACTTCGTTCTACGGCAACATCACCGCGCTGGCCGAATCACCCAAGAAGGAAGGCCTGATCTACGTGGGCACAGACGACGGCTTGATCCAGGTCACGGAAAATGGCGGCGGAAGCTGGACCAAGATCGAGAAGTTTCCGAGGATTCCCGACCGGACTTACGTCAGCCGGCTGCTGGCTTCCTCGCACGATGCCAACACCGTGTACGCGTCCTTTGACAATCACAAGAACGCCGACTTCGCCCCTTATCTGCTTAAGAGCGCCGACGGGGGAAAGACCTGGACGTCGATCAAGAGCGATTTGCCGGCCAACGGCCCTGTGCTCGCGCTGGCCGAGGATCATGTCGATGCCAACCTGCTGTTCGCCGGCACGGAATTCGGCCTGTTCTTCTCGCCGAATGCCGGCCAGAAATGGATTCGCCTCAAGGGCGGCTTGCCGACCATCGCCGTGCGCGACCTGGCCATCCAGAAGCAGATGAACGACCTGGCCGTGGGCACCTTCGGCCGCGGCATTTACATCCTGGACGATTATTCTCCGCTGCGCACCGCCAAGCCGGAATTACTGGCCCAGGACACTGTGCTGTTCCCGACGCGTGAGGCGTTGCTCTACATCCAGACCCGGCAATACGGCCTGCGCGGCAAAGGCTTCCAGGGCTCAGCGTTCTACACGGCCGACAATCCCCGCTTCGGCGCGGCCTTCACTTACTATCTGAAGGAAGCCATCAAAACGCGCAGAGAGAAGCGCCAGGACGCGGAGAAAGAGGCCGTCAAAAAAGGCCAAAAGATCGCGTATCCGAGTGCCGAGGAATTGCGTGCCGAGGCCGAGGAAGAGCCGCCGTCTATTCTCTTCAACCTTGCCGATGTCTCCGGCGCCGTCGTGCGCACGATCACCGGTCCGGTCACGCAGGGCTTCCACCGTGTCACCTGGGACCTGCGCGAACCGGCCGCCGCGCTGCCTAGGCCGCGGCCACGCGAGACGGACGATGATTTGTTCTTCGAGCCCTCAACCGGCCCCCTGGTCATGCCCGGTCCCTACAGAGTTTCCTGGGCCAAGCGCGTGGAAGGCAAGACCGCGCCGCTGCCAGGAGAGCAGGAGTTCGCTGTCGTCGTCGAGGGCACCGCGAGCATGCATCCCGAAGATCGCAAGTTGCTCTTCGAGTTCCAGCAGAAGGTGATCCGCCTGGAACGCGCCGTCTCCGGCGCCCTGGAGGCCGCCAACAATCTGACCACGCGGCTCGAGCAGATCAAGCGAGCGATGGATTACACGCCGTCCATCGATCTCAAACTGAAAGACCGCGCCCGCGCGCTGGAGAAGCAGAACCACGAGATCCTCCGCGCCCTGCGCGGCGACACGGTCCTGCGCGGCCGCAACGAGAACACGCCGCCTTCGATCTCGGAGCGCGTGGGCAACATCGTCGAATCCGAACGCCTGTCGCTCTCTCGGCCAACCACGACCCAGCGCGACGAATACGCCATCGCGAGCCAGGACTTCGGCACGGAACTGGCAAAGTTGAGAAAACTGATTGACGTGGATCTGAAAGAAATAGAAAGAGCCCTGGACCTGGCCGGGGCGCCGTGGACGCCCGGACGCCTGCCGGAGTGGAAGGAGAAATGATGGGACTGTGGCGGCAAGTTTTCAACTTGCCGGAGACAGGGCAAGTTGAAAACTTGCCGCCACAGCCGCTCGATCAATGAATCAGCACCAGCAGAGCGCGGCAAATCCTCCTCTTAGGAGAGGAGCGTTAGTCGAAGCCATCGTTGCCAGCACCATCGGCACCACCATCGAGTGGTACGATTTCTTCCTCTACGGCACGGCCGCAGCGCTGGTTTTTCCAGAGCTCTTCTTTCCGAAGTACAGTCCGTTTGCCGGGCAGGTCCTTTCTTTCACCACGTACGCCGTCGGCTTTGTCGCCAGGCCGGTCGGCGGCGCGATTTTCGGTTACCTGGGAGATCGTATCGGCCGCAAGTCAACGCTCGTCGCCACCCTCCTGCTCATGGGCGTGAGCACTTTGATCATCGGTTTCCTGCCCACATATCAGCAGATCGGTTCAACCTCGGCCCTGATACTGGCATTTTTGCGCATTCTGCAAGGAATCGGCGTCGGCGGCGAATGGGGCGGCGCTGTCTTGCTAGCCGTGGAAACGGGACATCAAGGCAAGCGCGGCTTCTATGGCAGTTGGCCGCAGGCGGGTGTCCCCCTCGGACTTCTTTCGTCCACGGCGGTAGTGGCGACGTGTCAACGCATCTGGCCAGGGAGTGCATTCATCGAATTCGGCTGGCGCGTGCCTTTCTTTCTGAGCGGCCTGCTTATCGTGCTTGGCCTGCTGATTCGCCTGCGCATTCTGGAGAGCCCCCTCTTCGCCCGGCTTCAGGACAGGAAAGATCTCTCGGCAGATCCGATCGGCGAAACGCTCCGCCGGCACTGGCGCGAAATCTTGCTCGCCGCCGGCTCGCGCATCAGCGAGCAATCGTGCTTCTACCTGTTCAGCGTCTACGTCCTGACGCACGTAAAAAATGTCTTGCAAATGGATGCTGAGCTCGTGCTCGGCGCCATCAACGTGGCGGCGGCATTGGAGTTTTTCACGATCCCGGTGTTCGGCATCCTGTCCGACCACTTGATGCGGCGGCGTGTCTACATGTTTGGCTGCTTGTTTCTGATTGGCTTTGCCTTTCCGTACTTCGCACTGCTGGCAAGCCAGAACACTACCGCGATCTGGATCGCCATTATCATCTCCTTGGCCATTGGGCATGCGCTGCTCTACAGCGTGCAGGCCTCCCTGATACCGGAGTTGTTCGGCACACGCCTTCGCTACACCGGCGCCTCGCTGGGTTATCAGCTTGCTTCCCCGGTAGCGGGCGGGCTCGCCCCCATCATTGCCACCGCGCTGGCCGAGTTCTTTCCCGGCCATTACTGGCCGCTGGCCGCGTACATCATCCTGATTTCCATTATTTCGCTGGCGTGTGTCTGGTGCCTGGCGGAAACATCGAGGAAGGACATCAGCTTGCAAGATTAGAAAGCGTTGCTTACTCCGATTGCAAGATCTGTTCACGCAACTCCCGGCGGAGGACTTTGCCCATCGCATTTCGTGGTAACGTGTCCACAAAGAGCACAGCAACCGGTCGCTGGTAATCGACCAGCCGTTCGCTCCAGTGCGCCCGCAGCCGGTTCTCGTCCAGTGCCGGGTCGTCGCGGACAATTACCGCGACAACTCGCTCCCCGCGGCGCTCGTCAGGAAGCCCGAGCACTGCGCACTCGCGCACGCCCGGGCACTCGTTGATGACCCGCTCCACAACTTGCGGATACACGTTGAAACCGTTGGTGATGATGAGGTCGCTCTTGCGCCCGACGAGCGTGACAAAGCCGTTGTCATCGAAATAGCCCAGGTCGCCGGTGTCAAACCAACCGCCTGCAAAAGCGGCGCGCGTGGCCTCCGGCTTGTTCCAGTATTCACGGAAGAGGTTCGGTCCCCGCAGGACGACTGAGCCAACCGCGCGCGGCGCTGCCGTCTGGCCGTCCTCAGCAACGACCCGCACTTCTACGCCTTGAAGCGGCGGGCCCACCGAGCCGTGCGGCCACGGACCGTCCAGGGGCAAGCTGGTGATTACATGCGCCTCGGACATGCCGTACCGATTAATCACCGGCCGGCCAAGAATCGCTTCCAGTTCCGGCAAGACCTCCACGCGAATAGGCGCCGAGCCGCACGTCGCCAGCCGTAGCCCGGACCACGAGCGGGCGGCCTGGCGGAACTCCGGCTGTTGCAGCAAGCGGTAATAAATGGTGGGAACGCCCATAAAGACGGTGCCCCGTCCAATCGCTCGTAAGCTTTCCAGGGGATGAAAGCTTTTCTCAATAGCAACGCAAGCTCCTGTAAGCAGGCTCAATTGCGTCGCGAAGCACAGGCCGTGAACATGAAAGAGCGGTAGGACGTTCACGACGCAGTCATGCGGAGAAAATTGCCAACACACTTGCAACGCCAACAACGCGGACGCCATGTTGGCCTGCGTGTGCACCACGCTTTTCGGCCAGCCGGTCGTGCCGGAACTGTAGATCATCAAACAGGGAGCGTCTCCGCCTTGGTCGCTTTGGGAAACAGAACAACGTGGCGCCTCCAGGACCGCAGTGTCTGGAATCATGGCTTGAAGTTCCGGCAGTTCCGGCCGAAGTGCCTGCACAATCGGCCGCTGCTCTGTGCCGATCACAGCTGCACGCGCTCCACTGTCGGTCAGGAAATAGCGCATCTCCTCGCGCGTGAAGCGCGGGTTCAGCGGAACACAAACGCCGCCGGCGTACAGGACGCCCAGGTGAGCAATCAGGAACGGCAGTTTGCCGGCCGTGTACAGAACGACCCGGTCTCCTGCCCTTATCCCGAGCCCTTGAAGCAAAGCTGCGAAGTTCTCAGCGCGAGCGTCGAGTTCGCTATAGGAAATGGTGCGCTCCTCGCAGACAAGCGCTGGACGGCTCGAATGGGTGGCAAACGCCGAACGAAGGCAGCACAGAAAGTGGTCCCCCATGCAGCGAGTTTACCTGAATCCTGCTTGTTCCGCGCCTGGGGAGCGGCTAAAGTTCACTCATCCGGCATGTGATGGGCAGCACCTCGGAGAGAAACCATGGCCGATGACCTCGGGCAACTCAAGAAGGCGGTCGAAGGTGGCGACGGTATTTACGTCATCCGCGGCAGCAAGACCTGCCGGGCCTGGAACGGCATCCAGTACAAGACCGGCCTGTCCGCCAAGAATGTCCCCGCCCGGACGCTGTCCATGAACGTTGCCACGATTCCGCCCGGCGGCGTCGCCTATGCGCACATCCACGTGGACTTTGACGTGATGCTCTACATTCTGCAAGGCCGCGTCCGCCACGAGTACGGCCCTGGGCTCAAGAGAGTGGTCGAGAATGAAGCCGGCGATTTCATTTACATCGAACCCGGTGTGCCGCACGAAGTCTTTAACATGAGCGATACGGAGCCGGTCGTGGCCGTGGTGGCGCGCTCGGATGCGAGCGAGTGGGAGAACATCATTCCGTACGATCGCCACCGCCAGTGACGGCCATCATTGTGCTCTCTGCAGAAACGGAGATCAACGCAGCGCCGGCCTTTATCCTCGAAACGGTAGGAAGACGACGACCTGTTCCCTAATTTCTGTCTCCGGCATGTACTCCGCAATAAGCAAAATGTCGTCGATGGCAGAGCCGATGGACTGCTCATTGGTCGTGACGATGAGGCCAGGCACAGGCTCTCCCACAGCCACGCGTTGAAAGGCGAAGCCGATCATTGTGTTCCGATCGTTAGTAATCAGTACTCGGTTCTCGGCGGCCGCCCAGGACAGGACCTCGGAGTCGGGCGTGCCTTCCGGCAAAGCATCCTGAGCACGCACCAAGTCGATGTTCGGCTGGCGGCGGCGCAGCCCGCGGATGATGGCACCGTGGACATCGGCATCACTGGCTAGTCGGAGCATGATCCTTCTCCCTGGCGCTACGGCGTGCCAGGAGCTCCTCCCGTGTGACGCGTGGGCGTTCGGCCTCGATCTTCGCTCGCAAGGCCTCCGCTTCCTGTGCGCGTTGCTTTAGATAGGCCCGCACTTCGTCGCGATGCCGCAGATAGTAGGCGATGACGGCGTGAACATCGGCGAGCACGAGACTGTCGTAGGCGCGGACCATGTCTTCCGGGGTTATGCCATTCTCGTATTGCTCGACGACCAAGTCGATGCTGATGCGACTCTTGCCGACGCGCACAACACCCCCTTCGTCCACGCGGAGCGGGGGCGGGTCAAAGTGGATGGGAAACAGCTCAGCCATTCTTCATGCTCCAGATAGGTTCTTACCGCGCGGCTGCCCTTCCTAAGTATACACCCAGGTGGCTTACGGCGGTCATACCTTTTTTGGCGTTTCACTCATCAGAGCCAACGGATTGCCATCGGGGTCTCGGAACTCGGCCAACCACAGTTCCGTCGTGGGAGTGCGATGAACCACATGCGGGCTCGCGCCAAACTGGACGCCGCGTTCTGCAAGCGTCCCGTGTACCGCATGGATGTCCTTTACCTGGAAGTAGACTGCGGAGCCGCGTTGCCGCGGTTGGTCCGCCGGGAGGACGCCGACCAGCAAGCGGACGTTCCCCGACTGGAAAGCTCATTTGCGGCGGCGCGGAAAAGAGGAAGCGAAGGCCAAGCGCGTCACGATAGAAGGCGATGGCCCGATCCAGGTCTTCCACCGGGATGAGGAGTTGCCCTACGGTTGCGTCGGAAAGATCCATGTTGCACCTCACTGTAACCGCGTGGCATTCTACGATTTCCCACGCCGCTTTGCCACAACGAAGGTCTGCGTCTTTTTGCGGATAAGTTGGTTGTCTTTGGTCAGCCACTTCATACACATTAACTTTGCTTGCCGCCGGGAGTGGCTTTAGCATACTGGGTTAATTCGAATCCACTGCGGTCCACCTAACCTTGGAGGCAAGATGCGCAATTTCTTCGAGCAGCAGCACGGCTCTGAGTGGCACAAACGAGGCTTCACCCGCCGCGACTTCGGCCGCATTGCCATGCTGGTGACGGCCGGCGCCTACCTGCCTTTCTACAACGAACCCGCCCTGGCCCAGGATTTGAAGGCCATCGCCAGTGTGCCGCCGGACGCGGTCCGGCTCAACGCCAATGAAAACCCGATGGGCCCTTGCCCCGCGGCGATCGAGGCGATCAGCCGCGTGGTCCCGCAGGGAGGCCGGTACCTCTTTGACCAGACGCGCGCGTTCGTCGAGACGCTGGCCGCCGTGGAAGGCTTGCCGTCGTCGCACATATTGCCTAGCGCCGGCTCCAGCGATCCCTTGCACCGGACCGTCCTGGCGTTCACGTCGCCGCGCCGGCCGTTGGTAATCGCCGATCCCGGTTACGAAGCGCCGAACCGCGCAGCCGCCTTCATCGGCGCCAAGGTTATTCAGGTTCCCCTGCGGAAGGACTTTTCCCACGACGCCCAGGCCATGGCCAAGGCCGACCCGGACGCCGGGGTGATTTACATCTGCAACCCCAACAACCCGACCGGCACCCTCACGCGCCGGGAGGACATCGCCTTTATCGTCGCCAATAAACCGAAGGACTGCGTCGTCCTCATCGACGAGGCCTACATTCACTTTTCGGCGACGCCAACCTCTGCCATTGAGTTCGTGACCGCCGGCAAGGACGTGATCGTGCTGCGCACCTTCTCGAAGCTTTACGGCATGGCCGGCCTGCGCGCCGGCGCGGCCCTCGGCCGGCCGGACTTGCTGGAGAAGTTGCATGGTTACAGCGGGCCCGCAATGCTGCCGTGCACCGGCATGGCGGGAGCAACGGCGAGTCTGAAGGAGAAGGACCTGGTCCCCCAGCGCCGCCAGCTCATGGCCGGCATTCGCGCGGACCTGTTTGCCTGGCTGGACAAGAAAGGCTACGCCTACATCCCCTCCGACGCCAACATGGTCCTGATCGACAGCAAGCGGCCCGGCAAGGAGACGGCCACGGCCATGCTCGCACGCAAGGTCGCCATCGGCCGCTCCTGGGCCGCGCTGCCGAATCACGTGCGCGTCACCATCGGCACCGGCGACGAGATGGCCAGGTTCAAAGCCGCCTTCGAGCGCGTTATGGAGTCATGAGCCTCAGGCAAGCAGCGCCCACCGTCGCCGCTTGCCGTGCCCGGTGAGTTTGCCAGTTTGCCAAGTTCGTGGCCACCCGTGGCAAACATGTCTTGCGATGTAAAGTCCGACAGCACTGTGTGTTATGAATTCATTAATGGCCAGTTTGCCAGTTTGCCAAGGGCCACGGCCCCCGGCGGCTTGGTCATTCGGGTCGTTCAGCAGTGGACAGTTCTTGCACTGCGCTTTCGGGCTGGCAGAACCAACGCGGGAGCACTTTCATGCCGAGTGCAAAAGTCGTTGAGACATTCTTGGCCGCCTACCCTGCTGAGGTCAGAGATGTTGCGCTCGCGGCGCGTAGCCTGTTGGGCGGGGCTTTACCAGGTGCCACGGAAACGTTGGATGAATCCGCAAGGATCATCGGCTACAGTTACACACCGGGATACAAAGGTGTAGTTTGCACGCTGATTCTGAGCCGGACTGGTGTGAAACTCGGCATTGTCCGCGGTTCCGAACTCCCCGACCCGAAGCGGCTCATGGGCGGCAGCGGCAAGGTTCATCGTCATGTACAGTTGCAGAGCATCGCCGACTTGAAGCGACCCGGCCTAAAGCCCCTGCTCAAAGCAGCGTTAGCGGCGTGGCAGGAAAGAAACGCAGTCAACGCATAGGATGCCTGCCAAACACATGGCAACCTTTGACATTCTTTGAAAAACTTGCCGAATTCCTGCGGGAACGTTCGGAATCCTCTTGACGGTTCGCGCGCTTTACGTATCGACCGCTCCAAGATGGCCAGGCGGCCATCTTGGCCTCAAGTTGCACCCGGGGAATCCCAATCGAGCCCTAGTTCAGCCAGCTTTGCACGGATCCGGCGCAGGTCCCAAACGTGAACTGACTTACTATCGTTCGTGGTCGTCAGGAGCTTTGTACCATCGGGATGGAAGCCAATCCAGTGAGGACGGTCCTGGTTTGGGTCCTCCAGGCGGGCCAGGATGCGGCCGCTCTCCGGGTCAACCAAGCCGATAATCGACGGTTCCACCAGCACCGCGAGCAGCCGGCTGTCCGGTGAGAAAGCCATACAATCAAACTGCGTTACGGGAATGCGCGGGCCCGGCTCCCAGGAACCCACGCGGTAGAGCCGGCATTCGGACGGGGTGCACATGGCCAGCCAGCGCTCATCGGGACTGAAGGCGGCACAGGCATCGCCTTCGCTATACAGTTGCTTGTTCAATTCCATGGTAGGGGTTGACCAGATGCGGATATTCTTCCCCGCAAAGGTGCCCGTGGCAATCGAGTTCCCCGAACCGCTCATGGTTACATAATTGCCATACGGATGCCGCAACTCTCCTGGACGGAGTTTCTCCGGCATGTTCATGTCCAGGACGCGCGCTCCGCGGCTGCGTGGGCAGAAGGCGACCAGCCGGCCGTCGCTGCTGCGGGCCAGGCGCTCCACCGGCCCGCCACAAAGGGTTCTTGGCGGACCAACGTGATAGTGATCAGTCTTCGCGTCCTTGGTGATGGGCCAGCGCTGCAGCCCATGCGCGGTTAGCGACCCGGTCAGGAGGTCCCCCGATGGCAAGAACAGCGCGCCCGGCGTTCTGGCTCCGGTCGGCACATAAGCGACTTCCAGCCCTGTGCCCAGGTCCCAAATGCGGACGCCGTCGGGCATGCCGACCGCGAGGAGACGCCCGTCCGGGCTGATCGCGCCGTCCTCGAACTCCTTGGTGATCTCGGCCGGTCCGGCCGAGAGAGTCCGATACTCCTGGCCGCCCATGACGCGCAATATGCCGAGGGTCTTGCCTCGTGCATGGCCCGCCAGGCGGCGGCCGTCGCGGCTGAAACGCAAATCGGCCTGGCCGGAAGTGATGCGAAATACTTCCGCGCCGGTGCGGATGTTCCACAGACGTAGCCGGCTATCCCAGGCGTTGGCGGCCAGCAATTCGCCGTCGGGGCTGAAGGCGAGCATCAGCCCGGCATTGCCGAAGCCTTCGAGCGTGGCCCAGCGTTTGCCGGTCGTGACGTCCCAAACATAGACGGCACGATCGTCATTGCAGGCGCCTGCCAGCCAGATGCCGCGCGGGTGCCAGGCCAGGTTCGCGATGCGTTTCTTATGCGTCAACGTGAAAGTTACTTGACCCGAATCAAGGTCGCGCACCCGAACCGTGGTGCCGCTGGCAATGGCAACCTGGCGGCCGTCTGGATGACAGGCCAGGCCGTCGCACCCGGAGTCAACCGGAGGTAACCAACGAACGCCTGGAACCAGGCTGATGAACCATTGATAAGGGCTGGCTGCATTCTTGCCGCTGGTCTCCCAGTTGAACGAGCGCAGGGCTTCGAGGTCCACGATAAGGAGCGAGCCGTCGCCGCGCGCGCAGATAAAGCGCCGGCTGTCCGCCGTGAACTCGCCGCGCAGGGCGCTTTTGTACGGCGATCCGTCAAACACCAACATTTTCGGCTCGGTTTGCCAGATCCGCACCAGGCCCGGTCCAATCGTGACGGCAAAATAGCGGCCATCCGGACTGAAGCAGAAAACATCCGGCCTCCGGCACCGGCCAAGCTGGAAAAGTTCCCGATCATCGTCCACGCGGCGCACGCTCACGAACTCCGCTTGGTCGCGGCGGGCGTAATGGGCCAGATCGCCGTCAAAAACAACATGGGTTGTCCGCGGCACGATACCCTCCCATTGCCGCTCGACATACAGGTCGTGCTGGGTCAGGGCGCCGATGACTTCGTCGCGCAGCTCCGCCAGACGTTGCTCGGCGGCCGGCATGGCACGGGTAATCTTCAAGGATTCGCCCAGCGCCTCCAGGGCCTTGACGCGCTGCCCTTGGCGGCGACTGTAGCGGCGGGCCCGGCCTTCCTCCAGAAGCGACTGGGCCAACTGCCTGGTGCGGGCAACTTCCGCGGATTGCGCGCGTTTCAGATTGGCCAGGGCATTTTCCCGACCTTGCCCCAGCAAGAACGCCGCTACCAGTGCTCCCAGCGCGGTTAGCACCAGAAGCACGGCGACCGTCGTGGTCAGGACCGCCACGGCCAGATTGCGCCGATACCAGCGAATGAATCGTTCGCCCGTCGAAATTCGCCGCGCCCGCACCGGACGATCGGCGAGAAAGCGCCGCAGGTCGTCGGCGAATTCATCCGCGCTGGGGTAGCGGGCCGCGGGGTCCTTGGCCAGGGCCTTGAGCACGACGGTTTCCAGGTCGCGCGGAATAAAAGCGTCGAGCTTGCGCGGCCGCGGCGGCTCGTCCCTGGAAATGCTGCTGATCAGGGAGGCCTTGTTGTAGCCCTTGAAGGCCGGCTCCAGCGTGAGCAGTTCATACAGGGTCATGCCGGCCGCGTAGACATCGCTGCGGGCATCGCTCTTGCCATGAAAGCGTTCGGGCGCCATGTAGCGGATCGTGCCGACGATGTCGCCCGGCTCGGTCAGGTCGATGTTGCTGTCATCCTTGGCCAGGCCGAAATCGGTTATCCACACAGCGCCTTGCGTATCGAGGAGCAGGTTGGAAGGCTTGACGTCCCTGTGCAACACGCCTTGCTGATGGGCATACGCGAGCGCGTCGGCCAACTGGACGCCGATGCGGGCGACGCTGCGATAGTACCCGGCATCGGGTCGCGCAGAAGAGCGGCTGCCGGCGGGACTGCCATGGCTGCCTTCCCCGGGACGATCCGACGGACTGGACACGCCGGCGCCCGGAGCGCGGCAACCAGCTTCCGGCGCACCGTCGCAGGACACCGTGGCGAAGCGGCCGGTCAGGAGTCCCTGCGCGACGGTCACGCCCATTTCCGCGCCGGCCTCGAATGGTGCGCCGGCAGGCTGCGCCTGCGCCGCGCGCAACCGCCTTACTTCCTCGAGAACCATCTCCAATCCCTGGCCATGAATGAATTGCATCGCGTAGTACGGCATGCCGTCGTGCTCGCCGACGCCGAAGACCGGCACGATGTTGGTGTGGTGCAGCTTGGCGGCGGCGCGGGCCTCGCGGCGAAAACGCTCGATCGACTGGGCATTCGCCAGCCGCTGGTAGGGCAGGACCTTCAAAGCCACGTGCCGGCCGAGCGATTCCTGGACTGCCTCATAAACAACGCCCATGCCGCCCCGGCCGACCTCGCGCAGGATACGAAAATCGCCCAGCTGTTGCGGTGCCGGCCGCGTCTCCGCCGACGGCGCCGGCAACGGTCCCGTGGCGGGAGCATCCACGGAACCGAAGCGTTCCATGAAGACGAGGGCTGGAAACAGCTCGCGGATTTCTTTCGCCAACTCGGGATATTTTTCCGTGTACTCGGTCAAGGATGGCCGTTCGCCGCGGCGATAGCGGTCGGCGAAATCCTCGGCAAGCTTCTCCACCGGATCACGGCCGGAGGTAGGCGCGGACATGATCAGATCTCCTCTTGCACCCCCGGCAGGCCGCTCAAGATTTCCTTCAAGCGCCTGAGGGCACGAATGTAACGCTTGCTGGCCGCCGCCTCCTGAATGTCGAGCACGCGGGCGGCCTCGGCGTTACTGAGCTGCTCGAAATGCCGCAGCACCAGCACCTCCCGGTCGAGCGCGTCCATGCGGTTCAGGGCCTCCTGCAGTTGCAGCTTCATTTCCGCGCGCATGGCCGCCTGGCTGGGCTGCGTTAGATGTCCCAGGAGCTGAGCCGCCAGTGCCGCCGACGTCGCCTCGGGCAGTCCGCCGCGATACAGCGACACCTCCCGGCCGGCATCGCGCATCTTGACGCCGAGGTGCCGGCGGTGCAGTTCGTGCAATTTCTGCCCGGTGAGAAAACGCAGCCAGAGAAAAAACGGCATGGCCGGCTGTTTCAGATACTCCGGTAGCCGCGCGGATGCTTCCAAATATGCCTCCTGAATGACGTCGGAGGCGTCAAGGCGGCTTTGCACGCGCTGGTCGAGGCGCAGCGCGACCATGCGTTTCAGGCGTTCGTGGTGGCGCGTCAACAACTCGCCCCACCGTGCCCGATCGCCAGCGGCAATGGCGCGAAGGAGGTCTGTAGTCTCGGCTGAGTTTTCTGCCATGAAGGCCACCATTAGCTATATGGCTGCACGCAACTTTCTAAACCGTAGTTCGGCAGCAGTGGCAAGTGCCTTGCTGGGCGCTGTGGGCTACGGTTCTAGCCAGGCGTGCACGATGATATAGTAACTGCGCGGCGGATCCTCTTCGGGACAGGATAACGAGCTTTTCTTGCGTTCGCCGCTGAAAAAGACCGCCATCTCGCCGAAAATCAACTGTCACGAGGGCCGACCGCAGTCGGGAACCGAGCGCCGAACTAGATTCGCCCCAGTTCAGCCGGCAGCCTAGCACGGCTGCACCGGCTCGCCACGCGCCCGAGCCCGACTGGTAAGTGAAGGCCAACGCCGATGTCTGCTCCCGTTTTATGCGCTACTTCTGCATCAATTCGGGTTTCACTTCTACGCTCCGGAGCGTAGAAAAGCGACATCGATCTGAAAGGCGGTAGCCAGTGACCCTCACCTACATCAAGCCCGACAAGGCCTCCTCCCTTGATTCTCTGCCCGCCAGGATTTCCTTGTTCACGGATCGGCCGGTCAAGCGCGACCCTACCGCCGCCGTAGCCGCCAGCGGCGCGCATTGTTGGTTCTCGGCCGCAATTCAGCCAGTATTTCCGATTCCGTAAAAGGCCGCTTCAGATAATGGCGCGCAAGCGCGTGCGTCGAGTTCAAGGCGCCGTACCAGTCATCGGGCTCCGCCAAGGCCTGCTGATAGCCCTGTATGGCCCGTTCGCGCTGGGCGAGCAAGTCGTAAACGTTGCCGAGCCGAAGCCAGCAAGCACCCCGCGCCGCTCGGATCCACACATCGTTGCTCGCCAGCGCCTGCTGTAGGGCGGTAGCCGCGGCGTTATAGTGGCCGAGATACATGTGCATCGCGGCCGCGTAGGTGAGCATCTTGCCGTCAGCCTGGCCGGCATGCGACAACGCTTCGACGTCTTGCAAAAAGCGGTAGGCATGGCCGGCCTCGTACGCCGCCTCCACGCTGCGCTGGGCCACGAAACGGCTCAACTCCGGCTCGAGAGTGTGCTTGCGCTCCAGGAGCGCGTCGCGCCACTGGCGTTCCGCCGCGAACAGGCTCAGGCCAAAGATCTGGGCAAAGGTCGTTTCAAAGCCCTTGCTCCGGGCACGTTTGAAAAATTCACGGTAGCGGGCCCAGCCGAAACGAGCAAGGAGATGGCCCGTGAAGCTGCCGGCCAGATAATAACTGTCCGGCCGGCTGTTCGCGAACCAGGCCGGCACGAGGAGCCAGGTGAGGAACAGGTAGCGACCGCTCAGAAGCGCCACCAGCGCGTGGAAATCGATAGGCTTTCCGTCGACGCTCCCCATGAGCCAGGTTGCCAGGCCCTCGCCTTTGAGATCCGGCTGGAGATCGCCCAGGCCGGCCGAATAGAGGTGGGCCACTTCGTGGAGAATCACCTCGTCAAGGCGGGCGCCCGGCATGCCGTCCGCGCACACGCCGATGGCATCGCCGCCTATCAAGGCGAAGCCTCCGTAGGGCGACTTGAAAATCCGGCTCGCGTTCATGGGCGTCGGAAACAGAAAAATGACTAGCCGGCGTCGCAGCGCATAGCCAAACTGGTCAGAAAATGCTGTCAGCGCCTCGTTGCCGTGCTTGAGACAATGCTCGACTTCGCTTCGGCCGTCGAGTTCAGCGGCATAGCGAAGAACGACCCGTTCGCCGGCAACCGTGCGAAGGCGCCAGGTAGCCCGGGCAAAGCGATAGAACGGCATGACATAGCGCAAAAACGGAAGAACGGCCAATGCCGCGGCTGCCGGAACGATCCAGAAAGTCGGGACCTGGCAGGCGAGCAAGCCACCCACCAGCGCCGAGACAAAGATCAGTAGCGCGCCCAAGGACAGCCGTAGCAGACTCGGACGCCAGTAAAGGAGTAAGCGGAACACAGCATGAACATTTTACCTATTCGCGACTTAACAGCCTGTTGAAAAAGGTGTCTGGAACCTTGCGAGTCTGGCGACACGCACGCAGCACGGGGACGGGTTCGCGGACGGTTTACGCAGACCCCCGGTGCGAATCAACTTGCGGAAATAATGGCTTTTGCGCCCCCCGGGCAACCTTGAAGCAATCCTGCGACCTTGCCCGCCGCCTGCTGGTGGTTTCGGCCGGGTGCTGAGGAACGCCGGCCTCACCCGGCAAGAACGAGCCGCCGGCCTGCCACCATCGGCACCCGCACCGTCTGGCCCTTGAGCTCTTCCCCTGTTTCGCAACCACGCCGTTCCGGCTACAATGCGGTTTGGCTATTCCTACAGTCCTCTTCGAGGCCATCATGAACGCTTCACAGGTGCGCGTGCCGGGCACCCTTAGAGCGGACGGCACGCTTGAACTCAGCGACATCCCGAAACTTCCGCCGGGCCCGGTGGAGGTATTGATCCGCCTGCAGACTCCGGTGAACGGGGACATGGAAACGTGGTGGGAATACCTGAAACGTAGCCACACCGAAGCCATCACCCAGGGACAGAAGATTCGCAGCAAGGAGGAGATCGACGCCGACCGCGCCTGCCAGCGTGCGGGCGATGAGGCAAGACGCCAGGCGCTGCGCCAGGCCCAAGCCGCGCCGGAGTAATTCGGTGCTCATCTATCTCGATACCAATATTGTCATCTACGCGGTCGAAAACCCCGCCGTCTTTGGAGCGTCAGCCCAGGCGCGCTTACAAGCCATCAGCCGGTCCGACCTCATTGCCCTCAGCCCGTTAACGCGTATGGAATGCTGCAATTACCCGCTACGGCACGCCAACTTCGCCTTGCTGCGCCGTTACGACGCCTTCTTTTTGCGTTCGGATGTAATGATTCTGCCCATCAGCAGCCAGGTCTTCCGTGTGGCAACGGTAATCCAGGCCATGCACGACTTCGCCACTGTGGATGCCATCCATCTTGCTACAGCCCTGGACAATGGCTGCGAAATCTTTCTCACGCACGACATGCGCCTGTCCCGTTGCACCGATCTTACGATCGAGGTGCTCACCTAAAAACCGCGGACAACGCCCGCCGCAAAATCCACGCTGCCCCCTTTCGCCGTCCGGGTCTTCAGGACTCTGACCGGGCGGGCGCCGCCGAGCCTGACCCGACGAGCGATGGCGTGGACCGCCAGGGATCTACACGCGGGTACGAGTTATATTCAGGACCCGTTTTATCCACTAAGCCTTGGCTGGACGCCAGTTCGAAAGAGTGTCCCCTTGAGTCCTCTGAGGCACGGGGCAGCAATGCCGCCGGCGCTCACCAGGCCTTGGCCTACTACGGCCAGCTCTATGAGATCGAGCGACGTGCCCAGGGGACGCCCGAGGAGGTGCGTCTACAGATGCGCCAGGATCTGGCGGTGCCGATCCTGCAACAGTTCCATGCCTGGCTGCTGGAGCAGGCGCGCGAGGCCTTGCCCAAGAGCTCCTTCGGCGAAGCGGTCAGCTACGCCTTGAATCAGTGGTCGGCCTTGTGCCGCTACACCGAGGCGGGCTTCTTGGCGATCGACAACAACGCTGCGGAACGAGAGATGAAA